>MDTE01174644.1_pt1 | contig 51507 bp, 61 predicted proteins | sample 811231 | NCBI WGS metagenome assembly MDTE01 (sample SAMN05326651, study PRJNA326480) | marine metagenome | isolation source: seawater | place: Indian Ocean: Red Sea | collected 2010 | reverse complement strand
CGCAAGAAAGCTAAGAAAAAAGCTACTCGCAAGAAGGCTAAGAAAAAAGCTACTCGCAAGAAAGCTAAGAAAAAAGCGGTTCGCCGAAAGGCAACTAAAAAGAAACGCTAATCTTATTAGTGTCTTTCATGAGCTTTCGAGCTCTAAAATAGGGAAGTGCCCGCTATATGCGGGCACTTTTTTTGGAGAAGCAAGTGAGTCAGGACGAAAAGAAAATACAAGTAGCTAAGGCCGCTATAAACGAACTTCAAGACGGAATTATTTTAGGTGTTGGAACCGGCAGCACCGTAAATTATTTTATTGATTTACTTGCCAATCAAGCTATGCATTTTGAGGCTGTTGTATCTAGCTCTGAAGAATCAACAATCAGATTACAACAACATGGCATTTTAGTATCAGACCTATCAAGCACCGGAGATATAGATATCTATGTTGATGGCGCTGACGAAGCCACAAAACAGGGTTATTTAATTAAAGGAGGCGGCGGAGCATTAACTCGAGAGAAAATTCTTGCAAGCGCCTCTAGAAAATTTATTTGTATTGCGGACGATTCAAAATTTGTTGGCGTTCTTGGAAAATTCCCACTTCCTATCGAAGTAATCCCAATGGCACGATCTTATGTTGCCCGACAACTTGTTAAGGCTGGAGGGAATCCAGTCTGGCGTGACAATTTTGTTACAGACAATGGTAATCAGATTCTAGATGTCAGCGGCTTAAAAATAACTAATCCGCCAGAACTTGAAAAAAATCTAAACAATATCCCTGGTGTAGTTACTGTAGGAATATTTGCTATCCGCACCGCGGACAAACTGCTAATTGCAAATAAAGATGGAGTTCAAATAATCTAGTATAAGCATTTAGTGAAAAATAAATAAAAAGTGGCTGGGGGAGAGGGATTCGAACCCCCGCTGGCGGAGTCAGAGTCCGCAGTCCTACCACTAGACGATCCCCCAAGTGTGTGGGGCCCTACACTAGCGTTTTGAATACTGTTCTGCTTTGCGAGCCTTACGTAACCCGGGTTTCTTTCGCTCAACTTGTCTAGCATCTCTTGTAACAAAACCAGCCTTTCTTAAAGCAGGTCTAAGAGAATCATCGTACTGCATTAATGCACGGGTTATTCCATGTCGAATCGCGCCTGCTTGGCCAGTAGTACCACCGCCACTTACAGTGGCATGGATATCAAATTTATCTGTTAGTTGAGCGGTCTCTAGAGGCTGTCGTACTATCATACGAGCTGTTTCTCTGCCAAAAAAAACGTCTAAAGGGCGGCCATTAACTAAAATCTGGCCCGCTCCAGCTTTCAAAAAAACCCTAGCGGCAGAAGTCTTTCTTCGACCAGTGCCATAGTAAGTTTGTTCTGCCACCTTTTATAACTCCAGAGGAACAGGTTGTTGTGCGCTATGAGGGTGATCCTCTCCTCGAACAACCTTTAGTTTTTTTAACATTTGCCTACCCAAAGGGTTTCTCGGGAGCATTCCTTTGACTGCAAGCTCAAATATTTTTTCAGGCGCTCTTTCAAGCAAATCTTCAAAAGTTTCAGACTTTAGATTACCAACATATCCAGTATATCGATGGTACATCTTATCTTTTGACTTATTTCCAGTGACTCTAATCTTCTCTGCATTGATTACTACAATATAGTCGCCAGTATCAACATGCGGAGTGTACTGGGGTTTATGCTTACCCTTTAACCTATGCGCAACTTTACTTGCAAGACGGCCTAATGTCCTACCCTTAGCATCAACCACATACCAGTCGCGCCGCACCTCATTTGATTTTGCTGAGAACGTTTTCATTTTAGATCAAAGAATGGAAGGATCCACCAACCAAAGAGGCGCGATATTACGCGTCTATTCAATCGCTTGCAAGAACATGACCTCTTTCTGAACGCTTAAAACATATATTCACAATGGCAATCTCTCGCTCGTTAACACATAAGTATTATTCTTTTTTTTGCTGGGTATAATTAACGTATGCAATCCCTAAATAATGGAATCGATGCACTCATAGACGCCGCAGATAAAGCGCTTAAAACACTTACAAGTGAATCTATGGCTCATCGTCCTTCACCTGCTGAAAATATTGCAAGCACGAAACTAAGTCAGAAGGATAGGTTTGAGAGCATAAGACTTATGCGAGTCAACCATTCTGGGGAAATATCTGCACAGGCTCTATACAGAGGACAATCAATTTTTGCTCGCTCAGCCTCGACTAAGCGACACCTGTTATTAGCTGCAGAAGAAGAACAAGATCATCTTGCTTGGTGCTCAGAACGACTTAAGCAGCTTGGTGGCCGCCCTAGTGTGCTAGACCCTATCTGGTATACCGGTAGCTTCATGATTGGAATGATGGCAGGAGCAGCTGGAGATAGCATTAGTCTCGGTTTTGTTGCCGAAACCGAAAGACAAGTAGAAGCTCATCTAGAAGATCATCTATCTCGATTACCACAGGCAGACACAAAAAGCAGTTCAATTCTTAAAAAAATGGTCGAAGATGAAGCTCATCACGGCACCACGGCAACTTTAGCTGGTGGAATTAGCTTACCTCAACCAATAAGGTCAGCTATGGGTATTGGAGGCAACTTACTCCGCCGATTATCAATGTTAGGGTGAATTTGCTCCGTAGTGTGAAACTGCTATCAAAAATATGATTTCTTTATGAATAAAAGGGAACATTCATTGGCTTTATTACATAACAACCGTATTGATATTACTTAAAATTTCTTTGAGATTTAATTAGCTCATACGCAGCCCGAATTTTATGGGTTTTATCTTTTGAAACAATAATCATAGATTCTGGCATACCACGTGCTACTAGTTTATCTGGATGATGCTGATTCATTAATCGCCGGTAAGCTGTCTTAACGTCCTTGTCAGTTGCATCTAAATCAAGGCCCAACACTTTATAAGCATGTTCTATGCTGGCCATATGGTGATCTATACCTTTCACTTGATTGTGCTGAGTCCGAACAAGCGCCTCAATTTGAGCCAATTCAACTCGACCAATATCGAGTTCTTTTGCAATTCGCCAAAGTGTTTCTCGTTTTTCTATTTCAATTGAACCAGCAAAGACAAGAGCCTGCATTTGAATTTCAACAAATGCACGACGAAGGTCATTTCGACCACGTAAAGCACCACTTAGTTGATTTAATTGCTCATCCAGCCGATAACTAGCACTTTTTCCAGATGTGAAATGCTTAATGGCAATGTTTACCTGGTCCGATGATAAGTTCATGCTATGCATTATGCCTCTAGCTGCGCGTATCTCTTTCTCAGATACTCGACCATCAGATTTAGCCACATGACCCATGACGGCAAAGGTTGAATTAAAGAAAAATTCTGGGATTTGGCCAGACCGGAATCTAATAGAGCCCTCTGTCGATAGCTGAGCAGCTCCTCGATCAAATTGATGGCCAAGTAGAGTTCCTAAAGCTAAGCCTATTGGCCCAGCTATAACAAGTCCAAATGCGCCCCCAACTGCCTTTCCAATCCAAATCATGAGAATACAAAGAATACCGAAATTACTCTAAAGACACACAAAAACACAATAAAAGTGCTAGAAAGTTGCTACACACCCATATGAAGGTTCATTATCCCGCTTTTGAGGATATAACGAGAGCCTAAAAGCCTAGAATAATTATGAGCAAAAAGCTCCCTAAAACAGTTTTTACATCACAGCTTAAGAGTCTCGAACTAATCCAAAGAGGTAAGGTGCGAGATATTTACCGAGTAGATTCCTCTAGCCTTATTATAGTCGCCTCAGATCGACTCTCTGCCTTTGATGTCATTCTCCCTGACCCGATACCAGGCAAAGGTATTGTCCTAACAAAAATTTCTAATTTTTGGTTTGATCTATTAAAAAATGTTGTACCAAATCATCTCACTGACAGAGATCCTAATGATATTTTGTTAGACCAAAATGACAGAGCTATTGCAAATGGCCGGTCTACCGTTGTTAAAAGCCTAAAACCACTTCCTGTAGAAGCGGTTGTTCGAGGCTATCTGATAGGCTCTGGGTGGAAGGACTATTGCAATACCCAGTCTGTATCGGGAGTAGAACTACCGTCAGGACTAGAACTAGCAGACCAATTGAGGGAGCCTATTTTTACGCCGAGCACAAAAGCTCAAGAAGGCTCACATGATGAAAATATATCGTTTAGTGAAGTGATTTCATTAATCGGCGCTGACTTAGCTAAAAAGATAAAGCAAGTTTCTTTATCTCTATACGCAAAAGCAAGTAACTATGCGCTCAATCGTGGAATAATCATTGCAGATACTAAATTTGAATTTGGTTTAAGTGAGGATGGAGAGCTTGTACTTATTGATGAAATATTTACACCTGATTCTTCTAGATTCTGGCCAGTTGACACCTACAAAGCAGGTCGATCCCCCAATAGCTTTGACAAACAATACGTTAGAGATTATCTCGAAACACTAGACTGGAATAAAAAAGCACCGGGACCTCATCTACCTGATGTTGTCATATCTCAAACTAGTAACAAGTACTACGAAGCTCTGAAACGTTTAACAAACTAATTTTTCTAATATTTCTATTTTCCTGCAACTGTCAGCCCCTCTACTAGAAGTGATCCACAATGAATATTGCCTCTTTTGTCTTTATCAGAACCTACGGCACGTATTCCTTTGAAAATTTCACTTAGATTCCCAGCTATGGTTACCTCATTAACAGGAAAGGAAACTTGGCCATCTTGAACCCAAAAGCCTGCAGCACCTCGAGAATAATCTCCTGTCACGGTATTTACCCCTTGGCCAAGTAACTCTCCTACTAGAAACAATTCAGTACGTTTTTTCAATATTGAACTAAGACTTCCAGCATTAGGCTTAACAATCAGATTATGAATACCACCAGCATTAGCTGTTGTCTTTAATCCTAAACGTTTAGCAGAATAACTCGATAGTACATATCCAGTTAATACTCCTTGCTCTATCAGCTTTCGTTGGCTAGTCGCTGCACCTTCATTATCAAAAGGCGCACTTCCCATTGCCTTTGGAATCAGGGGGTCTTCTATGACCTCTATGAATTCAGGAAATATTTGTGTTCCTTTAGCGTCTAATAGAAACGAGGCTTTTCTGTATTGGCTAGTTCCAGTTATTGCAGCTATAAGATGACCAAATAAACTACGAGCTAATTCTGCTGGGAATACAACAGGCACATTGCATGTTGAAATCTGTTTTGCATCTAGTCTTCTAAGTGCTCTAGAAGCAGCATCTGCTCCAACTTTTTCAGGCTCTTCTAACTCCTTAGGATCTCGGGCGGCTGTGTACCAATAGTCTCTTTCAAGTGATTGATTTTGCTCTGCAACTGCACCGCAAGTAACCGAGTGACTACTAGTAGGGTAGCCTTCACAAAAACCGTGAGAGTTTGCGTAAACACGAACACCACATCCTGTAGATACACTCGCTCCCTCTGAATTTTTTATTCGTGGATCAATATCTTGGGCTGCTTTCTCTGCTCTAAGAGCAATTATTTCTGCTTGTTCTACCCCAATATCCCATGGATGGTATAGAAACAAGTCACGGGGATTTTTTGCCATAAACTCAGGACCTAAAAGCCCTGAAAACCGATCCTCGGCAGTAAAACTAGCAATACTTATAGCTTTGCTGATAGTTTTTTCAATAGCTGCCTTTGAGAATTCAGAGGTACTAGCACTGCCCTTATGGCCTTTATCATAAACAGTAACTGCAAAACTATGGTCACGTTGCCTTTCAACAGACTCAAGCTCCCCTAGACGAACTGACGTTGCCAAACCTTCATCATAACTGACTCCTACCTCAGCCTGCTCTATGCCTAATTTATGCGCATATTCAATAGCCTCTAGAGCCCTGAGCCTAAGGGAGTGCAGCGCTTGTTCTATATCCATATAATTGTCACCTGTTAAACAAGATGTGAATTCTATCTGGGCTACAATACTATTATGAAACCCTTAGTCGGAATCATTATGGGTTCTCAGTCTGATTGGGACACCATGCAACACACGGTCAGTGTACTGGAAGACCTCGAGGTCCCCTGCGAAACACGTGTAGTTTCTGCACACAGAACGCCAGATCTTTTATTCGAGTATGCATCCACAGCTCGTGAGAGAGGCATAGAAGTTCTTATCGCTGGCGCAGGTGGAGCGGCTCATTTACCAGGGATGGCAGCAGCAAAAACCTCACTGCCTGTGCTTGGTGTGCCAGTACAGTCTAAAGCTCTAGCAGGTGTGGATTCTCTTTTATCTATTGCCCAAATGCCTGCTGGTATACCAGTAGGCACTCTTGCTATAGGAAAGGCTGGAGCTATAAATTCTGGACTCTTAGCCGCATCAATTCTGGCAATTAGCCATCCAAAAATTCGGGAAGCACTGAAACTATACCGCCAATCTCAAACAACTAATGTGCTTCAAAATCCCGATCCACGTGAAGCTTAGAGAGTGAAAATAGGCATCATTGGTGCTGGCCAATTGGGCCGTATGCTTGCTCTAGCGGGTTATCCATTAGGAATAAGCTGCACTTTTCTTGACAGTGATAAGAGCTCGCCAGGTGGGCTTGTCAGTGCCATACACGTTGGCGCATTTGATGACATTAAGAAACTTAATGTCTTGGCATCTGATGTTGAGGTCTTAACCTATGAGTTTGAAAATATTCCAGTAGAAGCTCTTAAGTCAATTGACTCTGGCATACCAATTTACCCGCAGCTAGAGGCCCTTACTTCTGCACAGGACCGCCTTTTAGAGAAGCAGCTTTTTCAAAGCCTTGGTATTCCAACAGCTGACTATGTACCTATAGATAATTCTTCAGATTTAGAATCTGCTAAGAAAAAACTTGGTTGGCCAATTGTGCTAAAAGCGCGACGTCTAGGTTATGACGGTCGCAGCCAACACGTTGTAAATTCTGACATATCATTGCAATCAGCATGGGATGACCTAGATCATGTTCCTTCTATTGCAGAAAGTTGGATTAACTTTGAACGGGAACTATCAATCATTGCATCAAGAGGTGCGGAAGGCGAAACTGTTTACTATCCTTTATCAGAGAATGTTCATGAAAATGGCATACTCAGGACAACAGTTGCTCCTTACGATGATTCAATACTCCAAAACAATGCACAGAACTGGATTTCAGCTATCATGGAAAAGTTCAACTACAGAGGAACACTGACTGTTGAGTTTTTTCATACAAATGAAGGCTTAATAGCTAACGAAATGGCGCCCAGAGTTCACAATTCTGGGCACTGGACAATTGAAGGCGCAGAAACTAGTCAATTTGAAAACCATTTGCGCGCTGTACTTGGATTGCCACTAGGCGATACAAAACCGAGGGGGTGCTCAGCCATGCTAAACCTTATAGGCACCATGCCTAACCTAACTGCAGCTACCAAAATACCAGGAGCACATCTACACGATTACTGCAAGTCACCCCGACCAAATCGAAAGTTAGGACATATCACCCTTCTTTCGAATACTCGAGAAAATCTTTTAAAAAAACTTCAAGACACTATGAAAACCCTTAATAGAACTTCAATATCTTGATACTTCTAAAGATTCACTCATGCGAATAGCGTGGCAATTAACATACAAAAAAACTAAATATCAAGCTACGCTTTTGATTATCAAAAACTATCTATTTCAAATCTGAATCTGAAATAGATTTAAGATTCGGTTCCACCTACTGTCAGAGAGTCTATTCGTAAAGTAGGCTGACCAACACCGACCGGCACTGATTGCCCGTCTTTACCGCACACCCCAACACCAGGATCAAGCTCTAGATCTGACCCCACCATAGAAACTTTTGTTAAAACATCTGGCCCGTTTCCTATAAGCATCGCTCCTTTTATAGGAGCCGTCAGTTTTCCTTTTTCAATTAAATAGGCTTCACTAGCAGAGAAAACAAATTTTCCAGAAGTGATGTCTACCTGACCACCACCAAAATTTGGCGCATAAATACCTTTATCAACAGACTCAATAATTTCTTCAGGTTCATGCTTTCCAGGAAGCATGTAAGTGTTTGTCATTCGTGGCATAGGTGGATAGGCAAAGGATTCCCTTCGCCCATTACCAGTAGATTGAGTGTTCATTAGACGTGCATTTAATTTGTCATGCATATAAGACTTAAGAACACCTTTCTCTATTAATATATTGCAAGCTGCCGGTGTGCCTTCATCATCTATGTTTAATGAACCACGTCTTCCTGGAAGGGTTCCATCATCTACTACTGTGCATTCATCACTTGCAACCCTTTCACCGATTCTTTCTGAGAATGCAGACGTTTTTTTGCGATTAAAATCTCCTTCAAGCCCATGTCCTATAGCCTCATGCAAAAGAATCCCTGGCCAACCCGGGCCTAAAACTACAGGCATGTTTCCAGCAGGAGCGGAAATAGCCTCGAGATTAACAGCTGCTTGTCTAACAGCCTCCTCGGCAATATTAGAGGTAAGATCTGTACCTGTGAACAGAGAGAAATCGCCTCTTCCACCACCTCCGGCATATCCTTGCTCAAGACGGTCTTGTGTATCTTTCATAATCACAGAAACATTAAGACGAACAAGTGGCCGCACATCGGAGCCAAGAAAGCCATCTGATGTTTGTATTAAGATCGTTTCATAAACCCCCGTAAGACTCCCTACTACTTGAATAACACGGTTATCTATAGAACGAACTTTTCTATCCAAATCTGTGAGCAGTGCAACTTTCTGTGCATCCTCCAAACCAACCAAAGGATTGATAGAAGGGTAAATAGTTTGGATTGCTCTTTGAGTGGCTACCTTATAACGACCCTTACCTTTCTCCTTTGCAATTTCCCTAGCTGCTGTTACAGCGTCATCAAGAGACCCTGTATCTAACTCATCAGAATAAGCAAACCCTGTTTTTTCACCAGAAATAGCCCTTATACCCACACCTCTATCAACGCTATGCACTCCTTCTTTTACATTACCATCTTCTACCGTCCATGTTTCATAGAGTGTCGATTGAAAATAAACATCAGCATAATCAAGGCGTCTGTTCATTAGCTTTGCAATACAATGGTCAATATCACTAAGCTGAAGTCCTATCGAATCAAGCAACTCAGCACGAGCGATATTAAACTGATCTGATGAAGCAGAAATTTCTTGTTGAGGCTGCATATTGATCTAAAGCACTATATAGGAACCTAAATACCACAGAGAAAAAGCTCTGCTACATAACTATCATAGCCATATGAGCTATTAAGATGCTAGTGGTGTTAAATTTTAAAGTTACTGAATAACATTAACGCCGTTGGGCAAATCAGCACATAGCTTACCTTCCTGTAACTCTGTCAAAGAAAGACGATCTACTATGGGCTCATTCCAGCTACCTGAAACACAATAAGACGCACGCCCAATCCCACTTAATGTTTCTTGGAATATCTGGGTAAAAATCAATACTGCGGTGCCTATTTGTGGTCCAGCAAGAAATCCCATAGCTGGCAAAACTTTTCCTGGTTCGGCCGTTACCACAGCCTGTTGCTGATAATCTTTATCGCGCAACCCAGTTCTACCAACCACACCAATATCTGCTACCGGACCTGTTAGATATAAATTATCAGTGTAAGCATCTCCGTCAATAATCAAAAAATCACCACGTACCTCATCAAAGACTAACCCACGATCAAACTCTCGAAAATCAAGTGCCAACCTACGGGGCAAAGCCGTGATACTCATCATTCCCATCAACCTACCTGCTCCTGGTTCTAGATCTAGTATGCTGCCACGCTCTAGATTCAGACTCATATCTCCACTGATGGATTGAGACCAATCTGAAAATGGGGCGTCCGGCCAATGTACGCTAAGTTCTACGTTACCCGCTTGAGCCTCACTAACTGGATCTAAAGCTAATTGTTGAAGAGTTGTAGCTATATCTTGGCTTTTTAGTGTTAGTGCTAGTTGCGTTAAAGGGCCAGATCTACCCTGCGACCAACTGCCATTCCCCTCAATAGTAAAGCTATCCGATTCTGTCTCAAATGACACCATATTTAGCCCAGTGAAATTAGCTTGAATATTTGCATTTAAGCTTCCAAAATGCCTCAGCCCAACAGTGAAATCCTCAACCTCCAAGATAAATCCGGGCAAGTCACGTGGATCATTTTCAGTTGACTTAACAAAGCTTTCTGTGGATAAGCTAAGCCGCTCAAGCTGAGCAACTATCTGCGGACGACTTACTAATTCTAATGGAATCGAAAAACTTCCAGCGACTGGTCTACTATCTATTTCAAGACCCCACTGGGTAGACTCACGACGTAAAACTACATCTGCAGGACCAAGAACTTGGCCAAACGCGGTAAGATTTTCTATTTCAACTTCTGATCCCAACAAGACAGCTGAAAGAGGTTCTGCATAAGCCTCTCCGCCAATAAAACTCCACCAATCCTCTAACCGCAGCTGTTCCAATGAACCATTAATGACTAATCCATCTCTCGGAGGCAAAAATGGATAGCCTCCACCAAAATGCACAGTTCCTCGTCGGAAAGAAAATTCTCCATCCCTATTTCTGTAACTAAGTGCAAAACGACGCATAGCCCCTAAATGCCCGCTTACATCTAATCGATCAGTTTCTGAGAATACAAAATCCAATTGTAAGCTGGTTGGGTCACTAGGTAACTTACTTAAAGGCTCTGGCAACCCCAACTCCACTCCAGATAATGTAGATCCAATACTGATTCTAAGTGGCTCTCTTCCAACTTGGGTGTAAGTTGCCGAAGGCAAAAGTATGCTGCCTTCCCACCTAGTGTTACCTGTGAGATAACCCTCAAAAGGAAAATTAAGATGCTGGTGAATGGCCTCAATATTTATCTGTCCGTCCAAAGAAATATCTACAAAATAGCCTGGGTCGTCTGCTATACCCACTGATGCCAAGATTGGACCCTCTAAAAACATTCCCTCAATACCTTTTCCGCTTAAATTTCCTTCCTGAAGAACTAAGACACCATTTATTTCATCAATAGTGGGTCCAAAACCCTTTATCGACAACGTACCATCAGTAATTTCGAGCATGGAATCCAATAAATAAGCAGAACGATCATACAAGGGCACTCTAAGATCCAAAGCTACATTAGCAAGCCCACTATATGCTGATAATCGGGCAAACTCAGATCCTAACTGTTTGGAAATGGGAGGCGATTCATTTAAAAAACGCAAAAAGTCATCAAGTGGTCCCATTGTATCAGCAGACAAATTTACGACTGGATTTCGAAAATCCTCTATACCAATAGCAAGGTTTTTAGTTTCATTGCCCAAAACACGTCCAGAACCATCAGCAAGCCAACTAGCATTAAAGAACCTAATTGTTCCTGTTAATTCCTCAGCGACAGGCCATTCCCGCATATAGTTCATCACGCCATTCTCAACTTGAAGATTAGCTTCAAACTTTCCTTCTTCCCCATCAAAAGGAAATGCTTTTAATGGACCAGAAAAATTAATGTCCCCAGCCTTGATATGCCCTTCAGAGAAAGCTTCTGATAAGTACGTATAGGCTCCTGGAGATAAAATACCTTGAGGAAGGTAATTTCTTAATACGCTCAGATCAAAATCAGTAATAGATGATGTAAGGTTTAGAGACGTTGACTCATTATCCTCAGGATAAAGAAGATCTAGAGAGGTTTCACTGTTAGCATGATTATTACTAATAATAAGTTTCTCAGTGGCAATCCGGAGAGTTCCCTCTTGCTGCCACCAATTAACTACACCTGCAATTTCATTGCTTTGAAATGGTTCAGTAAAAAGAACTGGCAAATCAATTGAAACATTCGAGCCCCTAAGACTAGCTTGTCCACCGCCAGAATTCGCCCGAATATCACCAGCAAGGTTTTCAATTCCAGGCCATTGCTTATTAGGCAACACACCAAAGCCATCAAATGAACCAGTTAAAGAGTACTCCCATGGAATATTTATTTCTCGATGCAAGTAAAAATTGAGGTCTATTAACTGGCCAAAAGGTGAAAAATCTCGCCAGCTGCTAATCATGTTTGATTCAGGAAAAATTGATAGTAATGGGGAAATATCCTCTAATTGAATAAAGCTACTGCTTAGCTCCAATTGATATAAACCACTTTCCTCATTTATAACATCGATATCAATACTAGAATTATCCGGCCATGAGTTTCCATTTCGACTGACATCCAAATTATTAACAGATAATGTCCAACCATTTACGAGTCGACTCCATTCCGCAGTAAGGTTGAATTGATCAAAACTATCAGTTCCTAAAATTAGACTGTCAAGAGCTACCTGCATAGTGCCTTGATTGACATCAGAGCCAATCATATCCAACCAAATAGAAATATCACCCAGACCTGACAAAGAAGGTTGTCTGAGCTCAGGGTGAAAAATAGAAAGCACTGCTAAATCAAGATCTCTAATTTCGGCGAATAGCCCCCAGTCATGTCCACTTTCTTCGATACTCTCAACCAAACTAAACTCTGTGGAAAACTGAAGAATGCCTCCAAGCTGGTCAGGAGCCTCAGCCCTTGCTTCTAAAACAATATCATCACTAGACTTGATTATTTGCAACCGAACATCCTCAAATCCCCAAGCAATGTCAAGACTAAGATCTTCATAGCTTAGGGTGCTATCTGTCACATCAATTGTTATGGAAGGTATATTCCAATATGAGAATGAATGATTCGCGGCAAGATCTGCGCTACCTGGAAACTGAACTGTTCCATCTAAAGAACGTTCTACAACCAAATCTGTGCCCCTTAAAGTGAGTCGATTTACCGCCAACTCTTGCTTTATGAGAAAATCAAAAAGATTCAATCCTAGCCTTACTTCACTAGCGCTAAAAATTTCATTCTGATTATCTAATACCTCACTGATAACCGGATCTTGTAAAACCAACTCAAGACCTGCTAAACCAAAATGAGCATCGAGTTCTGAATATTGCACAGCTAGACCCATCTCTTGCTCTGCCCAAACCTCCATATCATTCTGATAGTTGGGCAAATCAGCTATTAACAACTTATGAATGAATAACCCAATGCCGGTCAAAACCAACACTCCTCCAAAAAGAGAAATAAAAGGCTTTGTTAGTTTTTTAATCACTATTGGTACTACTTAGAAACATTTACATCAGAACCACATCAAATTCATTTGGCGAAAAAAAACTTTCGCTTTGCAAGCGAATAGAAGAATTAGTCATCTCTTCTAATTCAGAAACTCTAGTTGATTCCTTATCGATCATCATTTCTATCACCTCTGGCTTTGCTAAAACCAGCAGCTCATGAAAATTATATTGTTTATGCTGTCGCATTATTTCCCTAAAAATCTCATAACACACCGTTTCAGGCTTCTTAATATACCCTCTACCCATGCAACTAGGACAAGTCTCGCATAGGATATGTTCTAGACTCTCACGGTTTCTTTTGCGAGTCATCTCTATTAGCCCCAAAGGTGACATATTCATGATCTGAGTTTTTGCATGATCGCTAGTAAAGCAGTTGGATAGCGTCTGAAAAACCTGATTACAATGTTTCTCTTCATGCATATCAATGAAGTCAATAATGATGATACCTCCTAAATTTCTTAATCTTAACTGCCTAGCAATTGCTTCCGCTGCCTCTAGGTTGGTATACAAACTAGTTTCTTCAAGATTACTAGACCCCACATACGCACCGGTATTTACATCGACAGTTGTCATAGCCTCTGTCTGATCTAAGATTAGATAACCGCCGGACTTTAAAGGCACTTCCCTTCTCAATGATTTTTCAATTTCTTCCTCAATACTATACAAATCAAAAATCGGAGCATCACTAATATAGTGTTCTATAGTTGATGAAATATCTAACATGAACCGATCTGCAAAATCTCTCAAAATATTAGCTGTTTGCTCCGAATCGACTCTAACTCTATCAATATTTGAGCTGAGCATGTCCCGAAGTAATCGCACTTCTAAAGGAAGCTCCTCGTATACGAGAGCTCCACAATTTGCTTGAGGCATATCTTGTTTGATAGATGACCAGAGCTTTTCCAAAAAGAGTATATCTGCCTCTAACTCCTCTAGAGTGGCTTCTTCAGCTGCTGTCCTAACTATATACCTTGCTTTGTTTGATTTGACAGCTATTAAACCCTCAACTGCTTGACGCAATCTTTCACGTTCTTTATTGCTATTTATTCTTGACGATACACCAACCCCTTCGCCATTAGGCATCATGACGAGATACCTTGATGGGAGTGTAATGAATGTAGTGAGTCTTGCCCCCTTGGTCCCAAGTGGATCTTTCAGAACCTGAACTATTAATTCATCACCATCTTTAAGGGAATCATAGATATTAGAATCAACACCCGCATCAACACTTTCCTTCTCCGAATCAAGAGCAATCTCAGAGGCATGAAGAAAACCTGCTCTTTCCAAACCCAATTCAATAAAAGCTGCCTGTATACCGGGAAGGACTCTAGTTACCTTCCCCTTGTAAATATTGCCAACTAAGCGTCGGCGGTTAGCTCGTTCAATTATTACCTCCTGCAATACCCCATCCTCCACGAGCGCTGCTCGTGTTTCATGGGCTGAAACATTTATTAAAATCTCTTCTTTCATATAAGAAAAATTCACCTGTTTTAACGCAGACAAAAAAATGAGCAAGCCTTATTGTCGCTCAAAAAACTATTCGCTTTACCAATAATTTTTAAAACAGTTCAGTTTTTTACATAAAAGCTTAGATGCGATGATATGGATGTTTTTGTCTGACACTCCATGCTCGATACAACGCCTCTGCGACAACAACACGGACAAGGCCGTGTGGAAGTGTAAGTGAAGACAAAGACCAGTGCTCATTTGCACGAGCTAAGACTTTATCTTCGAGGCCATCTGCCCCCCCGATAAGCATACATATTGGAGAACCCAGAGTCTCCCAATAGCCCAATTTTGATACAAGCTCCACAGTAGACCATTTTTGTCCTTCAACTGTAAGCGCTACTGTATAAGCCTCCGGTGAAACAACTTTTAGAAGACGTTCTCCTTCCAAAGTTTTAGCCTTGCTAGATGACTTACCCTTAGAACGTTGACCAGGAGCAATCTCGATTAAATCTAGTTTACAAGCACCTTTAATGCGCTTAGCGTATTCTTGAAAGCCACTAGTTACCCAATCTGGCTGACGCCTCCCAACCGCAAGCAAACGTATTAACACTTGTTCTTCTTAATCAACATTTCTGATCTCTTGAAAAATTATAGTATTCCATCAGCCCCTGTTCTAGATGGAATATCCCAGAGTTTTTCTAGGTCATAAAACTCTCTCACCTTAGGAAGCATGACATGAACGACAACATCTGAAAGATCCACTAATACCCATTCACCAGCATCATGGCCTTCTATACCCAAAGGTTTTGTTTGGATGCGTTTGCACGACTCTATAACTGAGTCTGCTAAAGCACGAACATGCCGATCAGAACGTCCCGTAGCAAGAACCATTACATCAGTCACTGATGTCAAATGGCGAACGTCCATCGATTTAATTGATTGGGCTTTTAGCTCCTTCAATGATTCAACAACTATTGTGTTTAGATCAGTACTACTCATCTGCATTAGATAGAAACTTTTGTGTATAACAATCCGTTTCTTTAATAATTGCCGCAACGGATTCGGGCATAAGATACGTTGGATCAAGTCCTAATTGTAATCCTGATCTTAGTTGTGTTGCTGAAAGCTCTAACTGTGTTACTGGCATAATAAATACTTTGCCTCTGCTTTTTTGTATCAATTCTTGCGCTTTTTGCACACGATATTCAAGCACGAATGATCCCAATTCCCCTTCATTAGGGGCACTCCACCCTGGCCTATGAGCAACTACTATATGGACTAACTCAATCAGCTCCTTCCATCTATGCCATTTTGGCAGATCAAGAAAAGCATCCATTCCCAGAATAAGGCATATTGGGTGATCCTTATATTGATTCCGAAGCTCAGCCAGCGTATCAATTGTGTAAGAGGGTCCATTTCTTACTATCTCTCGCTCATCCAAGACAAAACGACTCTCCGAAGCTATAGCAGCTTGCACCATTCTTAACCGAGTAGCGCTTGTGGCAATACACTTGCTACGCAACGGTGACTGGCCACATGGAATAAAATAGACTTTTGCTAATGACAAATTTTCTAGAACCTCCAAAGCGGTTCGTAAATGTCCATTATGAATAGGATCAAATGTGCCACCGAATACTCCGATTGGCTGCATAATTTTAATCAATTAGCCTGCCAGTGAGCTTTATCTGTTGGCTGGGATTGAGTAGGTCTTAATACTTCTATCACTAGACCAATTAACTCATTCCAAGGGTTACCCTTTGCAATTCCCTTTATAACATTATCTACATGTGATGCTCGTTTTATAAGAGCTATCAATTCATTCATATGACACCTTTTTAATGCTCTGCTCACAAGAGGCTGACGATTTTTCCAAACTTTGTTCCGTTGCATAGCAGTTACTTCTAGATCGCCCACAAGCACTGCAGCTTTAAGACGGGCCAACAAAAATAGTTCACGACTAACCGCCCATAACACCAAAGATGGAGATGCCCCCTCATCTTGCAATACATTTAGAGCTCTCATAGTCCGTTTATCATCTCTAGCTAACATTGCATCCATAAGACTGAAAACGTCAAAACGAGCGTTAGAAGCGACAGATTCCACTACCGCTTTCTCGCTGACAGAGCCTTTGCCTAATAGCATTAAGAGTTTTTGAAGTTCCTGGTCTGCTGCAAGCAGGTTTCCCTCTATCCTTTCAGCCAAAAGTTCCGATGCAGCACCACTCATATCAAGACCTATAGATTTCGCTCGCTGAACAATCCAATTAGGAAGTTTTTGCCGATCAATTGGCCAAACTTGTAATACAACACCACCGTGTTCAATACATTTCACCCATGCACTTTGACTTGCAGTTCTATCAAGTTTGGTTGTTGCTATAAGTAGCAAACAATCTGGGACTGGGTGCTCAACCATCTTTCGTATAGTCTTTCCTCCTTCCACGCCTAGACGAGGGCTTGGAATTCTTAATTCAATAATACGCTTGCTCGAAAAGAGTGATAAATTCTCCGTGCCAGCTTCTAAAGCCGCCCAGTTATAACCTCTTTCAACAACATGTTGTTCCCGGTCTTCAAAACCGGATCTCATTGCTGCTGAACGAATCTCACGTAATGCATCAGAAACTAACAATGGTTCATCTCCAGCAACCAAATATGCCGGAGCTAAATCACGGCTTAAGTGGCTTGTTAACTGGGCTAAATTAACTTTCACAAACTCTCCATCTGCAAAAGATCGATCCCTCGTCCTTCCAAAAGCACTGGAATTCCATTCTCAACAGGATATGCGAGTTTTCCATCACGCGTAATAAGTGCTTCCTGCAATTCTTTTTCCAATGCTGTCCCATTACGATCAAAAATCTGCGACTTTCTAATACAAGCATTAAGCTCATGCAGTTTTGCTTCTGACATTGCCTCAATAGGAAGCCGAGTTACTGGACAACAAATAATATCTAAAATTCTTATGTCTATACTCATATTATCTTCCTAAAATCAAAGTCTTGTTAAGGCACTCTATCCGTATTCGTCTCAGGAACAGGATCATAGCCGTAAGTGCCCCATGGATGACATTTCAAAATTCTCTTAGCGGTGAGTAAACCGCCCTTTAATAGCCCAAAACGTTCTATAGCCTCAATAGCATAAGCTGAGCAAGTTGGGGTGTGTAAACATCTCCTGCCTAGAATGGGTGACAGAAGCACTTGATAAGAACGGACAAGCTTTATTAAAACATTGGAGAATAGACGAGACATAATAATCTCTATTTTATCTCAGACGGCGCCAACGTGGCCCCTCTAGACTATCTTCTATAGCAATTCCATTTTTAATTAATTCATCCCTTATTCGGTCAGCCTCACCAAAATTCCCATTCTTTCGCGCAGACTCTCTTTCTTCTACTAAGCATCTTATTTCACTCTCAGCTAGGGCATCTGAAGATCTCGCCTCAACGAACCATGAATTTGGGTCACCCTGAAGCAAACCAAGCAACCATCCTCCAGCCCTAAGTTCTTCCGCAAGCTTTCCGCGTTTTTTTATGTCCGTTTCTCTATTTATTTTTCTAGTTAAATTAAAAAGCTCTGCTAAGGCTTTTGGTGTATTTAGGTCATCTTCTAAAGCTTCAATGACAGATGTTGGCGGAGAACTATTGGGCGCTTTAATTCGCTCACCTTGTATACCAGCTTCACGAAGTGCGCCGTACATTCTGTCAAGTTTCTGGTGAGATTCTTTCAATACAGTCGAGCTCCAATCAAGTGGTTGGCGATAATGAGCTGTCAATAATCCCAAACGGACTGCCTCACCTGGAGCTAATGACAAAAGGTCCCTAACCAGAAGTACATTACCGAGAGATTTAGACATTTTTTCGCTTTCAATATTAACCAAGCCATTATGTACCCAATAGCTACAATAGACCTCTCCTCCATGAGCACACGTACTCTGAGCCACTTCATTTTCATGATGAGGAAAAACCAAATCTAATCCACCTCCATGAATATCAATTGTATGTCCTAAGTGGGTTTCTACCATGGCTGAACACTCTATGTGCCATCCAGGTCTTCCATAACCCCAAGGGCTATCCCAGCCGATATCAGCCTTATGAGAGGGCTTCCAAAGAACAAAATCTGCGGGATTTTTCTTATATGGAGCAACCTCAACCCTTGCTCCTGCAATTAACTCTTTCTGGTCTCTACCAGAAAGCTCACCATAGAACTTAAAACTCTCTACTGAAAAAAGAACATGACCTTCAGCCACATAGGCGAAACTAGATTTAAGCAGACCCTCTATAAACAAAATTATTTCCGGAATGTGCTCAGTAACTTTTGGCTCAATATCGGGCGGCAAGACACCTAGCAATGACATATCCTCATGATAGGCCTTAAGGTAACGACCGCTTAATTCGTTGATTCCTATGCCTTCACTTTCTGCAGCAGCATTTATTTTGTCATCAACATCTGTAACATTTCGAACATAAAGAAGCTCATATTTTCTTCTCAGAAGTCTTGCTAGAACATCAAAAACCACAGGTGGTCTAGCATTTCCAATATGGGAAAAATTGTAGACTGTGGGGCCACAGACATACATTGTTACCCGCTCTGGATTGTTGGGCACAAACTTTTCACGCCGCCTAGTCAAAGTATTATGTAGAATCAAACCCATATGACAGTAATTATTCCCTGATTTTTACCCACAGGCAGCTATGATACCCCTACTGAGGGGTAGCTCATCCACTAGTTATCCTATAATTACACATTAATGTGACAATGGAGCCAAAACCCAATGACGAGTGAATTTAGCCAACGCTCTAGTGTAGTAGAGGTAGAAGAAGGCGTTGAACTGGCGCCTAAATTTGATAGTGACGGGCTTATTCCTGCGGTTACCACTGATTACAAGTCAGGTGAGTTGCTTATGCAAGGATATATGAATGCAGAGGCTCTCAAACTAACTGTTAAAACTGGTGAAGCACACTATTATAGTAGAAGCCGCGACGTACTTTGGCATAAGGGAGCAACAAGCGGCCTTGTTCAGAACGTGCGTGAACTGATGATTGATGATGATCAAGATTGCATATGGCTAAAAGTAGATGTTAGCGGAGGTGCAAGCTGTCATGTTGGCTATCGCTCTTGCTTCTACCGGCGAATCCCTCTAGGAAGTCAAGATAAGCCAATAAAGCTGGAATTCACAGAGAACAAAAAAGTCTTTGACCCTAAATCTCTATATGGTGATTCGCCAAACCCTACTAAGCTATAAATTAAGGCTTGACTGGACTAACGCAACCGCCAAGTAGGACTATCTTGGTAATCCACAATGCCTTTAGCTAATAACCATCGGCGTGCGCTACCCCCATCTCCATAGAACCATGCATTTGCACTACCTTCTCTAAACGTGTAACCCCAATCATCCATATCCTTAAGGAGTTTTATTCTCCCACACCCTGGTAAATAATCTGATAATAAAACCTGTAAAAAACACACTGCATCCTCCTCTTCTGTATCGCCCCCCGCATTTCGCCATAGCGTAGATCTTCTTGCTTTTGACATACATACATAATGCGCAACTTCGTGAAGCAGAGAGTGTGTTGGAGTATCAGGACGAGCAAATATGCATCTGCCCGCGAGACCTGCTTCGGGCTCCCCCCAATACGATGCAGGTATAGATGCTTCTTCTTCAACTTGAATTAATTCCAGACCATATGCGCTTAGAATTACATTGAGACTCGGCAAATTAAGCATTCGAAGTTCGCTATAACTCATAGCCTGATATATCTACCGTTTAGCCTAATGATTAACTTTGAACCATTGAACTGATTGGTAGATTAGCCTCTATCAATCGAATAATCTGACGCGCTAGATCTTGCGCTAATGACTCGCGCAAAATTTGTTCCTCAATGCTCTTACCCAAAACTTGGGTTGCATCATATGAATAGCTTCGGGTAACAATCACAGTTTCATTTTCAATCAAAGTGGAGCCCTTGGATTCAAGCGAGAAAGTGACGGCATAAAAAATTTCATACTCCTGCGGCGTGTTTCTTGCCGAGACTGATAGTATCCTTTGTCCGCTTGTGTCTTCTAGTATTCGCAAGATAGCAACAGCTTCCTGTTGAGCCTTCACTACTTCAGCGCCTCTCACACCAAGTATACCCGTTAAGCTTTCATAAAATTCAGTGTAAGGTTTATTAGTGTCAAGATATGTTTTGGCAAGAGAAATGGGCAAAGCCCGTGAGCCTTCCAACTGAAAACCACAACCGCTGAGGATGAGAAAAACAAGAATTATCATCACGGAATGAAGCCGTCGAACCTGGTTCCCGAGTCTAATAAATGAGGTTATATAGTTCATACAGCTTGATTCTAACCGAGTTTGCAAAGATCATCCGACAGCGTCAGAAAAAGGTTTCATTACACTAACTATAATAAAGCAGCCCAAATTGGCTGGAGATAGCTCACAACATGGCAGTTTATCCATTTAAAGCGATTGAAAATAAGTGGCAAAAATACTGGGAAGACAACCAGACATTTCATATTTCAACTGATTTTGATCCGACACGCCCTAAATTCTATATCCTTGACATGTTCCCCTACCCAAGTGGTGAGGGACTACATGTAGGGCATCCGGAAGGCTATACGGCATCTGACATAGTTGCGCGTTACAAGCGAATGTGTGGATTTAATGTTCTTCACCCTATTGGTTGGGATGCATTTGGATTACCTGCCGAAGAATATGCGCGCAAAACAGGGACACATCCTAAACTCACTACAGAGCGAAACATCAAGCGATTTCGTGAGCAACTCAAAAAATTAGGATTTTCCTATGATTGGGGCCGAGAGATTAATACAACTGATCCCTCTTATTACAAGTGGACTCAGTGGATTTTCAAAAAACTTTTTGAACGTGGGCTTGCCTATCAAGAAGAAAAACCTGTTTGGTGGTGTCCTGAACTGGGTACAACGCTTGCTAATGAAGAAGTTATTGATGGGAAATCAGAAGTGGGCGATTTCCCCTGTGAACGACGTCCCTTAAAACAATGGGTGCTTCGAATTACTGAGTATGCTGATGATCTTCTACAAGACTTAGATAAACTAGATTGGCCACATAGCACCAAAGAAATGCAACGTAACTGGATTGGACGTAGCGAAGGAGCAGAAATTAATTTTTCTCTAACTACATCAAAAAATACGATACAAGTTTTTACTACTAGACCTGATACGCTATTCGGCGCCACATACTTGGTTCTTGCACCTGAACATACACTAGTTGAATTAATAACGACGCCAAATCAGAAAAAGCAGATTAATGCCTATCGAAAAATCGCTGCTCGTAAAAGTGAACTAGAACGCACTGATCTGCAAAAAGAAAAAACCGGAGTATTTACAGGAAGCTATGCTATTAACCCTGCTAATAATGAGGAAATTCCAATTTGGGTGGCTGACTATGTATTAGCTGGCTATGGAACTGGTGCAATCATGGCAGTCCCTGGTGAAGATCAACGCGACTGGGAATTTGCTGAAATCCACTCTTTACCAATCATCCGTACAGTTGAGCCTCCAGCCGATTTCAAAGGTGCGGCATATACAGGAGATGGCCCCGCAATAAACAGTGATTTTCTTAACGGCCTAGGGGTGGAAAAAGCAAAAACCAAAATGATTAATTGGTTAGAAAAACATGAACACGGAACTCATAGAATAAATTACAAACTTAGAGATTGGCTCTTCTCCAGACAACGTTACTGGGGTGAACCTTTCCCAATAATTTTTGTGGATGGCGAGGCAAAAGCAGTGGAAGATGAAAATTTGCCAGTTCTTCTACCTGAATTAGAAGATTTCGCCCCTACCGGAAGACCTGAAGGACAATTAGCAACAGCTTTTGATTGGCTGGAAACACGTGATCCTGATACAGGAAAAATAGCGCTCAGGGAAACCAATACGATGCCACAATGGGCTGGTTCCTGTTGGTACTACCTTAGATTTCTTGACCCTAAAAATGATGAGGAATTGGTGTCTAAGGAATCCGAGCAGTACTGGATGCCAGTGGATATCTATGTTGGTGGAGCTGAGCACGCAGTGTTGCACCTTTTATATGCCCGTTTTTGGCATAAAGTTCTATTTGATGCTGGCATCGTAACTACACCAGAACCTTTTAAGAAACTTGTACATCAGGGCATGATTTTGGGTGAATTAGAATATGTAAAGTTTGTAGATAAAGATAATCGTGCCGTTTCTGCTGAATTTGTCACCTCTAACCAAGATAAGAGAAATGGTGCTAGTGTCAGGCGTATAACTATTAGCGCAAATGATGTAACGAAAAAAAATGATAACTTTGTTTTAGCAGATGACAAAAGCGTTCATGTTGAGGCGCGTGCCCATAAAATGAGCAAGAGTCGGGGCAATGTGGTAAATCCGGATGAGGTTATTGAAGTCTATGGAGCAGATGCCTTCAGGCTTTATGAAATGTTTATGGGGCCCCTAGAACAGGTCAAACCATGGAGCACACGTGGCGTAGAAGGAACCTATAGATTTCTAAACCGAGTGTGGAGATTGTTCATTAATGATAAAGACAAACCTAAACTAAAGAAAACAATTAGTGATAGCAAACCAACAACAGAGCAACTACAGTTACTTCACCAAACTATTGAGAAAGTCACTAACGATATTGAAGAATTAAAATTTAATACTGCAATTGCCGCATTAATGGAATTTACTAACAATGCAAACAAATGGGAATTCCTACCAAGAGAAATAGCGAACAACTTTGTTTTATTGCTTGCGCCACTTTCACCACATCTAGCAGAGGAGCTATGGGAGCATCTTGGTAATACCGAGTCACTAGCATATATGAAGTGGCCAGAAACTAATCAAGATTATTTGAAAAACGAAGTAGTAGAAGTAATTGTGCAAGTAAATGGAAAAATGCGTGGTCGCATAACAATTCCTATTGACACCACAGAAGAAACAATACTAACTACTGCTAAAAATGATGAAAATGTTGCAAGGCACCTCTCTGATAAAAAAATAGTAAAGTCAATCTATGTTCCTGGACGGATCGTAAATTTTGTAACTAGAAATTGAATTAGCAATACCATAAATGCGGCCAAAGTGGAAAAATAGTTTCCCCATAAAACATAGGGCGTACTTCCTGTATATCCCTGAACCACTGCCTTCAGTACATGAGGCTCAAACTGAGGTGAGCGACTCACTACCTTACCGAGCGGATCGATGACAGCAGATATTCCTGTGTTAGTAGCCCTCAATGTATACCGCCCTACTTCGGCAGATCTAACTCTTGAGATTTGTAAGTGCTGGTGAGGCGCAATTGTGTCACCAAACCACGCATCATTACTTACATTAACTATCAAGGAAGCTTTAGGAAAATAGTGAAGTTGCTCAGCACCAAACAAATCTTCGTAGCAAATAGTAATGGCGGCCATTTCACCTGCAATTTGCATTGGTGGCTGATCAGGTTCACCTGATGCCAAATCTGTATACGGCAAATTCATTAAACGCAACCAGTTTCTTATAAAACCTGGAACAGGAAATACTTCCCCGTAGGGAACGAGGTGACGTTTTACGTAAAACCGGGTCTCCTCATCGAGAATTGCAAGCGTATTTTGTATAGTTTCACCACTTGGATCATCTCTCAGAATTCCAAGAGCTACAGTACTACCATTCTCCAAAGCAATAGCATTCACCTCTTCTAGAAAACCTTCAACTGTATGATAAAGAGCAGGTATTGCTGCCTCTGGCCAAAGTATTAAATGGCTATCTTTACTTTCTTCAGTCAATGATTTGTAGAGTTCTAGAGTAGGTATAAATTGCTCTGGCTGCCACTTGATATCCTGAGGTATCGCTCCTTGAATGAGAGAAACTGTTAATGCTCTTCCATTTGCATAACCCCAAGAATACTTGTTGAGAGTAAAACCGATACCCCACAAAATAGCCATAAAAAAAAGAACGCGTATCCGTAATCTAGAAGAACCAATTAGTATGCACACAATAGACCCAGCACTAAGTAAGACTATCCACGACATAAGATAGACCCCCCCAATTGGTGCAAACCCCATAAGCCAGGAGTCAGTCTGGCTGTAACCTGCGGAAAGCCAACCAAAACCACTGAGAAACCATCCACGTAACCACTCAAATAGCACCCAAATGGCAGGGAAAGAAACTAACCATGCTTTTGGACCTTCACTGGGAAACCACCTAACTGCAACACACCCAGTGAGTCCTGTGTAGCAAGCCAAAACCATTACTAATAACAATGTAAGCAAGGCTGCTATAACAGGGTGCAGCTGGCCAAAATCATGAATGCTAACGTATACCCAGTGAATACCTGAAAAAAAACTGGTGCACCCAAAAATAAAGCCACAAATGAAACTACGTGACGGTTTCAGTCTATTCCAACTAAAAAAAAGGCAGGCATAACTAAGAGGGGCGAGCCAGAATAAATTAAATGGTGCGTACGCTAAGGGCAGAAATAGCCCAGCAAAAAATGATATTAGAAGCCTATACTTGTATGGAAATTCCACGCTGAAAAAAGCGTAATGTTTAATCTATGTCGACAGCGGGGATCCTAGTGACCTCAACTGAGTGGACCCGACGACGATCAGCCCTGAGTGTTCGAAAAAGAAAACCAGAAAACTCTAACGCCTCTCCACGCCTAGGCAATCGACCTAGCTCGTGCATGATAAGCCCCCCAAGAGTATCGTATTCATTGTCTAAGAAGCTCGTGTGAAAGTAATCATTAAATTCCTCAATTCTTGTTAAAGCCAATACAGTAAATCGTCCTCCCCCATTATCATTAATAGACTGAACCTCTTCTGCATCATGCTCATCATCAATATCCCCGACTATCTGTTCAAGCACATCTTCAATTGTTGCAAGGCCAGCTACACCAGCATATTCATCTACAACAATCGCCATATGATTATGGCTTTCCCTAAACTGGGTGAGCAGTGCATCCAAGCGTTTACTTTCTGGTATAAAAACAGCGGGCCTCAGCAATTTTTCTATATCAAATACCTCATCTACATGACTTTCCACTACATGTTTAAGAAAATCTTTAGCCAAAAGAATTCCGATCACTTGGTCACGATCCTCCCCAATAACAGGAAATCTAGAATGACCAGACTCTATAATAGTATCTCTTAATTTTTTTGGAGGATCATCTAATTCTAAGACGACCATGTGAGAACGCGGAACCATAATATCACGAACCCGTGTTTCTGAAACATTCAAAACCCCTTGGAGCATGGCATGCTCCTCTGGGGCAAGAAGATTTCTACGACGACATCTGACTAAGAAATCCGCAACATCTTCTCGCACAGCAACCTCTTCGCCACGTGCGCGGAAAAGACGCGACCACCAACTTGGTTTCACGAGACTATTTCTACTAGGAGGTAAATCTTCTGACATGGATAACCCCTATCTTGCAATCCTGATGAACACCTTGCAAGACTTATTGCCTATATTTATAAGGATTATCGAAACCTAATGCTTCTAAAAGCACCCTTTCCTTAGCTTCCATAGCTTTTGCTTCCTCCTTATTTTCATGATCATACCCAATCAAATGGAGTGACCCATGAATCAAGATATGAGCCCAATGAGCTATTAAAGCCTTACCTTGGGCGGTTGCCTCACGCTCAAGAACTGGTGCACAGACTACAAGATCACCAATAATTTCTGATTCTGGCAGCAAATCAGTGTCACAGCTCTGATAGGGAAATGCCAAAATATTCGTAGCACCCGCAACTTTACGATACCTTTCATTAAGAGCGGCACTTTCAAACTCATTCACAATACGAACCGTAAGTTCACCAGGCCGATCCTCCCCTAACGCGCAATTAACCCAACTTTTAATTCGGCTACTAAGTGGAATCTGCTCAAAGTGATAGGCATTTTGAATGATGATTTCCAGATAGCCCCCCTGATAGTGAAACTTCACTTATTGTGTTGGAACCCTTCTAGCCCTTATCTTTTCCATAAGCCTCAACAATTCTTTGAACCAGCCTATGCCTAACAACGTCCTTAGGGTCAAAACGCACAAACTTTACGCCAGTGACATCCCGTAAAATACGGCTCGCGTGTTTGAGCCCAGATTCTACCCCCTTAGGTAAGTCAGTCTGGGTTACATCACCCGTTACTACTGCTCTTGATCCAAATCCAATTCTAGTCAGAAACATTTTCATCTGCTCCACTGTCGTATTTTGTGCCTCATCTAAGATAACAAAAGACTCGTTAAGAGTACGTCCGCGCATAAATGCAAGAGGTGCTATCTCAATAATATTTCGCTCTATTAGACGACCAACACGCTCAAACCCCATCATTTCATAGAGAGCGTCGTACATTGGTCTAAGGTAAGGATCTACCTTTTGAGACATGTCTCCAGGCAAAAACCCAAGCCTCTCTCCTGCTTCAACAGCAGGCCGAACCAGCACAATTCTTCTTACCGCATCTGTATCTAGAGCCTCCACACTTGCTGCCACTGCAAGATAGGTTTTTCCAGTGCCAGCTGGGCCTATGCCAAATGTCAGGTCCTTAGATCTCATAGCTAGTGCATAGGAAATTTGATTATTTCCTCTAGCGCGGACATCCCTCCTCTTTGTACTAAAAACCATATTCTCTCGACGAATGTGACGATCAGGCCTAGAGTTTTCCTGTAAGCAGAGGTGTACACGCTCAAGGTCCAAACTAGACCTCTCGGTAAGAGAGAAAAGCTCCTCCAAAACATCCTTTCCAACCTCAGTAGACTCTATCTCTCCATTAAGCTGAAAATGATTACCTCGATTTTTTATGCATATACTTAAATCTTGTTCAATTTTCTTTAAGTGTTCATCAAACTGACCACATAAATTAGCCATACGATGACAGTCATCCGGCATGAGGATAACTTCAAGTGTATTTAAGTCTTTAGATGTTTCAGGCAACAGACTTCTCATTCACAACTTTAAGAAGGCGCCCTCTTAATGAGTTAGGCAATGCCTCAGAAATTTGCACATCTACAAATTGGCCAATTAGTGAAGCACTACCAGAAAAATTTACCCAACGATTATTTTCAGTTCTTCCTGTAACTTCATGTTGAGATTTTTTTGAAAGCTTTTCAACCAAAATACGCTCTACCCGCCCAACCATAGCATTGCTGATATTCCATGCTTGTTCATTTATGAGGGCTTGAAGTTGACTTAAACGCTTTTGCTTAATCTCACGAGATATCCCATCTCTTACTGTTGCCGCAGGTGTGCCTGGCCTTTGACTGTAAATAAAGCTAAACGACTGATCAAACCCAATTCGTTTTATCAAGTCCAGAGTAGCTTCAAAATCAGTTTCATCTTCGCCAGGAAATCCAACTATAAAGTCAGATGAAATAGAAATTCCTGGCCTACTTTCTTTCAACGCTTCTATTTTTTCAATGTACTCTGAAACTGAGTACCCGCGCTTCATAAGTTGCAACACCCGATCCGATCCACTTTGAACTGGCAAATGCAAATAACTTGCCAATTCTTTGACGTCAGCATAAGCCCGAATCAGTGGTTCATCAAATTCACTAGGATGAGATGTTGTGAAACGTATTCTTTCAATTCCATCTATCGCTGCCACATAATGTATTAAAGTCGCAAGATCCGCAGTGCCTCCTGTGTACACGGAACCACGATAAGCATTCACATTCTGGCCTAAAAGGTTAATTTCCTTAACTCCTAATTCAGACAAAGTCACAATCTCTGCTATTACATCATCTAGTGGACGACTAATTTCTTCGCCACGTGTGTAAGGTACTACACAGAATGTACAGTACTTGCTGCAACCCTCCATAACAGATACAAAAGCTGTTGCCATAGAAGATTTTGGGCTTGGTATTTCATCAAATTTTTCAATCTCTGGAAAACTAACATCTACAACCCGAGATTGGCCCGCACGTACTTGACCAATCATGTCGGGCAATCTATGGAGTGTTTGTGGGCCAAAAACCAAATCCACAAAAGGCGCTCTAGCAAGGATTGCTTCCCCTTCTTGGCTTGCAACACAACCACCAACTCCAATGATTTTATGTGGCTGATCCTCTTTATATTCACGCCATCTGCCAAGCAAAGAAAAAACTTTTTCCTGAGCTTTTTCTCTTACAGAGCAAGTATTTAGCAACAGAATATCAGCTTCCTCAATGCTGCTCGTTTCCTTTATATCCAAGCTATCTGCTAATACATCCATCATCTTTGATGAATCATATTCATTCATCTGGCAACCAAAAGTTTTAATGAAAAGTCGATCAGACATGAATTATTAAGTGATTGTTATACAGATAATCATTTTTGGATTAATGGAGAACAAGATTGCCACCTAACCTAAGGCCATACATTCAATTACTATTGTTAGAAAGGGATTTCATCGTCAAAGGGAGGAGCGGATGAATCCGAGCTGCTATCCATAGTGCCCTGTGATGGTAAATCTTGACTTGGTGCTTGGGCTGGTGCACCTGTTCCAGGCCTTCCCCCTAACATCTGCATCTGATTTGCTACTATTTCAGTAGTCCAACGATCGTTCCCGTCACGATCTTGCCACTTTTGGGTACGAAGCTGTCCTTCAATATATACCTGTGAACCTTTATTTAAATATTCGCCCGCAATCTCCGCTAGCCTGTTAAAAAAAACTACCTTATGCCACTCTGTTCTGTCTTTCTGTTCGCCCGTTTCTTTATCTTTCCAGGATTCAGATGTTGCAACTGTAATGTTAGTTACAGGACTACCACTTGGCATGGCTCTTGTTTCAGGGTCCGCTCCAAGATTACCAACCAAAATCACCTTGTTAATACCTCTTGCCATTGATGCTCCTAGGTCCTTAAAACCACTTACATTAGTAACTCACTACATTGTACGCAGGAGTTTGACTAATTCCACCAAGTTTTACAGATCACTTACCAAGCAACCCATATTATCACTGAGGCTGATGCACCAAGACACTTCTACTACCTACTTCACCACCATAAATAACCCCATGAGGACTAGCCGAAATGCCGTGGGCCCCAGTTGCACTGGAGTTATCTGGATTAAACGAATCGTCAGGGATAAATACAAAAACAGACCCATCAATAGCGCTACCCACTCGTACACCTCTGACCCAGCCAGGGTTACGTAGCCTATTAGACGTGTTATCTGAAACGTAAATAATATCGTTCAAAGCAATGTATACCCCAGAGGGGCGGCCGAAATGATCCCACTCATCAATGAAATTTCCATCCTGGTCAAAAATTTGAATTCTATTATTGTTACGGTCACCCACAAATAACCTACCTTGAGAATCCATTGCTAAAGCATGAGGAATAAGAAACTCACCAGGACCAGACCCACTAACACCCCAACTATTTATAAATGAACCATCTGCAGAAAATTTCATAATGCGATTATTGCCATCAGCCGAATGACCATCCGCAACAAAAATATCGCCATTCTCAGAGACAACAACATCTGTCGGCTCACTGAAGTGTTCCGGGCTTGAACCTGAAACACCTGCCTGGCCAAGCGTCATTAAAACTTCACCTTCAGGTGTAAACTTGAATACCTGATTTCCTAATTCACCCTCTCCACCAGCATCTGTTACCCAAATATTTCCAGCAGCATCCACATAAATACCGTGAGGAAACACAAACATACCTTCGCCAAAACTTTTAACCCAACGTCCAGTCGAGTCATACATGTGGATAGGAGAAAAGGTTTCACGGCCTGAACAGCTGTTCTGCCCGCATCTCTCTGCAATCCAAATATTTCCATCAGTGTCCGGGTGAGTCCAACTAACAGCACCCATTTCTCGACCTGGTGGCTTGGCCCAGTTGAGACTTTTCTCGTAAATGTTGTCCTGGGCTATGCCATATGAGGATACCAATGAAAAGAGAATAAAGGCTTTAGTACGATCTAAAAGAAAGAAGCGAAGCATTTTTACTTATTAACTCCTGTTTAAATGACATCTAATACAGTTTGATTAGCATACCATTCGCCAGCATTTGTGGGCACTGCCTGATCAACCAACAGATAATGCTTTAGCAAAAAGCAGTTGTTAAATCTGACAGATATCTTTGCTTAGCAGTTTTGAGGCATCGTATAGTAGGGAATTAACTTGGCTAAGGGTTCTCCAGGGTATGTCCACCACTCATATCCGCTTACGCGGTGCTAGAACGCATAATCTCAAAGATATAAATCTTGATCTCCCGCGAAATAAGCTAATTGTCATTACAGGTCTATCTGGGTCAGGCAAGTCATCACTGGCATTCGACACAATTTATGCCGAAGGACAGCGTCGCTATGTTGAGTCTCTCTCAACCTATGCCAGACAGTTTCTATCTGTTATGCCAAAACCTAAAATTGATCATATAGAAGGACTTTCACCTACTATCTCAATTGAACAAAAATCATCCTCACATAACCCACGTTCTACTGTAGGCACAGTTACCGAAATCTATGATTACCTAAGGTTACTCTTTGCTCGTGCAGGCGAACCTCATTGCCCAATTCATAAAACAGCCCTAAATGCGCAAAGCATCTCACAGATGGTCGACCAAGTTATGTCCCTTCAAGAGGGCACACGAGTGATGATTCTGGCTCCTCTTATTAATTTAAAAAAAGGAAACCATGCAGAATTATTTAAGGAATTGAAAACACGTGGTTTTATCAGAGCAAGGATTAATGGGTTGGTTTGTGAATTGGAAAGCATCCCTCAAATGGATCCAAAAGAGCGGCACACGATAGAAGCTGTAATAGATCGGTTAAAGGTGCGCCGAGATCTACAACTTCGACTTGCAGAGTCCATTGAAACAGGCTTAGAGCTTTCAAACAGTACGGTTCGTATAGTTTTAATGGATGAGACAACAGAAGAAAAAACTTTCTCTAATAAGTTTGCATGTTCAACTTGTGGCTACGGAATCTCGGAACTTGAACCTAGGTTATTTTCATTCAACAATCCTGCAGGAGCTTGCACAGATTGCGATGGCCTTGGAATGCATCGATTTTTTGACCCAAAACGTGTAGTTCGCCACCCACACCTTTCCTTAGCTGGCGGAGCAGTCCGTGGATGGGATCGGCGAAACGAACATTACTTTCAACTTATCACAGGTCTTGCAAATCACTATTCTTTTGATATTGAGTCTCCATTCGAGACTCTTTCAGAAACAGTACAGAAAGTTATACTCTTTGGTAGCAAAGATGAACAAATTAAATTTCACTATGTAAATTCTGATAGTAATAAGTGTGCCCGATTCCATTCCTTTGAGGGCATTATCCCAAATATGCAACGGCGATATACAGAAACCGATTCTAATGCTGTTCGCGAAGAACTTGGAAAGTACCAAAGCATTCAAACATGCATTCGATGCAAGGGATCTCGTTTGAATGATGATTCAAGAAATGTACTACTTCAGAACCATACAATTCATGCCATAACATCAAAAACGATAAATGAGTCATTTACTTTTTTCTCTAAACTAAAAATACCCGGTTGGCGAGGTGAAATTGCAGAAAAGATTGCTCAAGAAATAAAAAGTCGTCTTGGCTTCCTAATAGATGTGGGCCTTGATTACCTAACTCTGAGTCGAGGGGCAGATACGCTATCTGGCGGGGAGTCACAAAGAATACGTCTTGCTAGTCAAATTGGATCAGGGTTAATAGGTGTTGTTTATATATTGGATGAACCTTCAATCGGCCTGCATCAACGCGACCACCATAGGCTTCTAGATACACTTCAACAATTACGAGATATAGGAAATACCGTGATAGTGGTGGAGCACGATGAAGAAACTATACTAGCTGCAGACCATGTGATTGATATAGGTCCAGGTGCTGGAACACATGGTGGCAGGGTAATAGCTGAAGGCACGCCCGAAAATATTAAGGCAACTGAGATATCACTAACAGGTCAATATCTTGCGCGGAAATTCCAGATTCCTCTACCCAAAAATCGCCGAGAATATAACCCTCAATCAGTATTAAGCATAAGAGGTGCATGTGGAAATAACTTAAAAAATGTTGATGTTGATGTGCCCGTCGGACTTTTAACATGCGTTACTGGCGTATCAGGGTCAGGGAAAAGTACGCTTATAAATGACACTCTATATAACGTTGCCTCGAATACAGTAAATAAAAATAATTATGAAACTGCTCCTTTTAAAAAATCTTCTGGGCTAGAACTTATTGATCGCGTGATAGAAATTAATCAAAACCCAATTGGGCGTACACCGCGGTCTAACCCAGCAACCTATACAGGACTATTTGCTCCTCTTCGGGAACTATTTGCTGCTACAAAGGAATCTCGGTCACGCGGCTATAAAGCTGGTAGGTTTAGTTTTAATGTAAAAGGAGGTCGATGTGAATCATGCCAGGGAGACGGTGTTATCAAAGTAGAAATGCATTTTTTACCAGATGTATATGTCTCATGTGATATCTGTAACGGAAAACGTTATAACAGAGAAACGCTTGATATTCGTTATAAAGGAAAAAATATTCATGAAATACTACAGATGACAACTGAAACTGCGTTTAATTTTTTTCGCAATGTTCCAAATATAAGAAGAAAACTTGAAACTTTAATGTCAGTTGGTCTTGGATATGTTCAGCTTGGGCAAAACGCAGTAACCCTTTCAGGGGGAGAAGCGCAAAGAATCAAACTTGCCAAAGAACTTTCCAAGCGCAGCACCGGCTCAACACTATACGTTCTTGATGAACCAACTACTGGATTACATTTTCATGATATTTCTCAATTACTAGAAGTGCTATATGAGCTTAGAGATCAAGGAAATACAATTGTTATAATTGAGCACAATTTAGAAGTTATTAAAACCGCAGATTGGGTTATTGACCTTGGGCCAGAAGGTGGGTCAAAGGGCGGCAGAATCATTGCTACAGGCACGCCAGAAAGCATCTCAAAAAACCCAGAATCCCATACGGGTATGTGCTTAGCCAAGCTTAATGCTTTATAAAAAAGCCAATAAAATCAGTCTTTAGAAAGCGGCCGAAGTCCTACAGCATCTCTAATTTCGCGAATAAAAGGCCGGCTTACTTGCCTAGCCTTTTTAGCACCAAATTGCAAAAGCTGCTCGATATATTCAGGTTCTGCCATTAATTTTTCATATTCTTTTCTCGGCTCTACTAACTGATCATTTATGCATTCGAAAAGCATTTTCTTGATCTCTCCCCAACCTAATCCTTCCGCATAGCGCTCACGCATCCTCAATACTTCTTCCTCTGAAGAAAAAGCCTGATATATAGAGAATAACGAACTTGTTTCAGGATTCTTAGGTTCACCGGGTTCTTGTGAGTTAGTTTTTATTTTCATTATCATTTTACGCAATGACTTCTCATCAGAAAAAAGAGGTATGGTATTTTGATAACTCTTTGACATCTTACGTCCATCAAGACCAGGAAGAACAGGCATACTGTCATTAACAACTGCTTCAGGAAGAACGAATACTTCCCCATAATGATGATTAAAGCGTCCTGCAATATCACGAGCCATTTCTACATGTTGTATTTGATCCTTACCCACAGGGACTTTATTAGCCTTGAACATTAAAATATCAGCAGCCATAAGCACTGGATAACAAAAAAGTCCCATGCTTATTCCCTTATCTGGATCTTTGTTATCACTTGACTCATTTTCGGCAACAGCCGCTTTGTAAGCATGAGCCCTATTCATTAATCCTTTTGCCGTCATGCATGTTAGTATCCAGGAAAGCTCCATAATCTCAGGAACATCAGATTGCCGATAAAAAGCGGCATCTGGGCTCAATCCAGATGCTAACCAGCTAGCAGCAATTTCAAGTGTTGAAGTTGCCACCTCTGCAGCATTGCCACTTTTTACTAAAGAGTGATAGTCAGCCAAGAAATAAAAAGAAGTGGTTCGTTGATCTAGACTGGCCACAACCGATGGCCTAATTGCTCCAACATAGTTACCAATATGGGGTATGCCGGTTGTTGTAATGCCTGTAAGTATTGTGTCCATTCTACTCAATTCAGTTGCTTAGTATCCCGCAGCATGCCCGTCCTTTCGTGACTCAGAAGCACCCAGATAAACCCCACTTTCATTATGCTTTTGAATTGCTTGGTACCCCCCATAACCTTCTGAATCCCGAGCTACGCTATGACCAATCGCTTCTAGTTCTTCCAAAATTAAGTCACTATGACCAGTTTCTAGATAAACTGTTCCCCCATCGTTCATTCTCTCTCCCATAGGGTCACTAGAACCATCATGTCTAACTCTTGGGGCATCTCCTGCTGCCTGAATATCCATCCCAAAGTCAATAATATTATTAATTATTTGTACTTGGCCCTGCGGCTGCATAGCTGCTCCCATTACTCCAAAACTTAAGAAAGGTTGTCCCGCTTTAGTTACAAATGCAGGAATAATAGTATGAAATGGGCGCTTCCCAGGCGAATAAACATTCGCATGTCCCTTATTTAGATTGAACATTTCACCTCTATCTTGTAAGACAAAACCTAAATCTCCTGGCGTCATACCAGAACCCATGCCTCTATAATTACTCTGGATTAAAGAAAGCATATTCCCACACGCATCAGCTACAGTTAAATAAACCGTATCTCCCCTATTAAGCATTTTGGGTTCGCCATATGAAAGTTCCACAGATGCTTTTTTTACATTGATTAAATCTGCGCGATCTGCAGCATAAGATTTTCCAATTAGTTGAGCTACTGGTACCGTTGAAAATTGAGGATCAGCATAAAAATGAGCTCTATCTTCAAAAGCAAGTTTTTTGGCCTCTATTAACAAATGAAGATATTCCCTACTGCCCCAACCAAGAGAACTTAAATCAAAATTTTCCAAAATATTCAGCATCTGTAAAACCGCAATTCCCTGGCCGTTGGGAGGAAGTTCCCAAACATCGTAACCCCTATAATTGGTTGAAACAGGATCCACCCAATCTGATTTATGCTCCTCTAGGTCACTGGCACTCAAAAAGCCATCGTTTAATGACATATAATCACCAATTGTTTGGGCAATATCGCCAGAATAAAAACCATCTCGCCCATCCCTAGCAATGCAGCTGTATGTATTAGCTAATCTAGGATTTTTAAAAATTTCTCCTCGAATGGGTGCGCAACCATTCGGCATAAAAGTCTCAGCGAAGCCGGGATATTTTTTCAATTTTTCTGCATCACTAGCCCATGTTGCTGCAATTATTTCAGTAACAGGAAACCCATTTTTAGCATAGGCAATAGAAGGCGCTAACAGGTCAGTCATAGTTATCTTGCCGTACCTCTCATGCAACTTGAACCAACCATCTACTGCACCTGGTGTACTAACACTCAAAGGACCATATGCTGGAATTTTTCCATCCGGGCATGCACTTACCATTTCCTCGTAACTTAACGACTTGGGAGACTTGCCGCTAGCATTGAGTCCGACCAATACTTGTTCTTCAGCTTGCCAGTAAATTGCAAATAGATCCCCACCAATGCCACTACCAGTAGGCTCCATTAAACCTAATGCGGCATTAGCAGCTATTGCGCCGTCAACAGCGCTACCACCTCTTTTAAGAATATCTATTGCAATCTGTGTCGCAAGAGGATGACTTGTTGCAGCCATGCCATTAGTTGCCATGACTACCGAACGAGTCGAGAAAAGATTTCCAGCAGGTCTGTCCATTTTTATTACTACTCTTACACTTTTATCTAAAATTATGAATTAATCTTGTAATGGCGTGTATTATTCACGAGTTTCTTTTTGCTGAATACATCAATGTAACCATTATTTTTCATAGCTACACACAAAAAATAACATTGGATAAACTAAAGACACTTTATTCCAAACATCTAGATAAATGGTCTCGGCGATTTACTGAGGCCTGTGAAATTAATAAGTTAGATGGAATCATCGTTTTTTCAGGATCTCAAAACACAAGGTTCCGAGACGATAATAAATATCCTTTTTACAGTGAACCTTATTTTAACGCATTGATCCCTCAAGTGTTTCCAAACTCAGCAATAAAAATAATGCCTGAAGATAAACCAGTATTAGTACATACAGAAAGCACTGATTTCTGGCATAAATCACCCGAGACTCCTTCAGGTTTTTGGACAAATTATTTTAAAATCTTGACAGTATCAGATGAAAAAGAAATGTTGGAGGTCTTGGAGATTTCATCAGACAAGCTTGCTGCAATTGGGGAAAATGCCCCTTTATTAGCAGAATTTTCAACTATTAATGATCAAGCACTGTTTGATTACCTAGACTTTCATCGCGCTTATAAAACTGAATATGAAATTGCTTGCATTACAGAAGCAAATAAAATTGCAGCTACTGGCCATGCTGTAGTACAAAAAAAATTAACTTTAAAAACAAATAAATATTCTGAGTTTGAACTAAATCAGATCTACTGCAACGAAACACAGCAACGCGAATCCGAATTACCTTATCAGAATATAGTAGCGCTCAATGAACATGCTAGTACTCTTCACTATCAAAACTTAAATAAAAAAGCACCAGAAACTTTTCATTCGTTTCTATTAGATGCAGGGGCAACTTTTAACGGTTATGCGTCTGATATCACTAGGACTATTTCAGAAAAGAAAAGCAACTTTGAAAACTTGATTAAATCGATAAATGAACTTCAACAGAACATATGTGCTGAAGCAAAAAGTGGAGTTAGTTTTATTTTTTTAAATGAATTAACTCATGTACTGTTAGCAGGCGTCCTAAAAGAAAACAATCTCATAAAAGCTGAAGCTGAAGAAATAATATATGAGAGAGGAATAACTAAATTTTTTCTGCCCCATGGACTTGGACACCTACTTGGACTTCAAGTGCATGACAAGGGTGGATACCTCTCAACTCCTGATGGAAAACACATAAAACCATCTAAGGATCATCCCTTTTTACGCCTAACAAGACACCTAGAACCTAATTTTGTTCTCACTATAGAACCAGGAATTTATTTCATACCATCGTTATTGGAAAAACTTAAAAGCAGTTCATCCTCTAACTTAATTAACTGGACTGAAGTGGAAAAAATGATGGTCTATGGCGGCGTAAGAATAGAAGACAATATTCTTGTGACGCATGGAGAGCACCTTAATCTGACACGATCCGCGTTTAAAAAGGTGGCACTATCGTAGCAGGACAAAACTATAAGCTTGAGTAACTATCTGAGCTAAATAGATTTAGTTCTCTTTCGGCTGATCCATAAGCTGTACTAATGCCATGGGTGCCGCATCTCCTGCGCGATAACCCATCTTTAATATTCTAAGATAACCCCCTGGCCTATCCTTGAATCTTGGTCCTAACTCATTAAACAGCTTCCCTACGGCCGCATCATCTCTTAGACGAGAAAAAGCCAGTCTCCTCCGAGCAGTACCATCCTGTTTTGCGAGAGTTATTAATGGCTCAGCCACACGACGCAACTCTTTGGCCTTTGGTAATGTCGTTTTTATAGTCTCATGTCGAAAAAGGGATGCTGCCATATTACGAAACATCGCTTTTCGATGAGACGAGTTTCTGCCAAGTTTTCTACCAGATTTTCGATGACGCATTGAAAAGTTCCTCAACTATTATGATGCTGCAGTCTCAGCCTCATCCTCTGATTGTAATGATGGCGGCGGCCAATTCTCCAAACGCTCTCCCAAAGTAAGCCCATGAGATGCCAAAACATCTTTGATCTCAGTTAAAGACTTTTTGCCAAGATTTGGTGTTCTTAACAATTCAACTTCCGTTCTCTGCACTAGATCTCCAATATAATTAATATGTTCTGCTTTTAAACAGTTTGCTGATCGCACAGTAAGTTCTAGCTCATCTACAGGCCTCAGGAGAACAGGATCAATTTGAGTCTCATCAATTCCTTGGTTCAGATCATCTTCACCCTGCAAATCAAGAAATACTTCAAGCTGATTTTGCAAAATTGTGCCAGCTCGTCTAATAGCTTCTTCTGGGTCAATTGTGCCGTTTGTTTCAATTTCTACAACTAATTTATCTAGATCTGTACGCTGTTCAACCCTGGCACTTTCTACACTATAAGTAACCTTACGGACGGGGCTGAATGAGGCATCAATCTGAAGCCTTCCAATTGGACGCGTCTGCTCTTCAAAGGGATCCTGCTTTTCAGCAGGTTTGTATCCTCTACCAAGCACTACCTTTAAAAATGCCCTAATTTCCCCAGACTGAGTTAGATTAGCGATCACGAAATCAGGATTCACAACCTCAATATCATGATCACACTCAATATCACCTGCTGTAACTGGACCTGGACCCTTTTTTGATAAGCTGAGTTCAGCCTCTTCTCTGGAGTGCATAAGGATGGCAACATCCTTAAGATTAAGAAGAATATCAACCACATCTTCTTGTACACCCTCGATGCTAGTATATTCATGAAGCACTCCTTCTATTTCAGCCTCCACTATTGCTGCGCCTGGCATGGAGGATAAGAGCACTCGCCGTATTGCATTACCGAGAGTGTGTCCGAAACCACGCTCAAAAGGCTCTACGATAATCTTTGCTTTATTATCGCTGATCAAATCGACCTTGACAGTCCGGGGCTTCAAGAATTCAGTTACTGATTCCTGCATCTGGGGTTCCTCTATCTCTATTACTTGGAGTACAACTCAACTACCAAGTTTTCATTAATGTCTGGAAGAATTTCTTCCCTTTCCGGTAGTGCTTTTAGCACTCCTTCCATCTTCTTATCGTCAACCTCAACCCAGTCAGGCATGCCAACTTGAGTTGCAATATCTAAGGCAGACTTGATACGAGACTGCGTTTTAGCGCGCTCTCTAATTGCCACCCTATCTCCTGCTTTCACCTGAAAAGAAGGTATATTTACAATCTTTTCATTTACTACGATTCCCTTATGACTAACAAGCTGTCTAGCCTCAGCACGCGTAGAAGCAAATCCCATTCGATAAACAACATTATCTAAACGAGATTCAAGCATACGCAATAGATTCTCCCCCGTAGATCCTTTACCGCGTGCAGCTCTTTTATAGTAGTTCCGGAATTGACGCTCAAGAACACCATACATTCTTCGTAATTTTTGTTTCTCTCGAAGCTGCATGCCATAGTCTGATAGACGCGGTCTACGTTGGCCAGGGCCGCCTGGTGGCACCTCAAGCTTACACTTAGACTCTAGAGGCTTAACGCCGCTCTTCAAAAATAAATCAGTGCCCTCTCGACGGGCTAACTTACACGTGGGTCCTATATATCTCGCCATTTTTATTTCCGCCTACACTCGACGCCGTTTTGGCGGTCGACAGCCATTATGAGGAATAGGAGTTACATCTTCGATTTGAGTAATCCTATAACCAACCGCATTCAGTGCACGAACTGCTGACTCACGACCAGGGCCCGGGCCTTTAACCCTAACCTCCAAGTTTTTAAGGCCGTAATCCTTTGCCGCTGTTCCCGCTTTCTCTGCTGCTACCTGTGCAGCAAATGGGGTACTTTTTCTAGATCCCCTGAAACCACAACCACCAGAAGTTGCCCAAGACAAAGCATTACCTTGTCGATCGGTAATTGTAATAATCGTATTATTAAAAGACGCATGAATATGTGCTACACCATCAAGCACAGTACGCTTAGCTTTTTTCTTTGTTCGAGTAGGTTGAGCCATTACATTTTTGTCCAATTCAAATTATGAGTTATCTACTTACGAATGGGCCTACGAGGCCCTTTTCTTGTGCGCGCATTAGTCTTGGTACGTTGTCCATTTGTTGGCAAACCTCGACGATGTCTGATCCCACGATAGGAACCCAAATCCATTAATCGTTTAATATTCATTGCAGTATCTCTACGCAAATCTCCCTCAACAACAAACTTTGAAATTACATCTCTAAGTTTTGCTATTTCAGGTTCTGTGAGATCTTTTACAGGCGTTGCAGGGTCTATATCTGCAGCCTTACATGCCATCTTTGCACTACTACGACCAACACCGAATATATGTGTCAGGGCAATACAAACATGTTTATTTACCGGAATATTAATGCCAGCAATACGTGCCATAATCTTTTCCTCAACCTTGCCGTTGCTTATGTCTAGGGTCAACAGTACAAATCACTCTTACAACACCCTTACGACGAACTATTTTGCAATTACGACAAATCTTTTTTACTGATGCTCTAACTTTCATTTGCTAATTCTGGCGAAATTAACTTCTGCCAGCTCCACGTAAATTTGCTTTCTTTAGTAACCCATCATACTGATGGCTCATCATATGAGCCTGCAACTGCGACATAAAATCCATCGTAACCACTACGATAATAAGAAGAGACGTTCCTCCAAAATAGAAGGGAACATTGAACCTTAGAATCATAAACTCTGGGAGGAGGCAAACCCCGGTAATGTAAATTGCTCCCCAGAAAGTCAGTCGTGTAAGCACTCTATCAATATACTCTGCTGTCTGTTGTCCAGGGCGAATACCAGGAATAAAAGCTCCTGATCTCCTAAGATTGTCAGCTGTCTCCTTAGAATTAAAAACCAATGCGGTATAAAAAAAGCAAAAGAAAATAATTAGTGCTGCATACATAAGTATGTATATCGGCTGACCTGGCGAAAGGCTTGCTGCAACCCTCTGCAACCAAGATACAGCCTGACTTGTTCCGAACCAACTGGCTACTGTGGCAGGAAACAAAATTAAACTCGAAGCAAATATAGGCGGTATTACTCCCGCCATATTGATTTTGAACGGCAAGTGTGAAGTCTGCCCTGCATATAGTCTTCTGCCCTGTTGTCTCTTAGCGTAATTAACTGTAATTCTCCGTTGACCACGCTCCATAAATACAACAAAACCAGTCACGCCAAGTATTAAAATCCCCATAATAAATGGCATAGCTGGATTCATTCCGCCTGTATTAACTAATTCTAAGGTTCCACCTATGGCAGAAGGCAAACCCGAAACAATACTGGCCAAAATAATCATTGAAATGCCATTACCTAATCCCCGTTCGGTAATTTGTTCGCCTAGCCACATTAAAAACATAGTTCCACATACGAGGGTTACTGAAGCTGTAAAAACAAATGCTGGTCCTGGGCTTATGACTATGCCTTGATTCTGCAACGCAGTAGTAGCAGCCGTTGATTGAAAAGTACATAAAAGCACCGTACCGTAACGAGTATATTGCGTAATTTTTCTTCTACCTGCTTCGCCTTCTTTACGCAGCTGTCCAAGCTGAGGAACAACATGAGTGGCCATCTGCATAATGATAGAAGCAGATATATAAGGCATGATTCCTAGTGCAAAAATCGAGAGCCTCTCGAGCGCACCCCCTGAAAACATGTTAAACATACTTAGAATGGTTCCAGATTGCTGTTCAAAAAACTGCTCTAGTGCAAATGGATCAATACCCGGCACAGGAATAAAGGTACCTATCCGATAGACCACTAGCGCTCCTATTAGAAAAAATAGACGTTGGCGAACCTCAGAGAAACGAGTAGCTTCTCCTAAAATTGATGCTGATACTGCTGAACCTGTCTTTGCCATTACTACTCTTCCACGCTCCCACCTGCTGCCTCAATTGCTGCACGAGCCCCTGGGGTTACAGCGAGACCAACCACTTTCACAGGTTTTTCAATTTTTCCAGAAGCTATTACTTTCGCTTTTTGAGTTACCTTAGGCACCAAACCGTTTGCCTTTAGAGCAACCAAATCAACTAGATCACCCTTAACAAGCCCTAATTCATGCAATCTAACTTCAGCTCTAAGCCTACTTTGCATAGAATGAAATCCGATTTTTGGTAGTCGCCTTTGCAAAGGCATTTGACCACCCTCAAACCCCACTTTGTGATAACCACCAGAACGCGACTTCTGACCTTTAACACCTCTACCTGCAGTTTTACCCTGGCCTGCAGATATACCTCGGCCCACACGCTTACCATGTTTTCGAGAACCGCGTGCAGGTTTTAAAGAGTTTAAACGCACTTAAGCTTCCTCAACTTTTAATAAATAAGATACTTTATTAATCATTCCACGATTTTCCGGTGTATCAATAACATCTACTGTATGGTGAAGCCGGCGTAGCCCAAGTCCTTTAACGCATTCAGCATGTCCCGGCTTTCTACCAAAATAACTTTTCAGCAGGGTAATTCTTAACTTTGACTTCGTTTTATCCATCCACAAATCAACCAATAATGTCTTTAACTGACTTTCCGCGCTTTGCAGCAACTTCATCTGGAGATCTCATGTTAATCAACGCATTCATCGTTGCACGAACTACGTTGATTGGGTTGCGAGACCCATAGCTTTTAGCCAAAACATTTCTGACACCAGCACATTCAAAAACTGCACGCATAGCCCCACCAGCTATTATTCCTGTGCCATCTGAAGCAGGTTGCATAAACACACGTGTAGCGCCATGGCGGCCACGAATCTCATATTGCAATGTCTGGTCTTTAACATGAACTGTGTTCAAATTTTTTCGGGCTGCCTGCATTGCTTTTTGTATGGCAAGAGGCAACTCCCTCGCCTTCCCATAACCGTAGCCGACACGGCCATCACCGTCACCCACAACTGTAAGTGCGGTAAAGCCAAATTGCCGGCCGCCTTTTACGACTTTAGCAACTCGATTAACAGAAACGAGTTTTTCCTGGAGTTCTTCTATGTTTGCCATTAATTCATTCCAAGTTAAAAATTCAAGCCTGCTTCTCGAGCCGCATCCGCAAGGGCTTTGATACGACCATGATAATTAAAGCCAGACCTATCAAATGCCACAGTTTCGATTCCTTCAGCTTTAGCCCGTTCAGCAACTAACTTACCTACAGCTGCCGCTGCTTTTATGTTGCCAGTATTCTTTAGCTCTGTTTTCAAGTTCTTAGATAACGTTGATGCGCTAGCAATGACTTGGCCCCCCTCAGGAGTAATAATCTGAGCATAAATATGCCGTGGAGTTCTATGCACGCATAGTCTATCCACTCCAAGCTCCCGAATCTTTGCTCGAGTCCGTCCTGCGCGACGCTGTCGTCTTTGTTTCTTTTTCATAAGTCTTCTACTTCTTTAAAACTTAATCGCTATTTCTTCTTTGCTTCCTTCAAGCTAATTCGCTCGCCAAAATATCGCACACCCTTACCCTTATAGGGCTCAGGAGGACGAAATTTTCTTAAATCTGCTGCAACCTGCCCAACTCTCTGCAAGTCCGTACCTTTTATTACAATCTCCGTTTGACTAGGAGTTTCGATGGTGATGTCTTCTGGCACATCGTAATCAACAGGATGCGAGAAACCGAGACTTAAATTTAGCTTTTTGCCCTGTATTTTTGCTCTATAGCCAACACCAACTAGCTCTAGTTTTTTCTCAAACCCTGCGCTTACCCCTTTAACCATATTGCTAATCAATGCTCTTGTAGTCCCGGCCATTGCTCTAGCAAAACTACTTCCAGACCGTGCCGTTACCATTAGCATTGCGTCAGCGTTTTTAACTTCTACTTCCGAATGACAATCAAGGGACAAACTACCTTTAGGCCCCTTAACAACCAGGGAATCACCCTTGAGATCAACCTCAACACCATCAACTAGTGGAACGGGACGCTTTGCAACTCTAGACATTATTCATTTTCCTGTGTTTCTTAAGACACAAAACAGAGGACCTCTCCACCAAAGCTTTTAGCCCTAGCTTCACGGTCTGTCATAACTCCACCTGAAGTTGAAACTATTGCTACCCCCAAGCCTCCCTGAACTCTCGGAAGATCGGCGCTAGAACTATACGAGCGTAATCCAGGCCTGCTTACCCTTTCTATCTTCTCTATGACAGGTAGGCCTTGATAATATTTAAGGGTAATTGACATAGTTCTATTAACCTCACCCTCAACAGAAACATCCATTAGATACCCTTCATCTACAAGCACCTTGGCTATAGAAAGCTTCATATTAGAGGCAGGCATAGAAATCGAAATTTTTCTAGCCTTTTGGCCATTTCTAATTCGCGTCAACATATCCGATATGGGGTCTGTCATGCTCATGCTAAAATCCTTAAAACTTACCAGCTTGCCTTGGAAAGGCCTGGTATCTCTCCACGCATCGTTGCTTCTCTAAGCTTAGTCCTTCCAAGACCAAACTTACGGTAAAAGCCTTTAGGCCTACCAGAAATAGAGCACCTGTTTCTCATCCTTACTGGGCTGGCATTTCTTGGCAAAGCCTGTAATTTCAATTGGGCAGCATGGCGCTCATCTTCCGAACTTTTGATATCGCCAATAACGCGCTTGTATTCAGCTCGCTTAGCCGCATAACGCTTAACAGTTGCAGCGCGCTTTTTTTCTCTAGCAATCATAGATTTTTTTGCCATAAATTATCTCTCTTACCCTTTACGACCTAAGAGGAAAACGAAACGACTCTAGAAGCGCTCTGCCTTCCTCGTCATTTTTCGCAGTGGTAGTCAACGTAATATCAAGACCCCTAATCGTATCAACTTGGTCATAATCTATTTCAGGAAAAATTATTTGTTCTTTAACTCCCATACTGTAATTACCATGACCATCAAAAGAACGCGCACTAAGGCCACGAAAATCTCTAATTCTAGGAATCGCAACATTTATCAATCGATCCAAAAACTCATACATTCTCTCTCGCCGCAAGGTAACCTTACACCCAATTGGAAACCCTGCTCTCAGTTTGAATGTGGCGACAGAAACTCTAGCATTACATACAACCGGTTGCTGCCCAGAAATTTTCTTCAAATCAGATACGGCATTTTCCAAAGCCTTACGATCAGTGATCGCTGCTCCAACACCCATATTCATTGTTATTTTTTTAATCTTAGGTATGGCCATTGGATTGCTAATTTTTAGCCGTTCCATCATTTGAGGAACCGCCTCTTTAACATAGTATTCTTGGAGTCTGCTCATTTTAACTATCCAGAACTTCCTTATTTGACTTAAAAAACCGAACTTTTTTTCCATCCTCTAAACGCCGATAACCCACGCGGTCAGCCTTTTGTGTTGTTGGATTGAATAACATTACATTAGAAACATCCAAAGGCATCTCTTTCTCAATTATTCCCCCTGGAACACCAGCATTTGGATTTGGTTTCTGATGTTTACGAGCTACATTAACATTCTCGACCAGAACCCTGTCATCTGTGTACACACGAATAACCGTACCCCTGCGACCCTTATCCTTACCCGCAACTACAACAACTTCATCACCCTGTTTGATCTTAGCCATATGAATCTCAACCAACCTATAAGACTTCAGGAGCAAGAGAAACAATCTTCATAAACTTGCTAGTACGCAATTCACGCGTAACAGGACCAAAAATACGAGTACCAATTGGTTCATGTCTAGAGTTAAGAAGAACCGCTGCATTTCCATCAAATCGAATTGCAGAACCATCAGGTCTTCTAACACCGTGACTCGTTCGAACAACTACTGCATTATAGATTTCGCCTTTTTTTACTCGACCTCTTGGAATAGCATCTTTAACCGTTACCTTAATAATGTCTCCAACACGTGCATACCTCCTCTTAGAACCACCAAGAACTTTGATACACATGACACGGCGTGCCCCACTATTATCAGCTGCTGTTAATACTGTTTCTGTCTGGATCATCTTTTTATCCTCACCAGAATCACCGAGTCTTATTGCCCTGAAGAACTTGCATAACACGCCATGCCTTACGCTTGGAAACAGGGCGACACTCAGCAATCTTCACCACATCTCCTGTCTTACACTGATTAGACTCATCATGAGCTAAAATCTTAGTTGATCGACGAATGTATTTGCCGTAAACGTTGTGCTTAATTAACCGCTCTATTAGCACCCCTACGCTTTTATCTGCCTTGTCACTAACGACTCGACCTACGAGCACTCGACTATGTCTTTCTTCATGGTCACCTTTCACGATTGATTCATTATTGCCTGTCTTAGTCATTGAGCCTGCTCCAATATCTCAGCATTTTTTAACTCGCGCATGATGGTTTCAATTCGAGCTATATCTTTTCTAACTTTACTTTTCTGGTCAGGTTTAGAGCCCTGACCAGTTGCGCTTTGAATTCGCAGATTAAACTGCTCACGCCGGAGCTTGCCTAACTCCTGGCTCAACGCCTCTACTGACATAGATCTCAACTCCTTAGCTTTCATCACAATCCATGCCTCGTAACAAATGTAGTTGCAATTGGTAGCTTGGCAGATGCTCTCTTAAATGCTTCTCGAGCTACTTCTTCAGTAACTCCAGACATTTCATAAAGCAATTTTCCAGGCTGAATTAGTGCCACCCAATACTCAACATTACCCTTGCCTTTTCCTTGACGAACCTCGAGAGGTTTTTTGGTAATAGGTTTATCCGGAAACACGCGTATCCAAATTTTCCCGCCACGCTTAACATGTCTTGTCATTGCCCTACGGGCAGCCTCTATTTGCCTTGAGGTCAACCTGCCTCTATCAATTGCTTTCAGCCCATACTCGCCGAAACTAACGCTACTACCACGTTGCGCCAATCCACGATTACGGCCCTTATGCTGTTTTCTAAATTTTGTGCGTTTAGGTTGAAGCATGACTCCACTCTATTGTTTTGTACTCGAACTTTTTTCTGATTCTTTTTCTGATTCAGTCGAATCAAAAACCTCACCACGAAAGATCCAAACCTTCACTCCTATTATTCCGTATGTTGTTTTTGCCTCAGCAAGGCCATAGTCAATATCTGCACGGAATGTATGCAAAGGTACTCGCCCTTCTCTATACCATTCAGATCTTGCAATCTCAGCGCCGTTTAGACGACCAGATACCTTGACCTTAATGCCCTCAGCACCAACACGCATAGTGTTCGTTACTGCCCTGCGCATAGCACGACGAAATTGAACTCGTCGTTCCAGCTGCTGTGCAATCCCCTCGGCAACAAGCAATGCATCTAACTCCGGTTTACGAATCTCAGATATATTTAAACGAACATCCTGCAAGGCCATGCCTAGTAATCTGGCTACCACCACACGCAATTTCTCAATATCCTCACCTTTTTTACCAATTACGATACCAGGACGAGCTGTGTGAATAGTGATACTTGCACGCTTAGCAGGACGGTCAATTTGGATACGGCTTACCGATGCCTCCTTAAGCTTTTTCTTTAATAAATTACGAATCTCGTAATCTTGATGAACATAATCAGCAAAGTTCTGAGAGTCAGCGTACCACTTTGAACTCCATTCTTTAGTAATACCTAGACGTATTCCAATTGGATGTACTTTCTGCCCCATTTCCTTTAATACCCCGTCTTTCTACTCGTCTGAGACCTGAATACTTATATGACTATTACGCTTAAGTATTCTATTACCACGACCTTTTGCTCTTGCCCGATAGCGGCCAAAGGTTGGCGCCATTTGAACCTCAATAGCGCTGACTTTGAGCTCATCAACATCCGCACCAAAATTATTCTCAGCATTAGCTATTGCCGAATCAAGGAGCTTACGCAACATGTGCGCAGCCTTTTTGGGGCTATATCTAAGAAGTTTCAGGGCTTCATCAACTGTCTTACCTCGAATTTGATTAGCTATTAGCCGACATTTTTGTGGAGAAATGCGGGCATAGCGAAGTTTTGCTGCAGTCTGCATATTCAACCCCTTAGGCCTTGACCTTGCGGTCTCCTGAATGCCCTCTAAATGTTCGAGTAACTGCAAACTCCCCGAGCTTATGGCCAACCATATTTTCTGATATCAGCACAGGCACGTGTTGACGACCATTGTGCACCGCAATAGTTAGGCCAACCATATCAGGTATTACCATAGATCTACGCGACCAAGTTTTTATTGGACGACGATCATTTTTCTTAGCAGCTTCTTCAACTTTCTTAAGAAGATGCGTATCTATAAATGGTCCCTTTTTTATTGACCGGGGCATTATTTTTCCTCTGTAAACCTCTTAAATTATTTCTTCTTTCTACGTCGAACGATCATGTCATCTGTACGCTTATTATTACGCGTCTTATATCCTTTTGTAGGCACGCCCCATGGCGTTACAGGATGACGTCCACCGGAACTACGACCTTCTCCACCTCCATGAGGATGGTCAACTGGATTCATGGCAGCACCTCTAACGGTAGGCCTTATACCTCGCCAACGAGTAGCACCAGCCTTACCAAGCTTAATGAGATTATGTTCATAATTTCCAACTTCTCCGACTGTTGCCCGACAATTAACATGAATCTTTCGCATTTCACCTGACTTCAATCTTAGAGTTGCATATTGGCCTTCGCGAGCTACTATCTGAACAGACCCACCAGCACTTCTAGCTATCTGCCCGCCTTTACCAGGCTTCATTTCAACGCAATGCACAAGTGTACCCACTGGAATACTTTTCAGCGGTAACGCACTACCAACCCTTATTGGCGCATCGGTCCCAGACTGTATGGGGTCACCGACCTTGCAGCTTCTTGGCGCCAAAATATATCTCCGTTCACCATCCTGATAGAGAATCAGTGCTATATAAGCACTTCTGTTTGGATCGTATTCAATAGTTTCAACACGACCAATTATTCCGTCCTTATCTCGCTTAAAATCGATAATACGGTAGTGTTTTTTATGGCCGCCGCCTCGGTGCCGACTTGTAATTCGACCCTTGTTATTACGACCACCAGTACTAGATTTTGAATCAAGTAACGGCGCATATGGCTTGCCCTTATGCAACTCATCACGCACCGGACGTATAACAAATCGTCGTCCTGCTGATGTGGGTTTTGCTTTTTGAACAGCCACTATATTTTTTCCTTATCCCAATGAAGAATTATTCAACGCCCATAAAGTCAATGTCCTGACCAGGCGCTAATCTCACATAAGCTTTTTTCCAATCCGATCTTCGGCCGCGATTTGCTCCCCTCTGACGTACTTTCCCTGAAACATTCACAACGGTCACATTCCCCACCTTAACCTCAAATAAAAGCTCAACGGCCTTACGGATTTCTGCCTTTGTTGCATCGCGCTTAACCTTAAAAACTACCTGCTGTTTTTTATCTGCTGCAGACGTCGATTTCTCAGATATATGAGGCCCGAGAATAATCGACATTAACCTTGTCTCAAAAGGCTCGTGATTCACCCTAGCCTCTCTTCCAGAAGTCTGGCTGCAGCAACCGTAATTAAAACCTTATCGTGTCTGATCAGATTGATTGGATTAACAGATTGAGCTTCTTGAACATCAACAGCCGGCAAATTTCTTGCAGCAAGCAACAAGTCTCTATCAAAACCCTCAACAACAATCAAAACATTATCTAGCTTTAGCTTGTCAAGCTTCATAACCAGCTCTTTTGTTTTAGGAGCATCAACTGAAAACTCGTCTGTTAAAATCAATCTATCCAAACGAACTAGCTCAGAAATCATAGAACGCATCGCCCCACGGTACATTTTACGATTTATTTTTTGAGCATAATCTCGTGGCCGTGCCGCAAAAGCTCTTCCGCCACCAACCCAAAGAGGACTGCGACTAGTCCCAGCTCTAGCCCGACCAGTTCCCTTCTGTCTCCACGGTTTCGCGCCTCCACCGCTGACCTGAGAACGGTTCTTCTGAGCCTTGTTACCTTGCCGCTTGCCAGCAAGATAAGCTGTAACTATCTGATGCACGAGTGGCTCATTAAAATCAGCAGCAAAAGTCGCATCGGAAAAATCTAGACTCGACTGCTTCCCATTAACCTGCAGTTTCATTCTGACTCTCCCCCATTGGCATCAGTACCACGGGCTGGTGGACCTTCGACCTTAGTAGCTGGTCGAACTACCACATGCCCACCAGGAGCGCCAGGAAGCCCGCCCTTTATAAGCAAAAGATTTTTTTCTGAATCAATTTGAACAACCTCAGCATTTGGTGCCGTGCGTCGAACATTACCCATTTGGCCTGACATCTTCTTGCCTTTAAAAACACGGCCAGGAGTCTGGTTTTGACCAATAGATCCAGGCGCCCTATGAGCTAAAGAGTTGCCATGTGTTGCATCCTGTGTACTGAAATTATGCCGTTTAACCGTACCGGCAAAACCTTTTCCCTTAGAGGTTCCAACGACATCAACAATCTGCCCATCCTGAAAAACATTAACCTTGATCTCAGCCCCTAGCTGAAGATCTTCTCCCTCGTTCCCCTCAAGCCTGAATTCCCATAAGCCATGACCAGGAGTGACTTTGGCCTTATTGAAATGCCCTACAAGAGATTTTGATGTTCTGGAGAGTTTTGCATTACCAAAAGTAACTTGGACGGCTCGATAACCATCGCGGTCAACGGTCTTAAGTTGCGAAACCCTATTAGGTAGGGCCTCCACAACCGTTACCGGAATTGATTCCCCGGAATCTGTGAATACGCGTGTCATGCCGCATTTGCGACCGACTAGACCAATTGGCATTTCAGTATCCTCTAATCCGCACCGCTGTCCATTTCTGCCGTCATTTGGATCAGGCGCTTCAGCCAGCACTCACTCTCCTAGTACTGGCACTCAATACCTCAAGTGAGCATAGCCCACCCTTCAGCGATGAGTTGGTTTGATCTTTGGCTCTGGACGATTCGCCCAGCAGCCCCCTACTAATTTATTCCGGTAACAGGTAAATCCATCGGACTACTGACTCCCTTACCAGACATTGGAGCAGCCAGCTATTATAGGGCACTTATTAGCCTATATTCAATGAGTAATGGTTACTAATTCAGCCTTATTTGAACATCCACACCAGCAGGCAGCTCAAGTTTCATAAGAGCATCAACAGTCTTATCTGTTGGGTCCACAATATCCATAAGACGCTTATGCGTCAGCAACTCATACTGGTCCCGAGCATCCTTGTTTACATGCGGAGAAATCAAAACCGTATAGCGCTCGATTTTCGTTGGCAACGGAACAGGACCTTTTACTGTAGCCCCTGTTCTTTTAGCTGTTTCCGCAATCTCGCTTGCTGAGCTATCAATAAGCTTATGATCAAATGCCTTGAGGCGAATTCGAATATTTTGGTTTGCTGCCATTACTTTTTCCTAAATGCCTCAATTGAAAATTCTTAGGCACCTCGACATTTAAAGAGCACTAATATTTAATCCATAATTTTCGCGACGACACCTGCACCTACAGTACGACCCCCTTCGCGGATCGCAAACCTCAACCCCT
>MDTE01090487.1_pt1 | contig 51539 bp, 46 predicted proteins | sample 811231 | NCBI WGS metagenome assembly MDTE01 (sample SAMN05326651, study PRJNA326480) | marine metagenome | isolation source: seawater | place: Indian Ocean: Red Sea | collected 2010 | reverse complement strand
CACGATTACCACCGGCCAAGCTAATTTTAAAATTTTCCCAGTCTATAAATAGTGCTACGTCTCCGAGCACAAAATCATTATTCATTAATATCCTTATTATCTTAATTTGAGTAATATATCAAAGTTTTTAAGTTTGATATCTTACTTTAATACATATATTATCATGTAACAGATACTATCAAGGTATAATGTGTATGCTTAAACTAATAAAGTTAAAAGTCCATCGATAATAAAAGGTGTAATTATGACAAGTAAATTGCGATTGCAAGATAAGGTTGCAATCATAACTGGAGCAGGTTCCAGTGGACCGGGAATCGGTAATGGAAAGGCGACCGCATTATTGTTTGCTCAACAGGGAGCAAAAATTCTAATTGTAGATTCCCAACTAGACAGAGCAGAGGAAACCCTTAAATTGATACAGGCAGAGAACGGCGTGGCTTCCGTATTCCAAGCAGATGTTACAAATGCATCAGACTGTGAATCAATGGTCGAAGCAGCTATGTCACGGTATGGGAGGCTGGATATACTAGACAACAATGTTGGTATTTCCAGACGAGGTACTGTATTGGAAATTTCAGAAACTGACTGGGATCAAGTCATGTCAGTAAATGTTAAAAGCATAGTGCTAGCTAGTAAATTTGCAATCCCCGCTATGAAAGAAAACGGGCAGGGATCTATTATAAATATCTCTTCGATAGCAGGCCTTCGAGCCCACAGCAGTACTCCTTATACAGCTTCGAAATCAGCAGTTATTGGACTAACCTTTTCAATGGCAGCAGACCATGGCCGAGATGGGATTAGAGTAAACTGCATTGCACCTGGACTTCCTTATACACCTATGGTAGCTCCCAGGATGAATGACGACCTACGAGAGATCAGGAAAAACGCAGCGCCATTGGGGACGGAAGGGACTGGTTGGGATGTTGCATACGCAGCTCTATTTTTCGCAAGCGATGAATCAAGATGGGTGACAGGAGTTACAATGCCAGTCGATGCAGGTCTCGCAGCGACAAGTCCAGTAACCTATAGTACTTTGGACCAACAAAAGTACTAGGATATTGAAACAATCTTAACCGAAAATATTAGATCTTTTCCTGCCAGAAAATGATTGCCATCTAGCTTGGTAGATGTCTCTCCTAGTTCCTTAACAACAAACTGAATAGCACTTCCATCTGGCTGGCTCGCAGATATCTGCATCCCAATTTCCAAAGCAAAGTCAGGAGGAAATTGATCATTAGGAACATCAATTATTTTGGCAGGATCATACACCCCATAAGCGTCCTGTGGAGAGATAGTTATCTCTTTCTCTTCGTCGATCGCCATACCGACTACACCTTGATCGAAACCAGCTATCATTTGTCCAGAGCCTACAGTAAATTCTAAAGGTTCTCTGCCTTCAGAAGAATCAAAAACACTACCATCTAGTAGCTTACCGGTATAATGAACCTTAACGGTATCGCCTTGCTTAGTCACTTCCGCCATAACAATCTCCCAATTTATGTGTTTCTTGAATATATATGCAAGAGCTTGTAGATACCATACTTATACTAGCTTCTAATATTGATTATTTAACTAACAAATCCAATCGCATTCCAATAAGGCAAAACAATAAAATACGCGATCAGTATCACAGACAACATCATCACACACGCGAACCTAAACACTTCCATATTCGTTAAGCCACTACGCTCGAATATAATTAATCCAGAGCCTGTACCGGCACAATAAAATATTACAGAATCCCCTATTACTACAGTCAAAAATCCTATAACGAGTGGATCAAATCCTAGGATACTAGCGAATCCCATTGTAAGAGGAATCATTATCACTAAGTAAGCCGATATATTATTGAATGCGATCCTAGCTAATCCTATTAATACCATTACTAATATCAACAACATATTGGGATTCTCTGTGATGTTTAATCCAAGACTTAAAATACTTGTCGCCATCCATTGAGCTCCACCACTATTCAAAAAAGCTAATCCTAGGGATAAAGCAGCAGCTGTTATAAAGAAGTTACTCCATGCTATTCCTCTTTGAAGTTCTTCCCATTTTAGTATTCCAATTTTGGGAGACATCAATAAAACAAAAGCAAGAACTGCAGGAACAGACGCGTGGAACCCATGGATAAAGTCTGTGAACCACAGGACTACAGTGATACTAATTATGATTATTACCTTGATTTCTTCAGGTTTAAGGGGTCCAAATTTTGATTGTTTCAACTGTTGAGTAGGTAACTCTCGCACGCCTGTTATGTACCAGAAATATAGGATGGTTCCTCCTGCAAATAGATTCAAATAAAATGGTACACTCATGATGACAAACCATTCTATCCAAGAAAAATCACCGAGCAATCCGGAGGCTACCACAGGCGTTATGCCACCCGCTAGTAATGCTGTTGACGCACATCGGTTTAAAGCTAACATAGCCATCATTAGCATTTTATGGAATGGGTGGGTCTTAGCAACATTCCAGCTATCCAATACTTCTTCGTACATATTGACAATAATGGCCCCTCTGGTAGTAGCTGATGGTAATACAAACGTAAGCAGGACAAAAGACAGCAACATTTGAAAATACATAAGTACAGGATTTCCAACTGATATATTTATTATGTAACTTGCTACTCTTTCAGCAAGACCTGAAACTCGAACAGCAAATCCCATAGCCAAGATTCCAATCAAAAAATAGCATATGGGTTTGCTAAATCCCACCAATGCTTCTGAAAATGAATCCACCCCACCAGCAAACGTTAACAATAGGAGCCCAATAAAACTTGTTGTCACAGCAGGAATCCAGTCAGTAATCCAAAAAGCAACCGCAATCATCATCACGATCACACAAACTTTGGTCTGAAAATCTATGTCCGCAAATATAGATACCAAAACGGCCGCTACTCCGACTAAAGAAACCCCTAGTATGCCTGACATTTTACTAATCGACATGATTTAACCTCTACTGATTACTAGCAAATCTGTTGGGATTCATGAAATCCCAGTTATATTCGGAATACCCTCTACTAATTAAGTCAGTAATTATTTTACCTGTCAATAAACTAAGATGAATACCTTTATGACCATGTCCAGTAGCGAGATACACATTGTCAATCGAGTCAACCGGTCCGACAATCGGTAGGTTATCTGGCGACATTGGCCTGAATCCATACATAGTTTCAACAATTTGTGCATCTTCTAGGCTTGGCATCACTGACATTACCCATTCCATAATACTTTGAGTCGCCTGATGATTTGGAGATTCTTCAAAATTATTAAATTCAGACGTGCTACCCGCACTAATTAAATCATCTCCTCTATTTATCAGATGCCACGACTCGACACCTCCTATGTGAAATCCTAGAGGCTGGCCAGAGTATTTCATTCTTATGGATTGTCCTTTCAAGGGGCTAAGGTTAGCGTTAATGCCTATATCGGATAGCAAAGAATTGGAACCCAAGCCTCCCGACACTACAATATTGTCAGCATACAAAACCTCTGAGCTACATTGCACTCCCGTTACTTTGCCTGATTGATATATTAACCCAACAACCTTCCGTTGATTAATTTCTGCTCCTAATTTTTCCGCTGCAACAGCTAATGCCAAGGTAAACTTATAGCTATCAATTTGAGTTTCTTCAGGAATATACCCGGCAGCTAATATATTTTCGGAAAGCCTCTTATCTAATTTCCTAGTTTCGTCTCCTGTTAATAAATCAAATGGATAACGATTTCTAAATTTTGAAAAATCTGCACGGTTTTTAAGAATAGCTGCATCAGATTCAGATAAAGCAAGTCTTAAACCCGGTCTAGTCACTGCAAGGGTATTAATCTGGCTTAGATCATTGATCTTGGGAATGTCTACGTCAAACAATTCACTGCTATCGAATAGAGCATCATTTATATTAGGATTTGAATCGTAATCATATGTATTGGACAAAAAACCTGTTGCATGCGCTGATGCACCACTTCCTATCGCGTTCTCGTCGAGCAAACAAACTGAGATACCTTTTTCACTTAGATAATAGGATACTGAGCCACCAATAGCTCCTGCCCCGATCACTATAACTTCAAAGTGTTTCTCCATCGGAATTCTCTATGCAGGTAAATTAATCTTTTACGCCAATTCTATTCTTGAAATCAGAAATAATCTGATCTCTCGTGCGGTTCTGCCATTTGACACGTTGACCAATTGGGACATTTGTAACTTCGGGGATAATTTTTAAGGCGACAAACACAGGCCCTTCAAGGTTTAGTATTTCTTCAATGCTAGATGCAAAATCTTCGATATTATCAAAGGCATATGTGTTAGGGTACCCTGCTCCTTTAGCAATCATATCGTAGGAAATGTTTTCAGCATTTGGAACTGGCTGTCCTCCAGTTGTCCCATAAACTTCGTTATCTAACATAAAATGATAAAAATTCTTAGGCATCTTATCTGCGATAGTGGGCAACGCACCCAATCCCATAAGAACATCACCTTCCGAATCAAATTGTATTACTCTCTCATTTGGCCTAGACAACGCCAGCCCTAGGGCAAAAGAAGAATGACCTCCCATTGCTGGATCTCCTAATGCAATATCTAAGTCAGGTTGCTCACTGACCTCTTGCCAATGTCTGCCACCTCTACCAGAGAGAACAATACTGTTGCCTCTGTATTTATTAAATATCTTGAACATTTCTAATGTGTCTATCATGGGGTTCTCCTCAATTTAAAAGTTTAGTTGAATCCGTGGAATTCATCTCCAATCAATACCGCCACTGGATTTCTCAATTTTGCCGCATCTTCGAATGCCCAAGCTATTCTTTCTGCATCATCATTACTTTCGACCAAATAATATTTGACATTAAACGCATTTAAGAATGGTTCGGTGTATGTCGCTGCAGTGTCTGCATTTCTACCGTGTCTCGTGTATCCCCTATAGCCAATCATCAATACAACAGGGATATTCATGCCCATACACCAACCTCTTAGTGAATCTCCCGATTCTAATAATCCAGTATTCTGGATTAATATCACTGGTTTTGCTCCTCCTGTAGATAATCCAGCCGCAGTTGAAAATGCATGACCTTCTCTACTCACCGGAACCAAAGTCAACGAAGGTTCCTGCTCCATCAATAAATACAGAAAGTTAGTCTCACTGTCTGGCAACCATACAATATGAGTCACTCCTTGATTCTTAAATTCATTGATTATCAATTCCGGACTCAATTCTGCTTTTTGTGTACTCATAATTACTTTATCCTTAATTAATTTTAACTAGCTGCATTAGGTTTTCTGCCCTTCCTGGCAAGGAAATCACTAAACCCTTCTTCAACTGATAATCCTTTAAATCGTCCTTTTCTAGCATCAATTTCAGCTTGGAATTGGTCTCTTAAAGGCTCCCCTATATGTTCTGTAACCATTTGCTTAATATTAGCCACTCCTTGGGCTCGATTGGATGCTATTCCATTTGCTATAGCTATAGTTTTATCAATCAATTCGTTCGAATCAAATAAATGATTTATGAGGCCCAAATGATAAGCCTCGTCAGCAAATACTTCACGACCACTATATAGTAGTTCTTTGGCTTTGTTTATACCTACTAACATGGGTAACGTCCAAGTAGCGTTCATTTGGCCATAATTCACCGCCAGGAAACGAAAACTTGATTTTTCGCACCCTACCAAAAAATCCAGCGATGTCGCCATCACGGTACCGCCCCCATAACATAAACCATTGATAGCTCCGATGATAGGCTTAGAAGAAGTCGCCATATGCCATGTGTATTGAGCTCTTTTGTCTTGACCAGCATCTCGTTGCTCAGGCGTCAATTCTCTGTTTTCATGAATGTCTGCTCCTGCAGAAAATGCTCTTTCTCCTGCCCCTGTAACAACAATAGCTCCTATACTCTCATCAATTTCCATGTCAGTGACTGCTTGGTCAACTTCCGAAACCAATTGAAGGTTTAACGCGTTAAGCACATCTGGTCTATTTAATGTGATAATTCCAACTCTATCCTGTTGATCTACTAAAATATGGTCGTATGCCATTTCGCCTCCTCATGCCATTTGATTTGATAATCACTTGTACAAATAAATCACATCTTAGTTTCAATGTAAACCTCAACTTCCATTAGACTGCTGTATAATTGGATCAGTATCAGTACTTTCTTTATAACAACAGAAGTAAACAAATTCATAACGAGTGCGTTTCCATGGAACATTTAGGACTAACATTTCTAGAAGATAACCTCCCTTTTGAAAACTTGTCTTCCGAAAGCATTACTCTAGGTAAACATTCGATGCTTAATGCTTCTGCAGCAGGATTAGCGGGTGCTTCTCAACAGCAAGCTATCTCTATATCGAATCTAGTTCAGGAAATGGGCAGCATAGGTAAATGCACATTAATCGGAATGGGAGTCCGCACCTCTCCCATTTATGCAGCATTTGGTAACAGCGCTATCATAAGTATCCTTGACTACACAGAAGAAATTCCTAATTCTCATCATTCGTTGTCTGCTGTGGTCTTCCCAATAGTCACCGCTTTAGGAGAAGCCAATGGGTATACAGGCAAAGAAGTGCTGCGAGCATACCTATTGGGATTGGAATATACCAGCAATCTTCTTGAGCATACAGCAACTAATTTTTACACCTGTATCAGTTTAGGCGGATTCCTTGCCGCTAGCCTGTTATTAAAGCTTACAGATTCTCATTTCCTTCAAGGCATTTGCATGTTAGTTGCGGGCCTAGATACTGACACAAACACTGATCATACTGACATAGATTCCTTCTGTAATGCCAAAACCGCGATGACTACTATAACGACTGCTCTTACACTATCCAAAAATTTCAATATCGACGATTTCACAACAAACAAACTAGAAGCATATCTAAGCAAATTAGGCATCGACGGACCGACTCATAACACCATATTGAGTAACCTTGGCAGAAATTCATCTTTAGCTAATAAAGGCTTAGCTTTAAAGCTCTATCCTTGTCCTTCGAGCTCTCACGAATGTATTGAATGCATATTACAACTGCTGCAAGTGTATGACTTCAATTATCAAGATATAAACTCCGTTGAAATCAAAGTTCCTAGTCGGACTATCAAAGAATTAAATTGCGACACACCTAAGACTGAATTTGAACTCCGAAAAAGTTTACCATTCATTGCAGCCTCAACTCTAATTTATGGGCAACCTTTGATCGAGCAATTCAGTCCTGATAATTTCCACGACAATGCAATCAAGGATTGCATGAACAAAATCACGGTCTCAGAAAACACAGGCTTGAGTTCCGTAACTCCTAGGTCTACACAAGTATCTATAACCCTAATCAGCGGACAAAACCTCAAAACCACTGTAGAATTTGCTCAAGGTACTGCTAAAGTTCCGCTGGATATCACTGAGCTAGAAGCTAAATTCCTGTACTGCTCACGGTATATATTACCTCCAGATCACATTGAAGGGGCAATATACCAGATTGGAAACCTAGAAAATATTCACGATATCACTGGACTTGTATCCATACTAGGAGGATAACATCAAATGAAAGCTATCACTATTCATCAAACAGGCGGACCAGACGTCATGCAATTGGAAGACATTCCTACACCTAAACTTAAAAATGGGGAAATACTCGTTGAAATTAAATCTATCGGAGTTAACTACACTGATGTGGCTAGCAGACGTGGGACTAACATCCCAGACCAGTTCCCTTGGATCCCAGGTAGAGAGGCAGCAGGCATAGTAGTAGAAGTGGGTAAAAATGTATCAGATATCCAAGTAGGTGATCGGGTGGCATATGCAATGGCAACAGGCTCATATGCTGAATACGCGGCTGTACCAGCATGGCTCACAGTACCGATTCCTGATGACATGTCTTTTGAAACTGCTTCTGCTATTCTATTGCAAGCGATGACCGCTCATTTCTTAGCCAACGATATCACTAACCTCCAAAAAGGGGACACAGCGCTTGTCCATGCTGGGGCTGGTGGAGTTGGGCTATTGTTAATACAAATGCTTAAAATGCTCGAAGTCTACGTGTACACTACCATATCAACGGAAGCAAAAGCTAAATTGGCGAAAGAAGCAGGCGCTGATTGCCTGATCCAATACACTACAGACGATTTTGAAAAAATTATTCTTGACCAGACTAACGAAAAAGGAATAGAGATAGTATATGATGCCGTGGGAGATACTACTTTCCAAAAAGGGCTTAACATTCTAAAACCTCGAGGATATATGGTCCTTTACGGCACAGCTAGTGCTCCAGTCCCACCTTTTGACACCAATTTACTCCGCGGAAAATCAATTTTCCTTACCAGACCGATGCTGGGAGACTACACCGCTTCCCGTGAAGAATTACTGAACCGAGCAAGTACGGTCCTTACTTGGGTACAAGAAGAGAGTTTGAAGATCAGAATTGGCCTCAAATTATCTTTAGCAGAAGCTGCTGAAGCTCACCGCCAATTAGAAGGCAGGCAAACCACGGGTAAAGTTATACTGACTGTCTAATACTTAAAAAAAGCTCGTGGGTATCCTGTTACAATATATTCACTTGGTAAGCACTTAAATTTCAAAGGCAACAGAAAGCATGTATTATCCAAAATTAGAAGATATCGAATCTTATAAAAATAAAGGGAACCTTGTTCCTGTTTACAGAACCATCAATGCAGATTTAGAAACCCCTGTTTCCGCTTACCTGAAAGTTGCTGAAGGAGATTATTCATTCCTTCTAGAGAGCGTATCAGGAGGAGAACAATTAAGCAGATATAGTTTTATAGGCACTAAGCCATACAAAGTCATCAAAACTGGTAAGAGCCAACCTCAAGGCGCTGTAGACCCATTAATCCTCATTCAAAAAGAGCTTAATCAGTTCCAAGGGGTCTCTGTTGATGGACTACCTGGTTTCAACGGAGGAGGCGTAGGTTTTTTATCCTACGACAATGTCCATTACTTTGAGCCTAGAGTGCCCATGCTCGACAAAGATGATATCAATCTACCCGATTCTGTAGTTATGTTTACTGATACTTTATTAATATTCGACCATTTAAGACATGACATTAAAATCGTTAGCCACGTCAATCTTGATGACGATATCGACCAGTCCTATTCCCATGCAGTGGAGCAAATAGAATATGTTGTCAATAAACTTAACGTACCTTTACCGTCCCAATCTTACTCATCAAGCTTTCAAACACCCGTTCCAAACGCTGACGTAAAATCTAATTTCAGCAAACAAGAATTCTACGACGCTGTCAACAAATGTATAGACTACATCAACCAAGGCGACGCTATACAAATAGTATTATCGCAGCGATTTGAACGCAAAACTGAAGCCCACCCATTCGATATCTATAGATCATTACGTGCTCTGAATCCATCCCCTTACATGTATCATCTTCATTTATCCGATTTCCATATTGTTGGTGCATCCATTGAGACGCTAGTCAAAGTTGAAAACGGGCTCATAGATTATCATCCCATAGCAGGTACGCGTCCCAGAGGAGCCACAGAAGAAGAAGACAATCAATTAGCAGAGGAACTAAGAACCAGTGAAAAACAAACCTCAGAACATATAATGTTAGTTGACTTGGGACGGAATGATGTCGGAAAGGTAATTGAGATTGGTACTGTGCAGGTGACTGATCTCATGAGTATAGAAAAATACTCCCATGTTATGCACTTGGTTTCTCATATCAAAGGAGTACTTAAAAATAATCTAAACCCGTTTGATGCTCTGAGATCATGCTTCCCAGCTGGCACCCTTTCAGGAGCACCTAAAATAAGAGCAATGGAAATCATATCAGAACTCGAACAGCAAAAACGAGGACCCTATGCAGGAGCGGTCGGATATTTCTCATACTCTGGAAACATTGACACTTGTATCACTCTTAGGACGAGTGTAATTAAAGACGGGGTAGCTTACATACAAGCTGGGGGAGGTATCGTAGCCGATAGTACAGACGAAGATGAATATCTAGAGACGTATTACAAATCAGGTGCCTTATTAAAAGCAATAGACAATGCAGAATCTCAATTCCCTTCAAATCGGAGGTGACCATGCTCAAATCATTCTTTCACACTGGATTTATAGTGAAAAATCTAGAAACTAGTATCGAATTCTACACTTCAGTCTTCGGACTTAAGCTTGCTGGTAGGGCGGAACGTACTGGTCTGTTTGCGGAAACATTAGTTGGATATAAGGATGTGCACTTACAAAATGCTTTCCTAGACCTCGGAGATGGACACCAATTAGAATTGATACAATACCTGACACCTCTAGGATCTAAGGCTAAATTCGAGAAAAACGATGTAGGAGCTGCACATCTAGCTTTCCTTGTAGAAGATATAGATACATTTTATGCAAAAGCTATTCAGAATGGTTTGACCGCTGTTAATCCACCAGCGCCTCTTTACGACGCGGATGAGAAATTATTAAGAAAAGCGTTATATGCACAAGACCCAGATGGCAACTGGATCGAACTAGTAGAATTGTTTTAAATATATATGAGGATATGGATATTTTGCACAAACTGTGAGCGTGCGTTTCACATAAGCCTTGATGGCCTCATAATCAACCTGAATACTTTCCAAAAAGTAAGTGACCTCGTCCTAGAACTAGAATCGCAGCTTGGGATTACTGAATACGATAACTCATTTTATAAATGTTGTTATTATGAAGATTGTGACAGCCGACCTGATAGTTGGGTGTTTTGGGAAGACTACCGCTCAAACGCCGGTGAGGGATTAAACTGGCCAAGTACACCTGAACTCAACATTTTCTATCAATCCTAATTGTATGTCACTGAACCTATTAAGTACGATTGGTGAGTAGAGGCGTAAATAATAAAATGATTGCCAATAATGTAAATCCCAAACCTTGATTTATAATCATCGTATTGCCAGCACCAAACATTTCGGCCAATCTACTAGTAGTAAATCCTCCTAATGCTGCAGCACCGACGCATTGTGCTACAACTCCCAATGTCATCGAACGGTCTTTTTCTTCAACGTTTAGCATAACAACTGGTGTTGACATAGCACTTAACAACGCATTCCCAAATCCAGCCATAAATAAGAATGCATAGCATACTAAATAAATATTAGCCCAGCCGAATACAATAAACCCAATCATTTGAATAACAAATCCACCAACTAACACCCGACCTTTTAATTCTATATTCCCTATAAACGACATCGATAATCCACCAAACAAGCATCCAGTCCCAAACGCTGAGACCAATATCCCTGCCCAAAAAGCATTGACCTGTAAATCATCTACTGCTACTACAGGAAGAAGTGCCTCGCAACTGAATACAAACCAATTGAAAACCATACTTGCCAATAACGCACCAAACACAATTTTATTTGAAAAAGCAGAGACAAAACCGTTCACTAACGTAGGACCGATTTGTTTAAATGACACAACAATTTTTTCCTGCTTATACCCATATAACGTTAAAATACTAAATGACGTGCTGGCCAATATTAACAATAATGAAAAAGCACCCACAGGGCCTAAGAATTGTATAGTGAGTCCTGCTAAAAATGGACCAACGCCTTTACCTAATGCATGATTAATTATATCTAGAAACATAGCATTTGAGAGACGGTTGGATCGTGACACATCATGTATTGCTGTCCTTTTGGCAGGAAAGTCCAGTACGTAAAAGACGCCAAGTCCGAACGCGCCTACCTTTAAATGCCAAGGCAAAATTAATTCATATAAAGCCAAAATGGCAAAAATTGCCAATATGGTCACTGTTCCGCCCTGAGTAATCAACATCAATATTTTTCTGTTGAATGCCATAGATAAATAGCCAGCAATAGAAGCAAATATCAACATTGGAGACCATTTAAGGGCAAGCAATATAGCAACTTGAGATGCAGATCCTGTCAATTCCCACATCACTAGCCCCATCACCACAGGATCCATCCATCTAGTTATGTGATATATGCCTCCAGCAAACCATAAAACTCTAAAATCTTTAGTGCTCATCAGAATTACTACATTCTGAAAGCCTTCTACTATACTTTTCCTCAAATTGTTATGCACCTTTGATTCAAATCAAACGGCTACCGCTTGATAACATAATATTTTTCGTTTTCATTTGTCCGATACTCTCCCCACGTAACATCTTTATCAGCCATAAACTCATCAACAATTCTTGTGACGTTAGCCCATTTAGCTTCATTATATTCATCAAACAAAATGATTCCACCAGATGATACTTTGTCAAACAATCGAGTTAATACAGTTTTATAACTCATACTTAAGTCTGCATCGATATGTAAGAATGAAATTGGCCGGTCAAAATCGCGCAAAGTATCATCAAAAAAACCTTTAACAAAAATAATATCATTTACTTTGTCAGCTGACATTCGGCTATTCATCAAGAATTGTTTTACGTCTTGTAATTGTGATTTATAGTGGCCTTTCTTTGCCTGTGAGTTATGAATAGAATCGTCCTCGGACACCTCCGGAAAGCCTTCAAAACTATCAAAAGCATAGATTTGTCGATCTCTGTATGCTACAGATAATGTAGTAATAACGAGTAAGGATCGGCCGTGACCTACTCCACATTCAACGATGACACCATCATTTTCAGGCATTAATTGCAATAAATGGTCAAACATACGTATTCTGTCGATCACCTTTGTACTCATCGGTATCGGATTCTTTCTTGAATCGAGTCTAAACATTTTATTACGTATGATGCGAAGTATTTTAATCATCGTAATAGTTTGCAGTAATCAAAAGGTTTAATCAATAGAAATTCAGGTTATTATCCACGCGTCCACTACAAAAGGGTTATCGAATTGATATAATATTACAAATTCATTCAGGGTTAACATATGTTAGTAATGATAGATAACTACGATTCATTCACCTACAACCTCCACCAATATTTTGGTGAATTGGGAGTAGATGTTGTAACTTTGCGTAACGATCAAACAACCATTGAAGAGATCGAAAATCTCCAGCCAGAGGGGTTAATAATCTCCCCTGGCCCGTGTAGTCCTACCGAAGCTGGTATTTCAAATGCAACTATCCAATATTTCGCACCTAAGTTACCAGTCTTAGGAGTATGTTTAGGACATCAATGTTTAGGTGAATCATTTGGAGGGACTATTATCAAAGCAGATGAAATACGCCATGGAAAAACTTCAATGATAAATCATAACAATGAAGGAGTTTTCCAAGGTCTACCTAATCCATTTGAAGCAATTCGATACCATTCTCTAATTGTTGATGAAGTCACATTACCTGACTGTTTAGAAATAACCGCGTGGACAGATCAAGGATTAATAATGGGGTTAAGGCACAAAGAATACCAGAGTGAAGGGATCCAATTCCATCCTGAGTCCATCATGACTCCAAACGGTAAAGATATACTAACTAATTACCTTTCTTATTTAAAATCATAATAAGCATTATTTGTTTGATAACCGTATACCTGTGTTATCATCCCGTCTTACAGTTTCCTAGTTATAAAGTAGGTGGACATTAATTTGCGATTACCTAGATTACAAACCTTAGATTCTTGGCGCCAGTTTCCCAATTATAGGTACCTATGGACTGGAAATTTGTTTTCTAATGGAGCACAATGGCTTCAACTGTTCACAGCTGGCTGGCTCGTGTATGAGCTTAGCAAAGACATTGGCACTACGGGTCTCTTTGTAGCCTCTCTCGGAGCTATAAATCTATTACCTAGCGTTTTAATAGGTCCTATTGGTGGAGTCTTAGGAGATAAATTCAATCGAAAGTATTTAATTATGATTCTCCAGACATTCATGGCTTGTGTTGCTCTTTCATTTGCATACCTAAACACAACAGGACTAGTAGCAGTATGGCATGTGTACGTTTACGTAATCATCTCTGGGTGTTGTTTATGCATATGTCAACCATTAAGAAATGCTCTCGTTGCTAATACTGTCCCGAGAGAAATGATAGGAAATGCCATGGCAGTAAACGTGTTTACAATAACTGGAACACGAATGATAGGACCTTTTTTTGGTGGAATTTTAATAGCAAATTTAGGTTTCCATTGGAATTTTGGTATTGAAGCATGCCTTTATTTAGGTACCGTGATAGCACTAATACGGCTGAAGCTACCTTATCGAGAGACTACAAAAAAATCAAGCAACACAGGAGTGATACAAAGCCTAAAAGAAGGTATTCTCTATATTTGGAAAGAAGATCGAACCCTGCTGAATTTGATAACACTATCTGTGATTCCTGAATTGCTCTTACATCCGGTATGGTTGCTAATTCCATTATTTGTAGCTCAGGTACTTGGAGAAGGACCTCAAATCGCGGGATTCCTGTGGGCTGTAACTGGACTTGGCGGATTAACCTCCACTATTTTATTTTCTTCATTTGGATACATCATTAAGAAAGGATACATAGTACTAGGTGCTGTGATATTGGGATCAATAGCCGTGATCTTTTATGCTAATTCTACTTGGGCTCCATTAGCATTTTTCCTAATAGCCGTGATGTCCTTTGGGCAATCCGCCTTTAGAACCACTAACAGTGTATTAATCCAGTCATTAGCGCCAGACGAATACCGCTTAAGAATAAGCACTTTATTATTCCATATTAAAGGATTCATCATAATCCCTTGCGTCCTGGCAGGACTACTAATAGATCTAACCTCAGTTCGTACAGGCATTACTTGCCTAGGATTGATTGGATTACTTCTTGGCATATACTTCACCATAACATTCCACAGAGTACGTAAGTTACTCTAATTGATGTCTTCCTTGATTGACGCTCTTAGGCGAAACAAATACTACAAATGGCTCGTATTTTTTAGTATAGCCATAGGGACATTTATATCAGTAGTAGATCATGGAAGCGTATTGGTGGCATTACCAGTTATGCAGACTCATTTTGGTAGTGAACTGCCAGCAGTACAATGGGTAGTAACTGGATATTTGTTGACTATTAGTGCCCTTCTACTACCTATGGGTAGATTAGGAGATTATTTAGGCAAAAACCGAATATATATTCTCGGATTATTAATTTTTGCCTTTGCTTCACTCCTCGCTTCGATATCGTCCGAATTGATCATGGTAATTTTGTCCAAAATATTGCAAGGCTCTGGATCGGCAATGATCCAAGGCAATGCTATAGCGATGATAGTGTCAACTTTTCCTGCATCAGAACGTGGTAAAGCGCTTGGAAGTCATCTGAGTGTTGTCGGAACAGGACTCATAACCGGGCCTGCATTAGGTGGATTATTAGTAGACCTTTTTGGATGGAAATCTGTTTTCATAATAAATATTCCTGTCTCATTAATTGCGGTGCTTACTGCAATAATAATCATGGGACTAAGGAGCAATGATAATATAGACCTTAAAGACAATCCTTTCGACTGGAAAGGATCAATAATTTCAACAATTTTCTTAGTCGGCATACTATTACTATTTAACAGAGTAACAGAATACGGTTGGGGTTCGGTTCCTATTTTAGGCGGAGCAGTGTTTCTTATTGGGCTCCTGTTGTTATTTATTTATGTCGAAACAAAGGTTGCTTCACCAATGCTTGATGTGAAGTTATTTACAAATCCCATTATAGGATTAGGATTCCTATCAAGTTGGATTTCATTTTTTGGAACTGGTGGGGTTAGATTTATTATGCCTTTTTACATGCAAAAAATTCTAAATTTGGAACCTTTAATTGTAGGATTATCAATGATACCTCCTGCAATATGTATGGCTGTGTTATCGCCCCTTAGTGGATACTTATCAGACAAATTTGGATGGAAATCCTTTACGATAATGGGGCTTAGTTTATCAATAGTGGCATGCTTGTCGTTATCTATATGGGTATCAGATGCGTCACCACTTATATTTTTAATCCCTATGTTAATGCTGCAAACTGCAGGCAATGGGATTTTCAATTCTCCAAATAACAGCTCAATTTTGAATGAAGTAGACAAAACTAAATTCGGGGTCATGTCTGCTATGACTCAACTTGTTAGAAATTCAGCCAATGTAATCAGCATGTCAGTTACAACAAGCATCATAGTACTAAGTTTTCAGATGAATAACCTCGGATCCAATCTGGATAATATCACTCCCGAAATGTCGGGAGCATTCATGACTGGACTTCATGCAACCTTTTTTACTCTGTTCGTAGTTTTGTCAATCGGACTAATAGCAACCATATTCCGAAAGTAATAAACTATTTGATATGAGGAATTACTTCAGAAGCAAATAATTTCATGCCTTCTTTTACTTTTTCATGTGATAGTCCACCAAACGCAAAATTACAGCCAAAATACTGTATCCCGTTTTCTTTCAATTTAAGTATTTTTTCAATGCATTGATCAGGCGTACCTACAATTACTCTATTTTCAATCAGGTCTTCAAATTTCGAAGACTCAATATCATTTTGTAAACGCCACTGTTGCATATCTTGATTAACTTCACTTTCGGTCAATAATGATCGTCGCCATCTGATCATATCAAAAGTCCATTGCAAAGGAATCTCTGTATCGATTCTGACCTGGTCTTCAGAATGTCCTACATAAACATACCTAAAAAATGGGATCTCTGAAATATCGACTTTCATATTGGTGGCGGATGCAACTTCAATATAATTATTGCACATACTCAAAGCATCCCCTGTATCAGCCACGGGGCCACTCAATATAGGATACCCGGAATCTATAGCATATTTAAGTGTTTCTGGCGTACGAGTTGCCGCTATATATACTGCAGGGTGCGGAGCTTGCAACGGCCTAGGAACCAAATTGGTTTTAGGTATAGTGTGGAATTCTCCTTCATACTCAAAATCCTCTTGCGTCCAAAGATTTTTCACAATTTGTATGGTTTCTCTGAATCGTCGTTGACTTTGCTCCCAATCAACATTGTATCCATAGTATTCATATCCTTCAGTACCTCTTCCGAATCCAATTTTTAATCTGCCATTACTTAAAACGTCCAATGTGGCAGTGTCCTCGGCAAGTCTTATAGGGTTGTGTAACGTCGGTAATATCACAGCTGTACCAAGTTTTATAGTTGTCGTCATTGCTGCTATATGGGAAAGAACCATAAGAGAAGATGATCCTAACCCATATCTCGAGAAATGATGTTCAGCAAACCATGCACTATCAAACCCCAAAGTTTCTGCTAGTACTACTTCGTCGCAGGCGTTAGCCATTAATGCTTGAGGATCTAAATTGTTTGACGGCCAGGGAATGTGCGATAAAGTGGCTAATCTCATATATTAATCTCACAGAATCGTTAGTGTTTAGCTAGCCTTATTCCTATAACCCGACATCACATCGTAAGAGTTTTTAGGTGTACTTATCTCTGAACTATCGTAGATGTAACCATATCCGCGCACGGTTACAATCGGGTTCTGATCACCACTCAATTTCCGTATTTTCTTCCGTAAATTACTGATATGCCATTTAACCAGATCAAACGTATCGTATTCTCTGCCCCACACATTAGCTAATAAAAACTCAAGAGATAATGCCTGAGAGTTCCTCTTCACTAGTAAAGATAATAAGTTGTATTCGGTGCGAGTCAAATCTATTTTAGAATTTTTGATTTTAACTTCTCGTTTCACAAAATCCATTAACAATAGATCATCTTCGTATTTACTCATAGGTTTAACATTCTTACCAAGCCGTAACAGGCACGCATCAACCCTACCCAATAATTCTTTCTCATAAACTGGTTTCAGCAGAAAATCTGTCACTCCTGCATTAAATGCTTCAATCTTGGCGTCCACATCGTTGGTATCAGACAGACCTATAATTGGAGCGTCTGATCGTTCTCGAATTCTTCTTGTTAATTCTAGGCCATCCATATACTGGAGTTTCAAATTTGTTATAACCAGCTCCGGCTCACTTATTAAAAACTCTCTTAAAGCAGATATTCCATCTTCAGATTTAAGAACAGAGTAACCAGATATGGTAAGCACAGGGTCGAGTTTCTCTAGAGATTGTTGATCATCGCACAACAATATATGCATAAATTAGCCGCCTCAAATAATAAATAGATAATTTCATTCAGTGATTATCCTGCTGTCTTATCGATCTGCCTTCACTCTTAAAAGCCATTAAATTCGACTCAGACATTAACCTTCCGCATTCTAAATGAGAATCATTCCCATTGTCAAACATGAAACTCTAGGATCAAAGTGCGGTTAAAAATTAGCCTACCCTAACATAGCCAGTTAGTCAATACTAACCTTGTTTCATTTGGCCAAATATCACATTCCATTTGCGTGACTCTCTGGGCAATATCAACTATTAAATTATTAGCTCCAATCAACAAGAATTAATCACTTCATATAGACATAATACTGCAAACAATATCAGTTTTCCATACCAAATTTTTATGTTTTAGAGACGTCAACATAACTAAATCCGTAATCTTGTTTTGCATCGAACGAAGATACCGTATTCCAGGAAATGAAAGTCGTCAATCAATCAGTAATTACAACAATATAACCTAGCATATGACCATTAACTTGATGTAATTCGTAAATTAGATGCATCTTAAAAAAGCATACTATATAATTGAGATTATCTTAGTATCCGATTTTTGTAGAGTTCCGCCTAATATGTACGTACATGGTTATCTACCAGTTAGTGATCCTAGTAATAAAATAACAACGATATCTATCGTATTTATCGTCACTCTTTTGTGCCAATTGCTAACTCCTTTAATCGATCATCACGCATTTGAACTATATCCCAATCATCCTCATCTGCCTCACACTGCAGATCACACACATAATTACGAATTAATGCATATCCATCCACAGACGGGTTCAATCAACATACTCTCAAGTGACCCTTTAGACTCCCAACCCTCAATTGAATTTATCCCAAATAGCGGGGTCACCACAGGGTTTATAGGTTTAACTCTGATTTGGAAATGGATCAAACTTTCTTATCAAAGCGATATAAATAATCCGTTACTAGATTACTATTACAATCCTTGGGATATTCTCTTAGAAGTACCAGCATTGGTAAAACAAAGGCCTCCAGTAGCTCCTTAATCAGTAGTTTTATACAAAACATAAACTTAAAGGAGTATTATGAAATATATTAAATTTTTATTCGTATTGTCGTGTGCCGCTATATTATTTTCTTGGATACCTTCAAATGATATATATGCCCATGGAGGTAGAGACGTAAACGACTTCAACTTCGTCATAGGATTTGAAATTGAGCCAGCTTACGAAGGCATCATCAATGCCATAGAACTTAAGATTACAGGGAAACCACCGAAAGAAGAGACACATAGTGACGGCCACCATGACCACGACCATCACTCACACGGTCATACTGATATGGATGTCAAAGCGCATGGAGCGATTTTCGCAAGCGAAGTATTGTCATCTGGAGACGATTTTTCCACCACCATTTCAAAAGATATCAACAATGTTGAGATTCCGTATCACGATCACATGAATCACGATATCACTGGCACCATTCAGGTATCCAATGAGGGGGATGCGGGAGAGGTTAAAATAATGATTCATGAAACCTCTCTGATGCCACCAAACATTCATATACAACCTGGAACCACCATCATCTGGGTTAATCACAGCCAAGAATTACACGCCATAACCAGTGGTGTAATGACTTCTAATAACATTGAAAAACAGCCAATATCCGGATTATCTGAAACCCTCAAAACTGAATTGATACATGTTAGTAGCCAGTCTTCTATAATCCTGAATTTAAGCGAAGATGCTGATAACCCCGGAAGATATACTTCGCCATTCATACCAACTAGTCAAGGAGTATATGAAATTAGGGTATATGGAACCATCCATGGCACTCAAATAGATGAAACTTTTGTATCCATGGGAGGCGGAGGTGATTTCGATGACATTATCCCACCTACTGCCATCCAATTCCCTCAAAAATTGACTTCGGACAGGGAAATCACAGGTGCAATCACAGAAGCAACCAAAACGTCTCAATTAGCATTAATGCGTTCTGACACGATAAATACCTGGGTGTTAATTAGCTTTATTATTGGTGCCGTTGGTATCGTAATCAGCTGCTTAAGCTTAGCTTTGCAGTTTAGAAAAAAATAACCCCTAAATGAGATTGAGTTATCTGTCCTGCACTACTGAGCCAGATAACTCAATTTAATATACAATTTAACTAGGACTATTATTAAGGCTGTAAATATGATTTTTCTTCTACATGGTCAATATTGGTATTGGGACGAAATTTTTTATGGGATCCTATTCATAGGACTAATCGCATCCATAGTTCTTGCAATTCTAGGCGTGAAGGGCAAACGAGTGAAATGAAACTCATTCCGGTCAAATTCTGGATAGGCTTCATAACCCTATGCAGCCTTTTTGCAATTTATATTACCTTTAATTCATCCAGTATAGTGTATAGCCACGCTAATTTGATTGATGCAGACCCTAAGCAAAACAGTGTATTAGACACCAGTCCCCAAGTAATAATCCTCAAATTCACAGAAACATTGTCTCAAAATCTAAGCTCTATCAAAGTATATGATACTCAAGGCAAACAAGTAGATAATAGAGATAGCAAACTAAACCCAAGCGATCCAACATCTCTAAGTGTAACCTTGCCAGAAAGCTCTAATGGTACTTACACAGTTATATGGAAAAATGTATCCACAATCGATGGGCACAAAGTACGAGGGAGCTATTTTTACTCAGTAGGCGAACCATTATCTACTTCCTCATTTTCTACAGAAGAATCAGTATTTTTGTACGATATGGAGCCAGTCGTAAAATCGATAATCTTAATTGGAATTTTATTGTTATTTGGGACTGCATTTTTCAACCTGGTGATTCTCAAACCGATCTCACTAAATATGTCAGATCATACAAAGAATAGCGTTTGGGAAATAACTTTGGTTCCAAGAAATATGCTCTTATTAATAGGGTTTGTTGTGACTTTAACCGGATCTTCTATCCAATTGATCCTTCATGTCTCATCATTATATGAAGTCTCCACTTTCAATTTCTTTCTAAATTCTTTGATAAACGTATTTTTCGACACTACTTGGGGTAAACTGGCCTGGGCTAAACTCTTCATCCTATTAACCTTGCCAGTAAGCTATGCGATCTACCGCTACCAACAAGCGAACAAAAAAAACCAGGAATCCGTAGGTTTACAATACTTGGTCATAGCCACTGGTGTTGTTTTTTTTGTAGCTCATAGTTTATCTGGACACAATGCATCTATTAGCAGCCTATATTTCCAAGGGGTCATAATAAATATACTGCACGTAATATTCAGTAGTATTTGGACCGGTAGTATTATAACGTTAACGGTTTATTCTTATTGCTTAAGAAAAAAGCTCTCCTCCGCTAATTTGTCTGTTTTTATTAAACTATCATTTTTTAAATTCAGAAACATCGGGATTTTATCAATCGCACTGCTGAGCATAACAGGCCTATATGTGGGATGGATGCAAGTGAATAAACCGGAAGCTTTATTTACTCTCTACGGTATATCTCTTTTGACCAAAATAACCTTAATCAGCCTCGCTATTATCATCGCAGGCATCAATACCTATGTCATTATCAAGTTCCTCAAAAATCCGACATCTATGACCCGAATAGCCATATACCTAATTACTGTCGAATCCATTTTAATCCTATTCATTATCATTTCAGTAGGGTTTTTAAAGTCCTTAGAACCTGCGAAAAGCTCACAGACCATCCTGTCAGACCAAATTCAATTCGAGCAATATGAACAAGGAGTAAATCTGGACATGGCTATTATCCCCGGTTCACTGGGATTAAATTCCATAAGCCTTAATCTTCAAGATCTTACGGGAAACCCCATCCAAAACGCAGCGAATGTAATCATAAAATCAACATACCTAAATGAAGACGTAGGCAATACAACTCTCTACGCATACTTAACAGACCAAGGGATATACGAAACTGACCCATTAATGCTTAACCTCGAGGGAATTTGGCAATTTGAAATCCTTATACAAAAATCTTCTGGACTTGATTCTAGATTTGCTTTTAGAGAAAGCATAGGTGGCAGCAATCCTTCATTTGGCGAAATAGATATTTTTGTTGGGAGAATCTTGTTCGGTTTAACAATCTTAGTCGTAGGCATTTCTCTCTTAATCTTAAGTATTGCTAGCGGAGGCTGGCAGAATAAATATGGACGCCTATATTTGACGATCGGAATTACTGGAGTCTTAATAGGCTTAGGAATTTCTATTTATTCGCGCACGATTGAATTAAACAATCAAGTGACCAATCCAATGATTCCAGATTCTATTTCTGTGCAAATAGGGAAAAACATCTACAGGGAAAATTGTGTTGCATGCCACGGACTAACAGGTAAGGGAGACGGTCCATTATACGAAACACTCAGACCAGTACCAGAAAAAGATGCTAATAATTTATTAGTCCACGTGCCATTGCACACTGATCACGAACTATTTTCTATAATCAAATACGGTAAAGAGGGTACTAGTATGTATCCTCACGAATCAATACTAGCCGATGAAGAAATATGGCACCTCGTGAATTACATAAAAACTCTTGAGTAACTCAAGATACTATACTACGATCCATAAACCAGAATTCATTTGCGCATATGGTAGTAAGAATATTGTAATAATATGCCTAACAGTATAAAAGAAACAGCCCAAAGCAACGCTAACTGCTCAGACATGGATGCCATTGTCTTAGTCAACACATAAGCCCGTGCAACGTAAGTCTTATTTATATTGTTACGATTGTTAGCTCTAACATCTTCGATATCGGCAACTGCACTACTGTAAATCCTTTCTGGATTTACTTTGTCGAATTCCGAATATATCTCTCCAGTTTGACTTACAAACGGGAGACCTGTAGCGCCAACCATTGATGTTAAAGCGGCCACTACCACGATCCAGAAACAAACTCTGTTTAATTTTAATAATATCCTATTCATACAATTAACCTACAATGAGTTTCGCACATTTATCCAAGTGAGGTAAAACAATGGACTCATCGGCACATGGAGTCGCAAATATCACTCGGGTGGCCCCCATACTTATTGCTTTTTCAACCGCGTTGCCATCCGGAGGGACTCCAAACAACGTAATATCTAGATCCGAATCTTTCCGATCTGTACTAGACCATTTATATCTCAAATTATCTATCTTAGCCTCCAAATTATCACCGTTAACGCTGCTAGATGTTCGACCCCAAATAGGCATCCAGCCGTCACAAAACTCGGTTACTCTTTCAAATGTTGAGCGGCCATCTCCTCCCATCAATATAGGAGGGTGTGGATGTTGATAAGGCTTTGGAAACGACCATATTGGATCAAAATCTATGAACTCACCGTGATACTCCGCGGCATCATTCGCCCAGATTTCTTTCATCGCAAGAATCGTATCTCTCAATCGCCCAAAACGAGTTTTAAATTTCGTCCCGTGATTATTCATCTCTTCTGCATTCCATCCGCCGCCAATTCCTAACACGAACCTTCCTTTTGACAATTGATCAATACTTGCAATTTCTTTGGCAAGAGTTATAGGGTCTCTTTCAATCACCAAACAAATTCCTGTGCCTAGTTTAATTTTGGTTGTCGCCCTGGCTGCAAAAGACAAAGCCACAAAAGGATCATAGGTATTCCAATACTCTTTCGGAAGGTCTGGACCTCCAGGCCAAGCACTGTCCCTAGAGGCTGGTATATGAGTATGTTCCGGAAACCAAATCGAATCGAACCCACGTAATTCTGCTTCTTGCGCCAAAACATCCGGCTGAATTGCGTAACTTGTGGGGAACATTATTAAACCAAATTCCATATTACTGGCACCTAACTACTGATTGTCACGATAGTATCATAAAATGACCTTGTATCCATATGATTTGTGTTAAAATTAAAGTCTGGAAAAATCAAAATAAACATTTAGAAATTAAAGAATATATGAAAGAACAAGACGTATTATCACAGATAGAACATCCCATAGACGTAATGCTACTTATCCACAAAGCCTTCTCTGCAGACGCAGCGGATGTAGAACAATACATAGGTGATTTTGGCGAAGAACACAGTATGCAATCTTTCACTTTATCTTTCAACGAATGGGCAGTAGCTATGATGTACCATGCCGATATGGAAGATGCGCATATGACTGTCGATATGGAAATTGACTACGCTAGGGATAACGAAAGTGAACACGCTGATATCCATACCGCATTGGAAGGGGTAGAAGGACTCATCAATCTCAATGATAACAAAGACCTAGAATACAGAGTAAAAGAAGCTATTTTGTCATTGTCTGACGCGCTTCACGTAGAAGTGATTAATAAACTACAAGATGTGATGGATGTATTGGACGAAGAAATTGGTCAGCAGGCCCTGATACCTAGAACTAAACGCCACTTGTTTGAAAAAGTAGTCAATGCAAGAGTTACCCAAGATGATCATTTTGAAAATGAAGAGGCTTTTATTTTGCCCATAATACGTGAACATTGGAGTGAAAAAGAGCAGCTAAACCTAGTTAAAATATTGTTACTAGACAATGAGTCAGATAACCCGAGATGGTTTATTGAATGGATGACACCATACTTGAGTCAGAATGAAAAAGCTTTGTTAGATGACCTTGAACAAAAAGTATCTAATCTTTAAAATTCTCCGTATAGTGAAGCATACAGTTCTTTAAACGCTTCCTTATTAGTATCAGTGGTTTTAGCCAAAAAAGCTTCATAAATAGCGCTGTCATTCAATAATGTATCTATTGAATATAATGATCCGATCACATCTGCAAAATTATCTGAACCAATCATCTCATAAATTTGCGTCAAGAGCCATTCTCCCAAGTAATAATTACATAAAAACATATTTGACTCAGAATGAATTGCATATCCATCCTGTTCCAATAAATCTACTAATCTTTTAATCGTCTTGACTCCCAGTGAATTGCATCCTTGGATACCTTTCTCCAAACTCGTGGCTCCCGAAGAAAAAGCAAATCTTTCAGCAAACGTCTCTCTGCCTAATTTATCTCTCACATAAGTAGACAAAAAGTCCGCTATTCCTTCTCTGAACCAAAGTGGCGCATTATTAGAATGCCAATAATAGTGAGCTACTTCATGTACAACCGTGGTATTTTCGTCTTTACCTTTTGCCAGTGTAGGCAGCATCACCATATGATCTCCAAAGTTGATACCTATCCAATTTATACGGTCCGGAACCTGATCTTTATTAGCAAAAAGCATAATTATTTCTTTCTTAGGAAATGGAATATCCATGAAAGATTCCATTTCTACCACTGCTTCATGAACCTGATCTACCACATCCAAATTTTTCTTTGAATATCCAGATTGAATAAAGCTAATACTCCTTGTACCACCTATCGGCAGATCTACATTCCTAGTAGAAATTTCATGATTATCCACAAAGTACTGAAGGTCTTGTGAGTTTAGAAGTGCACTGTTAGTTCCAAGCACTTGAAGCAGTATACTTTCATCATCATCAACACCATCTTGGAACCAATTAGAGCTTATAATATCAGTGTAAATCTCTGGAAAATTAATGTTAAGTCTATATAACGTTCTTAAAGCTAATTCGTCATGTGGTTCATACGATTGTTGTATGAATGGCATTTGAATAATTTGTTTTACTAAACTTGTCAGACCAATTTCCCATAACTCATGCAAGTAATACAGCAGTATGTATTCACGATCTTCCTTTGAATCAGACATCCAATTGCTAGATATCAAATCGTGGTATGCCTCAGGACCCAATTTGTATTCTAATATGCTCAAATTAGTAACAAATGCGTTTTCTTCATACGTCACAATACCATCTGTCATCCATTCAAAATTGATTGAATGATCTACTACCTCATCACTATAAGCAATTGACTTACTAGACTTCAATTCCTCTAATGGGTAATTACCTTGAGGTATGTTTTTAGGTAGCTTAAAGCGTTCATCATTTAACAAGTTATAAACGCTTCGATCAATTTCAAAGAGTTCGTTCTGTGTGCATATTCTCCATTCATCCTCACTAGATTCACATTTATCCGTATAGACTGGATCTAAAGCACTTAGATTGGCCATTAAAGCCCAATAAAAATATTCATGAATCTGACATCCATATCCACATGTCGGGTCGTAATATGAATACCACGCATCATCTGGATATATGTCAGGTGTTTCCTTAAATCTTCCCCCTCTCGCTAAATCCATTGAATAAGACAATACTGATTGCGTATCATATCCATCCCCAAAATATTCAGGGTACGCTAGATACCAACCATAGGAAACAACATGCCATACTTCTTCTAAATTACCATCCCAAGTTCCATCATAGATTATTCCATTCAAAGCCCATTTATCTCCTCGATAATACATGCTAGCGGCAAATCCAATATCACCTGCGCAATAGGTGCGCACACTTTCAAAGGTTTTTTCTCTTAAGGTTTCTGTCCACACAGGCATAACATAATTTCGTTCTATTAGTTGGGTGAGGACATTCATATCATCTGGCACACCATCCATATCATTATCTATGTACTCAGCTAGTATCTTAGATGTATGCAAAATATATTCATCTGGAATTGAACTGTGGGATATAACATACACACCGAACACATCCACAAATCTATTTAGTTCCAAATTCAAGCATTCATGTTCAGGGTGGTTATCAACAATAACAAAATTCAGAGCTCCTTTAGAAGCATTTTCGTCCAGAATATATGACTGCGAAGATTCCGATGCATTCTTGCTCCCGTCAGAAATATGAGACTGTGATGATTCCTGTATATTCACGTTGCCTTCAGAAACATATGGCTGTGATAATTCCAGTACATTCGTGCTTCCGTCAGAAATATGAGACTGTAATGATTCCTGTACATGTGTCGCTACGGGAATACGTTCACTAGTAACTTGCTCATTTTCTACGCCTGCTTCCGTTCCTATCAAACAAGAAACACTCAATAACATCAATAACAGATAACAAAATCTAACTTTAATTTTAAAAAAGAAATCCATTGTAATTTTGATATATCCTGCGAATAATTTCTATCCATTATAAGGATTTTAATCTCTGACAATCATCTTTATTCAAACCGTGATCAGTAAAAAGCTTTACAAAAATATTTAATGAGTGATAATCATCTATAACAATCCAAAATAATCAGAGGTTTACCGTGATACGAGCATTAGGAGACAAATCCCCCAAAATTCATCCAACCGCATTTGTAAGTGAATCTGCATACGTAGTAGGAGATGTCGAGATCGGCCCAGGATCTTCCATATGGCACGGAGTCGTCATTCGTGCTAACAAACACAAAGTGACCATAGGAGCAAACGTAAACATCCAAGACGGCAGTGTGATTCATAGTGATTCAGACTGTATCTTCGGTGACAACACAACACTAGGCCATTTGGTAATGTGCCACGCCAAGTATGTTGGTAGCAATACTTTATTAGGCAACGGTGCTATTGTTAACAATGAGGCAAGTATTGGTTCAAATTCCATAATCGCCTCCGGAGCAGTAGTACTAGGCAATGTAGTCATTCCAGACGATTCATTTGTAGTGGGTGCACCAGCCAAAGTCGTCAAGCAAACTGACAGTAAACACCATGAAATGATTAGGCGAACAGCCGAGAATTACTATGAAAATGGACAAATTTTCTTGCAAAATAACCTGCAAGACCCAGACCAACACAAATTTGTATAATATCAGAAAAAATACTAGTAGCAGAACACCCGTTTGGTTAAATCTGCTACAATAAAAACATAACAATAATTATTTAGGAACGTGAGCATGGGTAACCTACCATTCGGAAAACAGGGAATGTTATTAGTCACTCTACTACTCGGCCTTATAGGGTTAGGAGTAATCGGTCTACTTAGTTTCAATATTTTCCCCTGGGATACGATCTATTCTTCTTGGCCTTGGAATTTATTCTCTTCCAAATAGTGTATAAATTAAAACTTGTGTCAGATATTTAATCGAGACAGAATCTTATATGGAACCAACTTCAATACAATAGAGATAATCCTCCAGTACGACGGGACATAAAACTCAAACTTATTAGAATCAATTCCATTGACTATAGATCTGGCAGCCGCCTTTGATGACGTAAATAGCATGCCTTCTTTAAGATGTGCAGTCATCTTAGTCCTAATCAACCCAGGCTTTACAAGACTAAGTTTAATACCTGACTCTTTGGCTTCTCTTCGGAGTCCATCCATATAAAAGCTAACCATTTGTTTTGATAATCCATATTCCAAATTACTAGGACGAGATCTGTCTCCTGCTATAGATGAAATTACTGCAATGTGTCCTCGTTTCAAGTGAACAAATCGGTTGAGTAAGTGCCTAATGATTAATATAGTACTTACACCATTCACATCGATAAATGCCTCTAAAGCTTGTACTTCTTTAGCTTCTTGGGAGTCAGATTTTAAAAGAACACCATGGGCTACTAAAACTAAATCTATTGTTTTATCTTGGCTGAAACATTTATCCAAGAATTCCTCCATTGAGTTCCTGTCTGTAACATCCAATGCAACAGACGATACAGTATTGCACCCTTCTTTAATCAAAACAGTCTCTTGTTCTTTAAGTTCTGACAAATCCCTAGATGCCAATGTTAAGTCATGATTTTGCTGTGCCCAGATCAAAGCACATTCTCTGGCAATGTCTGAGTTTGCACCAATAATCACTATATTTTTACGCATTACTTACTCGCCTCCAGTAACTGGAAGAATATCTGGGATCTATCAGTGGCTCAAATTCGTCTTTATCAGGAAAATTCAAATCAAAATACTTACTATGCATTCTAGAATCTTTACCTGGATAGATCCTTCCTCCAGACCCAAACACAATACTATCCATTTCGTCTAGGAGCTTAAATAATTTAGACGTTATCCTGAAAAAATCCAGGGACAAAGTTATGCCTTCCATAGGAAACGACATCATTCCTACTGATTTTTGAGACCCAAAGGATTTAATCACATTAAGAAAAGACAAACTTCCTGATTTTGATGCTATCTCTAGTATTTGTTGACAAGCTATATCTGCATTCTTATACGGAATAACGCATTGATACTGAATAAAACCTCTGGGGAAAAATACTCTATTCCATGAACCAAATTTATCTAATGGAAATAAAAACTCGTCAAAATATTTCTCTGAACACTCATCAGAATTTAATTTTGAATACACGAAGTTTATCAATTTAACACTAAACCGATTGACCATACCTGGAGCTCTGACAAAATAAGGTAACCGTAGCTGATTAAACCTGGTTTTAGATATCAATCTCGAATTCGATTCTATATGGTTAGCTACTTGTAATATGCCCGAACCTAGCTTTTTCGATATGTTAAGCCAACCAACAGAATACGAGTACTGTCTATCATAATCTAAACTCATATCAATAAACTCTGATACCGAATTGAACGGAATATTGCGTGTACTTATCCACGGTGAAGGTATTTTTACCAGTTGGATAGTTACTTCCAAAATTAATCCAGTAAGGCCCAATCCACCTATTGTAGCTCGGAACAGTTCTGAATTCGTATCCATGCTACATTCCACGATTCCCGCATAAGTGGAATGTAGCATCATTGATCTTATATGGTTACCAAAAGAACCCATAACGTGATGATTTTTACCATGAACATCATTAGCTACAGCTCCACCTATAGTGACTTCTTTAGTTCCTGGTACTACAGGGAGCATCCAATTCCAGGGGATAATTTGATCTAAAACCTCTTTTACTGTAACACCCGCCCCGCATTTTAATAGGCCTTGATTTCTATCAAATTCGATCGTAGATAATTTCACTGTATCGAACAACATCCCATTATTGTTGAGGCACACATCACCATAAGACCGACCATTACCGTAAGGTATTATCGTAGACTCACCGTCTACCACACATAACCCAGTCAGTTTTGTCAAATCATTAATAACGCCAATATGCTGACTTTTCGGATATCTACCCCAAGAAAGATAACGGTGGTCTCTCATTCTACATTACCATTGAACATACAAACAAAGAATACACGAAATCATCCAGCATGCGAAAGTAACTAACAATTGTTTATCTTTAAATATCAGAATAGTAGGATCTCGGTTGATATTGGCCTCACGATTCAAAAATATGAATCTCAATATACCACCTATCACGAACGGGATAGAAACCAACATCCTTTGATCTATCAACATCTCTTGGCCCAATATAACCCACAAGCAATATATAACTATCACGAGACCGGCAGTAATATTTACAGAAGCATCCAGATAAATTGTGTATGATTGGTCATTTATATTCGAACTGTTAGCAAATTTGTGCTTTAGTTTTATTAGGCTCACAAATAACGCTGTAAAAAATGTAACCAGTATCAACCATGATGACAATTCAATCGCGATAACACTGGCTCCAGCATAAACCCTCAACACAAATCCTAATGCAATTACTATTGCACCCCATGGGATAATTTGCTTCAAATAAATCGCATAAACCAAATTAAGAACATAATAAACGCTAATGATTCCAGCCAGCATCGGAGATACTAACGATAAAGATATCGCCAAGCCTCCGATTAATAACACTATTGATACTAGGATGGTGGGAGTAACTCCAATCATACCTGCTGCCAAGGGTCTTTTCTTATTTTCTTCGTCTAATAAATCAGTTCTCAGATCAAGAACATCATTCAGGCAATACACCGCACTTGAAACCAAACAAAAAACCAGAAAAGCTCCTAAAGCGAGATACACATCTGACATATATCCTAGTCTAAGCCCAAACACTAGTGGGACAAGAACTAATCCGTTCTTTATCCATTGCCATGGTCTCAATGTTATTAAAATAGATTTAAAATGTATAAATATAATCGATCCTTAACACATCATCTTAAAATATGGAGCCGATGAAGGGAGTTGAACCCTTGACCTACGGTTTACGAAACCGCCGCTCTACCACTGAGCTACACCGGCATTGTAAAATCCCAGACATTAATTTTAGCATAGCTAATAGATGTATATAGTTGACATTAAGGCTTTACAGTGTAGAATATATACTGTCTTGAAAGATGGAATACGGATCACTGGCACGATATAATGATATTCAGGTTTTCAAATAGGGATAAAATTTAAAGCGAATTGGTGAACAGGAACACTATTGACATTTATAACTAAACTGGCACTTGAAAAAAGAACAGTATCTCTATTAATAATAATACTAGTAGCTGCACTAGGAATATATTCCTACCTAACTCTTGAGCAAGAATTATTTCCCGACATTGAATTCCCCAACATAACGATAATCACTTTTTACCCAGATTCCAATCCAGAAACGATAGACCGTGACATAACAGTGCCACTGGAAGATGCAATCAAATCTATCGAAGGGATAAGAACAGTCCAGTCAACCTCATCTGAGTCAAATTCTGTAATTTTAGCGACTTTCGAATTCGGCGAAGACATGAAAGAAGCCGAAAGGACCATAGAAAGCAGCATTTCTAGTGTGAAGCTTCCTGAATTCAGTACTACACCACAAGTGAACCGGATCAACAACAACCAGTTTCCTGTCATGCGACTCACAATTTCAGGCAATAGAGACATACCTTCATTACAAAATATAGTAGATGAAATTATCATCCCTGAAATAGAATCTGTTAAAGGTGTGTTTAGGGTAGATGTATCTGGTCAGACTGATGAAAGGTTAGAAATAAGAATTGATGACCAAAAACTTGAAGATACAGGGCTAACTCGATCGGACATAACTTTCGCCGTCCAAAACAGTAATGTGGACACGTCTGCGGGTAGTTTAACGGATCAAGGATTGCAATACCCGATCAAAACTTCAAACAAACTAACTTCTTTGCAGCAATTGAGAGACTTAATCATTGGGCATGAAAAACATTTGGATCCATCGACTCAAACTAGGCGTTTATACACAGACCGACCCGTTTATCTCAAAGATGTAGCAGATGTACTAATCGACACAGACGACGCGACAACTATATCCAGAACTAATGGAAAACCAAGTTTAACTCTGTTTATACTTAAAAAGCCTGACGCAAACACCGTCGATGTAACAGATGGTATTTCGGAAATTACTCAAGCTATACCAAATCTGCCTAAAGATATCAGTATTTTGGTACTCCAGAACGATGGTCCCGAAGTAGAAAAGTCACTGGCACAGTTATTTGGGGAAGGTTCCATTGGATTTTTGTTCGCCATCTCTGTAGTTTTCGTATTTCTACTAAACTTCCGTCCCAGTCTATTAAAAGGTTCTCAAATAGCGATAAGACCAACCTTCATAATCGCTTGCTCCATCCCGTTGAGCGTGTTAACAGGAGTAATATTCGTCAATTTATATGGAATATCCCTAAATTTCATGAGTTTGGCTGGACTCGCGATTGCCGTAGGGCGAGTTGTTGACGACAGTATAGTAGTGCTAGAAAACATATACCGACACATTCAAATGGGAGAATCAAAATACGAAGCGGCAATGGAAGCCACTAAAGAAGTGGGAGCCGCAATCGTATCTTCTACGTTGACTACCGTGGCAGTGTTCGTGCCTCTCACATTCATCGAAGGTTTGGTCGGACAATTTTTCACTCCATTCGCAATATCAGTAAGCTTTGCATTATTAGCGTCAACAGCAGTTGCCTTAACAGTCGTTCCAGTATTAAGCATTTTCGTACTTAACCCAGACAAGATTAGAGCTTCTGGAGACCTTTCACCCAATAGCTCCACCTACGCTCAAGCGGTTTATCTACCCATTTTACGTTGGGCGATAAACCACAAATTTATAGTAATAGCATCTGCTATCATCATTTCATTATCAAGTCTAGGATTACTGAGATTCATACCCGCCACATTATTCCCTCCCACAGAATCAGAATACATCACTCTTGATCTAGAACTTCCTACAAGTAGCTCAATCGGGCAAACTTTCCAAGAAGTACTTAAGACTGAAGCTATACTTTCACAATTAGAACAAGAAGGAATTGTGAAAACATATCAAGTAACAATAGGAGCCTCATCTAATTTGCAAGGAATAGACGCTGCGAGCGCTGGCTATAATTTGGCCGGATTTTTCCTAACAGTTGACAAAACTCGCCAATCAGAAACAGTAGACTTTTTAAATGCTAATCTTAAATTAAACGACTCAACAGAAATAAATATAGAAGGTATTGGGAGTGGCCCTCCAGCGGAAGACTTACAAGTTACATTGACTGGGACCAATTTTACAGAAATCAACCAAGCAGCTAATACACTAGTCGCAAGCATAGGAAACATAGAAGGAGTGAGGAATGTAACAAGCGATGTCAAAGATTCTAAACCACAAATAGTAATTAAACCAAACCTAGAAGAAATAACCATTCAGCAAACATCCGTAAGTTCTATAGCATCACAAACTAATCAAATGCTAGTAGGGCGGAAAATCTCCGAAATTGATATCAATGATACGACGTTAGATGTATTGATAATCTCGGATATACAAGATACCAACAACATAAACACTATCAAAGAATTGAACATTGAAACCCCAGTTGGTCAAACAAAATTAGGCAGTTTGGCAGATATAATCATTGAGGACGGTCCTACATCGATCACTAGATACGATAATGAACGCTCTATAAGTATTAGCGGCAACATAACAGCAAAAGATACACAAGGCATTGGTCGGCAAGTAGACTCTATTATAGAATCTGCAGAGCTCCCTCCCAGTGTAACCGTTAAAACAGGAGGAATATTTGAGCAGATCAGTGAAGGCTTCCAAGACTTATACTTCGCAATGTTTGTAGGAGTAATCTTAGTATATCTGGTCATGGTAATTTGTTTGGGATCCCTTAGAAATCCTTTTATAATAATTCTAAGCCTACCTCTAGCCATTGTAGGTGCACTTGTAGCCTTAACAATTACTGATCGTAGTTTGAGCCTATCTGCATTAATGGGTTTTCTATTGTTGATTGGTGTAGTAGTAACCAATGCACTAGTACTTCTAACTTTTGTAGAACAACTCAAGGATCAAGGATTAAATGCTTACGATGCAATCCTTGAAGCCGGAAGAATCAGACTTAGACCGATTTTAATGACCGCCTTTACTACGACTTTCGCATTACTCCCACTAGCACTAAATTCCTCAGCCGGAGATGGAGGCATAATTGGAGCTGAATTGGCCACAGTAGTAATCGGAGGACTAGTAAGTAACACATTCCTAACGCTGCTAGTCATACCAGCAATCTACTTACTATTCCAAAATAGCGGATCAGGAATGTTAACAAGATTAAAAAATGTTACAACCAAGGTTTTCTCAAGATAAAGGAGCTATAAAATCAGAAATGAAATCAAGAATAGAAAACACACATAGAAATAAGTCACCTATGAAGTATCTTACCTACTCAGCCTTGTTTGTAATCCTAGCTTTTGCTTATGGGTGTTCCCAAGACCCGAATGTAGCCGAGCCTGTTGATGAGTTAGACAACGCTGTTCCTGAAATAAAAATACAAGGTAGCTTATATTTCTCTAATAGGCACGTCCTTTCATTTGATACTACCGGAGAAATAGGACAAATCAACGTGTCAGTTGGTGATAATGTATCCATAGGTCAAGAACTTATGAAGCTTGATCCGACTACACAAATGACCTTAGAACAAGCTGAAAAACAAGCTAGAGTCAATTTGGACGCCGCGATAGAAAAATTAAACTTATACGAAGCCACACAGCAAAATAAAATCGCAGCAAAAAAACTTGCTCTGGATACGGCAATCACAAATTACGATCAGCTAATCGATGACCACGCAAAAAAACTTGCAGACAAAGAGAAACTCCTTGCAACAGCTAACTCAACACTCGATTCAGCGAAAAAGGACTTATCCAATTTCGAACATTCCCAATCTTCAAAAATCACCAAGTCAGAGCAAGCTGTTAAGAAAGCGGAACAGTCTGTTTCAGCAGCGAAATTGAAAATCGAAATCGCTCAAGATAACCTAAATGCTAGTGATATAGTCAAATCACAGAAAATAGCCCTTGCAGAAAAGACGCAAGAAGCAGCGGTACTAACACTTCAAGAGGCAGAAGACGCCATGCAGACCCTCAAGATTGGATGGCTTCAAACGCAAGCGCCTTTTCGGAAAGGATCGTTTGATTTCGATAAAGTGGATCGATACCAGGCAGACATTGATGTGGCGCAAAAAGCATTGGACAAAGCAAATGCTGATCTAGCTAATCTTATGGACGATGACGAAGACCTTGATAAAATCGACCTCGCTAACAAACTTGAGCTAGCCGAATTAGACCTGGAAACCGCTAATAATGACTTGATAACCGCTAACCAAGATCTTAAAAATATCACTGATGGATCAGAAACCTTGACCTATCAAGAACTCTTGGTCGCAGTGAGAGTCGCCTCAGAACAAGTTGAAAAATACATTCGTGATATTAACGCCTTAGGCGATCAACCTAGTGACATAGCATTGGCAGAATCCCAGACTACTGTTGACAAACTTACTGCTGAACTAGAAGAACTCCTAAATGACCCCTACAACAGCGAATATGAATTGAATGCCGCTTCAGTTAAACTAGCTCAACAAAAATTAGAGGATGCTAATCAAGACAAGATAAACAGCACGCTCAAATCCCCATCAGACTCTACTGTTTACTCCATCAACGCAGATGTAGATGATCTCATCAATGAAAACTCAATTGTTATGAAGTTAGTTGAGCCACAATCATTGATATTTAATGGATCATTAGAAGGAGATTATCTAGACGACATTAGAATCGATCAGTCAGTAGAAGTGCATATACCCAAATTGAGCCCAAAACCTTTCGAAGGGACGATTCAAAATATAAAACAAGATCCTATAACCAAACGAGGTATAATCACTTTCCCTGTTATCGTGAAAATTGCTTTAAATACAAACATTGTTGAAGATCTCGAAAACTATCATGCTTTTGTAGTAGTAAAAAACACGCCTTAATTGACTAAAAACATGTATAGTTAACCAATGCGTATAGGAATAATCGGAGCCGGAATGACCGGCCTAACAGCTGCTTATCATTTGAGCAACGCAGGCCATGAAGTTGTTATATATGAACATGCTCCTTTTGCAGGAGGTCATGCATCAACATTCTCTATACAGGGGAATTTGTTGGAGCGCGGATACCATCACCTATTTACAAGTGATACAGACATCCAAAGTCTGGTTTCAGAATTAGGAATACCTGATGTGCTTGAATGGCTCCCATCATCAGTAGGTATCTATGCCGATGGAGCGATATACGATCTGAATTCACCAATAGACCTACTAAAACTTTCTCCATTGAAAATGATTAATAGATTTAGACTTGGGGTAGTCCTTAAATATCTTCAATTACAAACAAACTGGATGAAATACGATCATATAACTGCCACATCATGGCTGAGATCCAAGTTAGGTAAACAAGCTTATGAAATGTTATGGGAACCTCTATTACTCGGTAAATTTGGTCCTGAACTTTACGATAAAGTACCTATGGCTTGGATTTGGGGGAAACTTAACACAAGAGTCAAATCTAGAAAGTCTGGAACTGCTGGAGAATTATTAGGCTATCCTAAAGGAAGTTTTGAGACAATCCTGTCCAAAATCCTAGAACGCTTGGCTGAGCAACATGTGCAAATCAACCTTGGCACTCCAGTAAACAATATCACAGAAGAAAACGGTCGCATCACATTAAATTTAAATACTGGAGGCGAAGTATTCGATAAAGTTCTAAGCACCGTAAGCAATGATGTCTTATTAGCCCTAACACCTCAGTTACAAGAGTTCCCTTCCTATAAAGACAAACTGAGCAAGGTTTCATATTTATCCGCAGTAGTAGAGATATTAGTCCTATCTAAACCGATTTCTAGCGTGTATTGGCTAAATATAGCGGATAGTCAATTCCCTTTTTTAGGTATTATCGAGCATACCAATCTACTATCACCAAACGAATACAATGGGAAACATATAGCATACATAACCAACTATGTTTCAACAGATCATCCCATATTCAACATGAGAGAATCCCAACTTCTGGAAACTTATCTTCCTTTTGTAAAACGTATTAATCCAGTTTTCGATTCATCCTGGATAGAAGAATCATTTCATTTCAAAATAAGTAAAGCGCAACCGGTTATGGACGTAAATTATTCTCAAAGCATCCCTTCTCACACTTCTCCGATAAGTAACCTTTTTGTAGCCAATACTTCTCAAATTTATCCAGAAGACAGAGGCACCAACTACAGTGTTCGTATGGGTAAAACGGTTGCTCAACAAATTTTAGTGTCTTAGATTTGATTACAGCTGTTGCCTTGTCACCTGTACTTAATCTAAGCTTACGCAAGTTAAATTTTCATTATGAAATTGATTTCAAATGACTAACACCCTCAAAGACAATACGAGGTCAAAGCTGATCCGATTTACCTGGGCGCTTTACGACTGGGCTAATTCCGCATGGTCAGCCATTATAATCACATTCATATTTTCACGTTACTTTGTTGATATCCTTGCACCTGATCCAAACGTGGGCACATTTATATGGACTTGGACTATAGGCTTATCCAGCTTCCTTGCTGCATTACTGAGTCCGGTAGTCGGTAGTATCTCAGATTCTTCGAATAATGCTAAAACTTGGTTAATAGTGACGACTAGTCTATACGCCTTAATTGCTATAGGGCTATGGTTTGCTATTCCAAACAATCTTACACTAATTGTGCTAGCAAGCATCATATTCGTAGGTAATGTGGCCTATGAAATATCTCAAATTATTTACAACGGGCAACTAAAAGCAATCACAAAACCAGCTTATTACGCCAAACTGTCGGGTTTAGCATGGGCTCTAGGTTACGCCGGCACTGTCATAATATTTGGGATTTACTATGCTTTATTTTTTGTACCAGAAGAACCTTTTATCAATTTAAATACGAATACATTTGAACATATAAGAATCAGTTTTTTATTAACTGGATTCTGGATTCTAATTTTTTCTGCCCCTTTATTCCTATGCATGCCAAAAGCCCTTCCAACAACTAAAAATATCACTTTTAACAAAGCCTTTATAAATCTCGTGGAAACTTTTAAAGAAATCAATAAATATAAGAACTTAGTAATTTTCTTATTAGCCCGCTTGTTTTATACCGATGGAATTAATGCAATATTTGCAGTAGCAGCTATCTATGCAACACTAGTCTTTCAAATGGACACAAATCAGATAATCCTATTAGCTCTTGGAACTAACATTGCAGCTGGATTAGGTTCAGGCATTCTATGTTTTGTAGAACATCGTTTAGGATCTTGGAACATGATAGTAATTTCCTTAGTTGCTATCACCTTGATAAGTATCATTATATTAATAATAACGGAGCCTATCATATTCATACTACTCGCTATGTGTTTAAGTTTATTCTTTGGTCCAATCCAATCAGCGAGTAGAGTTTATTTTGCTAAAGCGATACCAGAAAATAAGAAATATGAATTTTTTGGCTTTTATTCATTCTCTGGGAAAGTTAGTGCTTTCATAGGACCCACCCTATTTGGGACAGTAACCTTCGCATTAACGTCGCCAAAAGCAGGAATGGCTTCCGTGCTAGTGCTTTTTGTTATCGGTTTTTTTATAATGCTTAAGGTGAAACCAGACTCCAAAACCTAAGGTGTATGGCGCAATTATTGAAAATTGGGCATTACTTTTTCGGCAAACAGATTCAAGCTATGCTGAGTTTCAGCCCAAGACATAGCACCCAATCTAAAATGAATAATCATGCCACCGATCCCCGTAGCATTAATCGCTTCAAGCTTTTCTGACACCGTATCTGGAGATCCCACTATTAAACCATGTTCGACCGTATCTAAAGCTCTCTTTGTTGTTACTGCAGCCTGAGAACTCAATTCTTCTTGTGTATTGTATTTGGTTCTATTTTCAGTAAGAAATTTTCGCATATTTACAAAATTGTCGACACCAATCTCTTCTGCTTCTTTATCAGTATCAGCGATTACTATGTTTCTCCAAACCCAAGAGTTTTGTAGATTTTTTTCAATTTGACTTTCATCGTAATTACTTGCCTTCATCGTTTCCCTATAAATATTAACCCGACCAGCCGTCACTTCATTTGTCTGCACATTCATCAAGAACGGACGATTAGTACTTGCCATTTCTTTTATAGATTCTTCTCCCGAGCAAGCTCTTATCACTGGAGGATGTGGTTTTTGCACTACTGCTGGACGCAAGGCCGGCAAATCTATGTCCCAAAACTGCCCTGAATGTTTATAATTATCAGTGGTCCATTCCTTTGACAATATTTCTTCGATTTCTAACAATCTTTCTGCGGATTCCGTTGGGTCTACTCCAAATCCTCTAAATTCATAATAATTATAGGCTGTACCTCTTCCAACACCGACTGTTATACGTCCTCCGCTTAAATTGTCGATCAAAGACACTTGCTCTGCAAAACGTATGGGATGATGCAAAGCCATTTGAGCAACAGCGAAGCCAACCCTGATACGTTGTGTGGAACTAGCAATAGCAGAAGCAAATGTCATAGGGTCTACGTAAGCGCAACCACCATCAAAATGATGTTCTGCCAACCACACAGTATCAAAGCCCAATCGATCACACAGTTGAGCTTCTTGTAAAGACTCTGTTATTACATCGTAGTCCAGATCTGGCACTTTACTTTCAGGGAACAAAAAGTTAGAAAATTTCATTCGTTACCTACCAATTATTATTTGTAATGTATGAGTATATATTATGTTGACTATTTATCAATCTTTAGGTTGTCAAATGCTTCTAACGCCTGGACTCTAGATTCTTTTAAATCCACTATAGGAAATGGGTAGTCCTTACCCAAAACGACTCCGGAGTGACCTAATACTGAATTTGGTGCTTCCCATGGCGTAAATATGTACTCAGATGGTACTTCCCTCAATTCCGGAATATATCTCCTAATATATTCACCATTTGGATCAAATTTTTTTCCCTGCAGCACGGGATTAAAAACTCTAAAATATGGAGCTGCATCCGAACCACATCCTGCTACCCATTGCCAGCCTGCGCTATTATTAGCTATGTCAGCATCCACCAAAAGGTTCCAGAACCAATCCCTACCTAAATGCCAGTGTTGCAATAAATTCTTTACTAGAAACGAACCAACTATCATACGCAGTCGATTATGCATGTACCCTGTTTGAATCAATTCTCTCATCCCGGCATCAATTATGGGATACCCCGTCATACCTTGTTTCCATAGTTCTAAGTATTTATAGTTGTTTGACCAAGGAAATTTATCGAATTTATGTTGCAAGTTTTTAGAAGGTAGATCAGGGAAGTGATATAACAGATAATGTGCAAATTCACGCCAACTTAATTCTGTAAGAAATTTTTCAGCATTAAAATCAGTGAATCTATTTACATTCAACACTTCATGCCACACATAATTAGGAGAGATTTCTCCAAAATGCAGGTACGGTGACAATCTAGATACGTTAGGTAAAGAAGGAAAATCTCTTCCATGTTTATAATTAGGAAGGCTATTAGATACAAAATTATTCAACTGTCTCCTAGCATGAGCCTCACCTATTAACCAACTAGCATGTAGTCTGTCACTAATCTGTTCTTGTGACAAAAGATCTAAATCATCAACATCAATCCCGTCAAAGACATCATCTATTACATGAATATCAGGCATTCCTACAGGCAGTTCCGGACTATCGGGATAACTACAAGCTTTCTTATAAAAAGGAGTGAACACCTTATAAGGCGAGTGGTCCTGATTAAGGATTTTTTCAGGGTCCCATAACAATGTACCATTATAAATTTCATGTTGAATGTTCGAAGCTTTCAATATACGCAGCAATTTGGAGTCCAAAGCCAAATTATCTGGGGAATACACTTTGTTCCAAAAAACCTGATTCGGATTGTATTTTTTAATAATGTCTAGGAAGATGTCTTGCGTATCACCTTCGAAAATCTTCAATCTTCCATCCAAAGAATGATTCAATGATTGAAGGGAATGATATAACCACCATTTTGATCTATGTCCAAGCTCTGGAAGAGAAACAGCATCGTAGATAAATACAGGTAGCACTTTACCGGCTTTACAAGCATTAAACAGTGCAGGATTATCTGATAACCTTAGATCTTGCCGAAACCAGTGAATGACACGTCTCGTCATTTACACCTCTATTGATGGCGGAGAGAGTGGGATTCGAACCCACGATACCCGAAAGGATATACCGGTTTTCGAGACCAGCGCCTTCAACCGCTCAGCCATCTCTCCTAAATTAATAACCTTAATTATTAATTATACTGTCAGGTACATTCAAAGAACTAGCTAATTCAGTTATTTGCCTCCAAGTTTCATCTTCGATGTAAATTCCTTCAGCTCGTCTTTTTTGCTCAGTTATATGTTCAACTTCTCCTGGGTAGAAGACTTCGGAGAAACCCGCAGCTGGGGGCGATGTTTTAATGAATTCTGCAAATTCTTTAACGCTTGTTTTAAATTCTTGTAACGGTCTAAAGTATTCAACATTGTATACACTAATAAAACATCCATCATTGTGTCTAGCCTGAGGATCTATGCCGAAACCTAAACCAGTAAACAATCCTGAAAACATTTCTACCATAAATGATAGACCATACCCTTTATGTCCTTGGTCAGCCCCCACCGGCAATATCGCTCCTCCAGCGTAGTAGTCATTAGGATCAGTAGTCGGATTACCATCTTTATCGACTATCCATCCTAATGGGACCTCTTCTCCTCTGTTTCTAGCAAGACTAATTTTACCTGCCGCAACTGCACTTGTAGCCATATCAAGGACTACCGGTCCATCCAAATCACTTGGAACGCCTATACATATTGGATTAGTTCCAAGTCTTCTAGCTCTACCACCAAAAGGTGCAACTGCCTTGGGACCTGCTCCTGAATCTGCGGTTATCAAACCAATCATGTTGGCATTGAGAGCCATAGTTGCATAGTCTCCTAACCGACCTATATGGCTCTGACGTTTAACCGTCAAAGTAGCAACTCCTGTGGATTTAGATTTTTCGATAGCCATTTTCATAGCTTTCTCAGTGACGACAAATCCAAAGCCCCAATTACCATCAATAACTGCTGTCGAGTCGGTTTCACTCAAGATATCAAATGCAGCTCCTGGGACTATGTGCCCTTTGTCAATCCGTTCGCAATATTCAGGAATATGAATTACTCCATGTGAGTCATGTCCAACTAAATTCGCTTTCACTTGGTGAGATGCTACTACGCTAGCTTCTTCTTCTGGAGTACCCTTTGCGACGTAGATAGCAAAAGCTAGTTTCTCTAAATGTTCTGGTTCAAAATTTGGCATGATACCCTCCTCTTAAATCAAATCTAGTCTATATTCAGTAAGTTATTTTGTCTACGCACACAAAATCAAAGTTCTTGTTTGTATCTGAGAGCCATGGTATTCTTAATAGCTCTAGGCCCCCGTAGCTCAGTGGATAGAGCGCTGGCCTCCGGAGCCTGAGACGAGAGTTCGACCCTCTCCGGGGGTACCATTTATCGGGGTGTAGCGCAGGGGTAGCGCGCCTGTTTTGGGAACAGGAGGTCGTAGGTTCAAATCCTATCACCCCGACCACTTAGGAACTCTTTGCTAACCATGATCACAAACTTGGAATCAGACATAATCGCTGATTATAAAGAAAATCTTAGACGGTAAGAAAATGAATAAACATTATGAAATGTTTGTACTTAATTACAACGCGTTAAATCATCCCAAAGAAGGCCAATCCTATGAAGACATTATTACTATAGCAGACAAGATAATAGTAAAAGGTGTAAGCTCTCAAATTCAATCAAAGATAAGTGCGAGTATGCCTGATAGGATCCGTACTTGTATCAAATCACTTCTCGATCGCAACATGTTAACAACTACCTCTAGCAAGAAATATGTAATTACAAACGATGGAATCGAACACTTGATAACTCACGGCCAAAGTGTATTAGAAGATCTCCAATCTCAATTACCTATGTGGTTCGGGGAAGTAGATGGCAGCCAAACCGATAATGATGGTTTCTGGACAGTTATTTCAGAATACTATAATTATTTTTATGTTGACGTACCCAAATTAAAAAAATTAATGACTGACTAATATGAACAAAATTAATTTAATAAAACTACTGATCGGGTCAATAATAACGTTGTTTTTAGTATTACTGTATTATTGCATCAGAATTTACCTGCTTAATAACTGAAAATATTATGACAAGATCTAAAGCTCAAGAAATATTTGGCACAAACGCCGAAGCCTATGCTCAAAGTTCTGTCCATGTCCGTGACGATAGTTTAGATATTATCGAAAACATGCTCTCAGGACATTATTTCAAAACCTCTGTTGATGTAGGCACAGGAGCGGGGTTCACAGCTCTGAGTATCTCCAGATTTTCACAAACAGTAATTGCGAGCGACCCTACTCGCCCAATGCTTAATCAGACAATCAAAGCATGTCTCTATACGAATGCCACAAATATCTTCGCCATCCAAAACGTAGCTGAAAAAATCCCATTAATGAGCGACTCTATAGAACTGGTAACCTGTCGAAAAGCTGGGCATCATTTTCCTGAATTTTCACAGTACATTAAAGAATGTGCCCGAATTCTAAAACCTGGTGGCATCATGATCTTAGCAGACAGTATCAGCCCAGAAGATGATCATTTAGACCACTGGTTAAACGAAATCGAAGAGGAAAGAGACCCATCTCATATCCGGAATCGGAGAATTTCCGAAATAAATGGCCTTATAAACGAGTATGGATTTAATACACAAACCAGTCAATTAACTAGAATTCATCTAGTATTTAGTAGCTGGGTAGGTCGTACTGGAGTCTCAAAAACATTCAGTGAATATTTACAACAAAAATTTATCAAGGCTAGCCCCGAAACGCAGGAAGCATTCCAAATCACATTTAAAGATGATGATATTCATTTCTCTTGGCCATGTGTTGTTATGAAATGTGTGAAATCAGTGTAATTCCCACTTTTCTTATTCATTAATGTATAATGATACCTCATAAATTCATGAAGGTTCGAGTATGGAAGTAGTATTTTTACAAGATGTGCCAGGCACAGCCGAAGCAGGACAAATAAAAAATGTAGCAGACGGCTACGCTAGAAACTACCTAATCCCTAAGAAATATGCGGAATTAGTTACACAAGACGCCCTAAAGCGACTGCACAAAATCAAGCACGCAGGAGATCTTGCAAGAATCAAAGTAACCGAAGAAATGGCGGAACTTGCCAAATTGATTGAAGGTACTTCAGTAGAGATTTCTGGAAGAGTTACTCCTACAGGCAGATACTACGGAGCTATTACTGGTACTAGAGTCGCAGATGAACTGAGTGAAATCTTGGGAAGGACAATTGAAAGAAGACTATTAGATGTTATGGAAGCAATTAGAGAGCCTGGAGATTACAACGTCACCTTAAGACTAGCAAACGAAATAACCGCTGACATCCAAATTATAGCCACTTCTGAAGAATAGTCATGTATGCAGAACAACTTCTGCCACATGATATAGTAGCCGAAGAGGCCGTCTTAGGCTCGATTTTGATAGACAGCGATGCTTTTCTCAAAGTATCGCATCGCATAAATCCTGATGATTTCTACAGAGAAAAAAATCGTCTTTGTTTCGCTGCCTGCACGAAACTAATCGAAAGAAGTGAAGTAATAGATCAGATAACATTATCCAGAGAACTTAGTAGAAACGATCATTTAGACACAGTTGGAGGAATGGCCTATCTAAGCCACTTAATCGCGATAACCCCAACCTCAGTCAATGCTGAATATTATGCAAACCTCATATCCAGAGCTTCTAAAATGCGTCAACTTATAGATGCAGCAACTAAAATTTCAGCTATCGGATATGCAGACAATGAAGACGTTGATGTATCTATCAGGCAAGCAGAAGACTTGATATTCCAAATAAGTGACGTTGCAACTAATAGAGGATTCGCTCCACTAAGACAGATCTTTGATGAATATTTAGAAGACCGAGCTACTTTTGCTGATGAATTAGACATTTCATCTGGCCCTATCATGACCGGCTACGAAGACTTTGACCAGTTGTTGGGAGGATTGCAAAGATCGGATATGGTAGTGTTAGGAGCGAGACCAGGACTGGGTAAAAGCTCTCTTGCTGTGAGCATGGCTGTGACCGCCGCTAAAAATGGACTCAAAGTAGGTATTTTCAGTCTTGAAATGAGTCGAGAACAACTCGCCATGAGAATGTTAGCATCTGAAGCGGAAGTGGATGCGCACAGATTACGTTTAGGCCTAGTTACAGAAGCTGACGAACAAAGAATTACAGATTCCATAGGACAGTTATCAGACATTCCCTTATTTATTGACGACACTCCCTTTCAATCTATCCTAGAAATGCAAACAAAAAGTAGACGATTAGCCCTAGAACATGGCCTTGACATGCTAGTTATAGATTATTTACAACTTATACAAGGGACATCAGCTTCTGCAGTTACAAATCGAGTACAAGAAATTAGTCACATATCTAGGTCAATTAAAGGTATGGCAAGAGATTTGAATATTCCTATATTAACATTATCCCAATTAAGCAGAGTCATAGAAAATAGACCATCCCATAGGCCTCAATTATCAGATCTACGAGACTCAGGCTCTATAGAACAAGATTCTGACGTCGTATTTTTCATATATAGAGAAGACGTATACTACACCGAATCAGAGTGGGACAGCATGTTCCCTGATAAACCGTATCCAAAAGGAATAGCAGAAATTATTGTTTCCAAACATAGGCACGGCCCAACAGGTAGTATGAATTTGGTATTTAATGAAAACTATGTCAGATTTAACTCATTACCAAGAATCCAGAGTCCGTAGCTAAATGAACCCTTATCACTCCAGAAGCGAGTTAACCAATCACCTTATAACCAATATATCGGATATAAGGGCCCTCAAAGTATGCCTAACTCTCTTATCTATCATCGACGACAATAATCCAGTACCTGTAGAGGAACATTCACTGATCGACAATGAAACATTAAACCGAGGTCTATACTTCAACAAACATAGTATACGTATGGGAATAAACGTAGCTTTAGAAGACAGAGTAATAATAGAATTACAGAAAAAGCATCCAGTATCAACTACTGTGTATTACATAGCTTGTATATCAAACTGGCTGAAAACCGCAGAGCGCTTAGGTTTCGAAACTAAAGAACATCTATCTGAACCAGATCAGCGTCTGGAGCTTGTCGAAAACCCGGAGCCCCGAGAACAACCAATTAATATATATCGACTTTATGAGAATCACATTGGTACTATAACACCATCGGTGTCTGAAGAACTTAAAGAGGCGGAAACATTGTATCCTCCAGAATGGATCTCTGAGGCCTTTAACATAGCTGTTACAGGCGAAAAAAACCATTGGCGGTATATAAACACCATATTATCTAGATGGAAATTAGAAGGTAAGAAAAATGGAAAGTTTAGGCGACATACTGAAGCGACTGACAATAACAAGTACATTGACGAATACAGACGTCTCAGAAATAGAAAGCCCTGAAATCGTAAACTGTGATATTTGCGAGGACATCGGATGGGTTAGTAAACAACTCCCTTTCGGTCATCCAGACTTTGGTGTTGCATTCCAATGCGTTTGCCAAGAGTCCAAGAACTCCCACACCAAGCTTGCCACCCTACAAACCCTGAGCAATTTAGGTCCTTTGTCTTCGATAAATTTTGACACCACATCTCTAGAACATTTAAACAATGAACAACGTACAGACTTGTTCGAAAATGCGCTATCAATCTCCAAAACTTATGCCAGCAATCCTAGCGGCTGGCTAGTATTTACTGGATCACATAATTCTGGGAAAACCCATTTAGCGGCGTGTATAGCGAACAAAGCAATCCACAGCGGGATAATGACCTATTTCATATCTGTTTCAGAATTATTGGATCATTTGAGATCTGCTTTTGCTCCTGATACAGACTCTCAATATGATTCTTTATTTGAGCAAATCAAATCTGTATCATTTCTAGTATTAGACGATCTAAATACCAATTCCTCCACTCCATGGGCTCATGAAAAACTGCTTCAAATTCTAAATCATAGATTTAATTATAAACTGCCAACAGTCTTTACAGTACGATATCCTTTTGATGCTCTTGAAGATTCTATAGCGTTCAAGTTACGTCCAAACGGAGCATTTTCTCAATTAGTCGAAGTAGGCAACAAAACTAATCAAAGCACCGGAAACATTGGCCAAATACCTAAACAAATGGCCTCTAGAATGACCTTTGAAAATTTTGATCCATCAGGTAATTCAAATTCAAATCGAGAACAACAAAATGCTTTGCAGCAGACCTTAACTGGATGTAAAACATTCGCTCAAAATCCTGAAGGATGGATCCTATTAACAGGCCCAAACGGCTCTGGTAAGACTCATTTAGCGATATCGATAGCGAATGAACTTGAACGTGCAGGGAAGTCAGTCTATTACGCCTTCGTACCTAATTTATTAGACTATCTGAGAGCAAGTTTTTCTCCTACAACTAACGTTAATTTCGATGTTGTATTTGAATCTTTGAAAGAAAGTGAGATTCTAATATTAGATGACCTAGGCGGAGAGAGTAGTACTCCTTGGGCGGAAGAGAAACTTTACCAGATTATCGTTCATAGACATGAACTTCGAATGCCAACCATAATAACTTCCTCTCTGAGTCTAGATGAATTAGAGCATTCAAAAGCAAGAATCGCATCACGACTAGTAGACAGCATGGTTGTAGACTGGCTCCCCATTATTAGCCCGAATTATCGAGACCAACGAAGAATTCGATAATTGCTGATAATTGCTACTTTTTTAACTCACCAACATATACAAAAGTGACATCCTGTGATACTGTTGGTTTCTAATTATTTCAGTTCTGGATATATGATGCTCAGGAAACTCTTTGATGGCTTAAATATCGTTGCGGCGTTCAAGGCGTTAGGTTCTACCACCGAAAAAAAAGCAGTTTTACGGTCCTTAGCCGCTAGTCAATTACTTGTACAGATTTCTACAATACCTGTGGCATTGACTATACCAACCGTCAAAGACTTTTATGAAACAGACCTCATAACAGCTAGCTGGACGGTAATTATTCGCCTGCTAATATTAAGTAGTACAGTACTGCTTTTTGCTAAGCTGGGACAAAAATATGGCTATGCTCCTATATTCATAATTGGAGGTATTCTAATCACCGTAGCATCTGGTTTAGCTGCAATATCTCCTGATATCTACTTCTTAATAATATGGAACGGGTTCATTGGATTAGGTGCTGCAATGATCACAGCAACAGCAAACCCAATCTTAACAGCCACTTTCGCACCTAATGAACGTGGAAAAGCTTATTCTATACCGATCATAGCGGCAAGAGCAGGCACATTACTTGGGATGATGGCTTTTGGACCGTTATTAGAATGGAGTAGTTGGAGACTAGTGTTCTTTACAGGATTCCCAATAGGATTATGGTGTTTGTGGAACGTACGAGGGCTGATTAAATTTGACTACCTAAAACCTGACAAATCTAAAACAGTATCGATAAACTATTTCACTGCTTTCTTTTTCAGTGCAATGATAATTGCACTAGTAATCTCACTTAACGCATCCGGCTGGTTCAGAAATACTACCTCTGGTATAAATACTCTATGGTCTGATTTAAGCTCTGGAGTAAATCTAACATCAATGAATCTCCAACTGCCGATCATCCTATGTTTTGTTGGGCTGACAGTATGTTTCCTTATATTGCAAAGAAACGATCAGGCACCATTCTTTAGATTCAGTTATTTTAAAGAACGCCCTGGTTTCAGTATGGCTGTTTTTAGTGATTTTGTATTCCATATGAGCATGATGAGTACTGTGGTACTCATACCTATTCTGGTACAAGAGGGAAGAGGATATGGACCTTTGGTTGCTTCGTGGGTGTTGGTCCCTGGGCAGTCATTAGGATTAATTGTTCCAATCTTAGCTGGCTTCATATTTGATAAAAATGATCCACCGTGGTTAAGACCAGGGTCATTACTCTTAATAGTAATTGGGATAGGCAGTTTAGCCATATTTTCAAACATGGTCCCTGTATGGGGGATCGCCTTATTGTTAATGATTGCATTCCTTGGGACCCACGCATTCAATAGTCCTTCCAATGCAAACGTGATGAACAATCTAGAAGAAGATGCTGCATTTGCATCTGGAACTCTTGAAATGGATAGGCAATTAGGACATACCATAGGTTCAACGATATCAGCAACTGTGATGGCTCTCGCCTTACCAGCAGCAAGTATTCTTGAAACCTTACGCATAGAATCCTTAGCAGAGTATCAAAACATATACAGAGACGGATTCTCTACGGCAACTTCTATTGTAATATTCACTATGTTATCGGGCGCTATCGTTGCTGGAATACAGTCAGGTCTATTCAAATCTTTGCGAGCAGGAACCCTAAAGAAACTGCCATAAACATGGACTCCGGCCCCTCGCCTGCAATATAATGCCGTTGTTATAGATTAGATCACATAGGAGTACACAATGGCAGATAAAGTCAGAGTAGGGTTAATAGGAGCTGGGCGCAACACGAGAGATCGCCACATTCCTGGATTCCAAAAAATAGATGACGTGGAATTGGTAGCTGTAGCCAATAGATCTATTGAATCCGGTAACGTCGTAGCGGACCAATTCAATATCCCCAAGGTTTACGGGGATTGGCAGCAATTACTTATGGATCCCGATATCGATGCTATTTGCATTGGTACCTGGCCATATATGCACTCCACAATAACAATTAATGCTTTGGAAAGCGGCAAACATGTATTATGTGAAGCTAGAATGGCTGCTACAGCAGAGGACGCTCATCACATGCTTGCTGCTTCCAAAGAAAATCCTCATCTGGTTGCTCAAATCGTACCCTCTCCTCTATCATTTAAAGTAGATAATTTACTTAGTGAACTTGTTAATGATGGCTATATAGGTAAATTGCTAGCCATACACGTTGAGTCCTTGCAACCAGGCTTCATAGACTGCGATGCTCCATTACATTGGAGAAACGAACGCAAATTCAGTGGTTTCAATATAATGAACATGGGTATTTGGTACGAAGCAATGATCAGATGGGTTGGAGAAGCTCAATCCGTCTCCGCAATGGCAACAATCAATGTACCAGCACGCAAAGACGATTCGGGTAACTATACAGGAATTACTATCCCGGATCATATAGATATATTAGCAAGACTGGCGAATGGTGCACAAGCGAGACTGAGCTTTAGCACCGTAACAGGATTATCTTCTGGTAATTCCGTTATGATATATGGGAGTGAAGGTACTGTTAAAGTAGATAATCAATTAAACGTTTTCGCAGGGAAACGAGGCGATAAATCTTTAGAAGCAATGGAAAACCCTGAATCAAAGCAAGCTTATTGGAGAGTAGAGGAAGAATTCATCAATGCCGTAAGAGGAACTGAACCAGTTACGCGGACTCCATTTGACGTCGGAGTTCACTACATGGAATTCACAGAAGCAGTCACAAGAAGCTGGCAGACTGGGCAAGAAATCAGCCTACCTCTATAAATAAATACCTAACGGAGAATTATTATGAGTAATACACCAGCAGAATCAAAAATGACCCCGGAAGTCCAATCAATGATTGGTGTTGAAGGTGAAATGGTAGAAATGATGGGAGTGGTAGACCAAGAATATCTTAGACGGTTTGCCCAAGCGTTAATGGATCCAGATCCAATGTATTGGGACGAAGAATGGGCAAAAAGTAGTAGGTTTGGCCAACTAACTGTACCCCCTATCATGGTCTCTTACATGAGCAGCCGAATACCTTTAGGTGGAGGCGATCCTGTAACTCAGGCTTTTGAAGAAAATCCTTTCTCTGATGGTATAGGATCGGTGAAAAAGTTCGGAGAACTTCCTAATGTGCCAACTGATCTAGTACGCGTGGTCAACGGCGGTAATGAACTTGAATTATATGAATATCCTTCAATTGGAGACAGAATCAAATTCCAACATAGATACTCCGATATCCGAGAACGAGTGGGCAGAGAAGGAAATGCTTTTCTATTGATAACTAGAGAAACAAAATTCTACAACCAAGATGATCATCTATTGTGTATAACACGCGCAACAACGATCAGACGATAATTGATTAGAGGTAATAATATGGTTACAGTTGATGACTTATTAAATATGGACCCTGAGGACATTCTAAAACATAATGAACGTCCCGATGATCAGGCGATTAGAAACAAACAACAAATTTATTATGACGATGTAGAAGTAGGACAAGAGCTCCCTAAATACATATACAGGCAAACCCCAACTCATCTTTTCAGGTGGTCAGCTAGTATAGAAAACTTCCACAGAATTCACTACGATTTAGACTTTGCGTTAAATCATGACAAGAATCCAACCATTTTAGTTCATGGGTCATGGAAACAATCTGTAGTCCCTCAATTTTTGAAAGATTGGGTATCACCAGGAGGTTGGCCTTGGAAAGCTAGATTCGAACAT
>MDTE01020825.1_pt1 | contig 51549 bp, 46 predicted proteins | sample 811231 | NCBI WGS metagenome assembly MDTE01 (sample SAMN05326651, study PRJNA326480) | marine metagenome | isolation source: seawater | place: Indian Ocean: Red Sea | collected 2010 | reverse complement strand
GTATCTGAAAAGAATGGTGGGTCCGACAAGACTTGAACTTGTGACCTCCGCCATGTCAAGACGGCGCTCTAGCCAGCTGAGCTACGGACCCTATACGAGTATTATTACCTAAATGAAGGCGGGGAGATAGCACCAATCTCCGACACGTTCAAGCCTCCCGTGAAGACGTCGCGGCACTTCGCGCTATATTCTGGCTAGCATAGCTTAATTCAGAGGAACCGACCATGGTGATAGAACACTGTCCCGCATCCAAGGCCCTTGGCGCTATTATCTCCGGAATTGATTTAGCTAAACCCATCAAGAAAGAGACAGTGGATGCATTAAAAGATATTTGGGCCGAAAATCTCGTCATGATTTTCCGCAATCAGTCGCTCTCAGATGACGATTTGATCCGTTTTTCTTCCTACTTTGGTGAATGCGAGAAAGCGCCCATCGGGGATGAGGTATTGGCACAAGATATACCAGCAGAAATCACTGTAGTCTCAAACGTTAAGGAAAATGGCAAAACTATTGGTTTTCTTGGCACCGGTGAGCTGACTTGGCATACCGATATGTCTTATATACCAGAACCTGCAGACGCGAGCGGTCTCTACGCTATCGAAGTCGCAAATGGACCAGGGGGCGAGACCAGTTTCCTAAATATGTTCAGCGCTTTCGAGACCTTGCCAATGAAACTTCTTGCAAAAATTAAGGACCGTGTCGCCAATCACGATTCCAGCTATACGAGCGCGGGAACGCTCCGAACTGGCATACCGGAGGTAACTGATGTCAGTATGGCCCCCGGGGCGCATCACCCACTCTTGCGGACCCATCCAGTCACTGGACGGACGGCGCTCTACCTCGGACGTCGGCCTAATAGCTACATTTTAAACCTACCGATTCCAGAGAGCGAAGCACTTTTAGACGAAATTTGGTCACACACGACGCAGGAAAAATTCGTCTACAAGCACCGTTGGGAAAAAGGTGACTTTGTTTTTTGGGACAATCGCTGCGTGATGCATCGCCGAGAGCCGTTCGATGCGAGTGAACGACGAATTATGCACCGAACGCAATTGAAGGGCGCTACACCCTACTACTCCAAATAGAATTGGCCGAATGCCTACCCAAATTGGCATATGCCCTGCATATATCCCCGGATATGGGAGGTTGCATTGGTTTCTTCAGGAACATTCCAATTATACGGGTGGCTGGCGTTAACAAGCGTATTTGCTGGACTATGGGTTATGCCTGCCTTTGGGAAACCTCGTAATCCTGCCGATTTATGTATCAGTGCCGTAGCCAAACAGGAGGCCGCAAAAAATATTCCTCACCATTTACTGCAGGCAATTTCTATCGCGGAATCTGGCCGCTGGATTGAGTCGAGAAAGGCAAATCTTGCCTGGCCCTGGACCGTTACTTCTGGCGGAAAGGGGACGCATTACAAATCTAAGTCCGCAGCAATTCAAGCTGTCCGTAAATTACAGCGCCGCGGCATTAAGAATATTGACATTGGCTGTATGCAGGTAAATCTCCGTTATCACCCAAAAGCCTTTAAATCACTCGAGCAAGCCTTTGATCCGAACGCAAATGCCGCCTATGCCGCAAATTTTCTTAGAAAATTGCGCAAAAATAAACGGTCTTGGTCACAAGCTGTGAAACACTACCACTCTGCAACCCAAACACTAAATGGGCCTTACCACGCCAAAGTTTACAAGATTTGGCGCGTCGAGCGTCGTAAGGAACAAAATATTCGAGTAGCCCAACTTCACCTCAAGCAGCAACGTGAGCGGGCACGTTATGAGAAGAAACAAACCAAACACGTGTTCGCCGATAATCACCTCCAGCGGCGGCAGGTGCAGGCACGCAACATTAATGAACGCGCCAAACGCCTGTTAGCTAACAATCGTTTTGCTGCGCGGTCACAACGCTGGTTAGACCGGACATCCAGGCGGCTATTCAAGCAATAAGCAACTACCTTGTTAGATAATACCTTTCTCCTTGAGATCGGCAATTTCGGCCGTCGACATCCCCAGCAATTCACCATAAATGCCGTCAATACCATTACCAAGCTGCGGACCGATGTGTTTCACACGCCCAGGCGTTTTCGATAATTTTGGGATAACGCCCGGCACCACGACCTCTCCAGCAACCGGATCTTGAAAGCGCAAAAGGTTGTCTCGAGCCTCAAACTGTGGATCTTCAAAGATATCTGCAATTGAATTAATTGCGCCGCAAGGAACCTCTCCATCGTTACACTTTTGTAGCACTTCGGTTTGCGAATAATTGCGGGTGAATTCTGTTACCAACCCGTCGACGGTCTCCCGGTTCATAATCCGCTGTGCGGTGGTCTCATACATATCTGGTCGAGACAATTCCGGCTTATCCATCACCCGGGAAAGCCGTTCAAACATTTTATCTGACGAACAAGCGATTGATACCCATTTGTCGTCACCTGTCTGAAAATGTCCATGCGGACAGGCGAGTTTCGTACCCATGCCCTCTCGCTGACGAATTGTGCCATCCTTTGCATAGGCTGGCACCAACTCATCAAGAAACCGAAATATCGATTCGTAAAGCGCCATATCAATTACTTGCCCTTCGCTAGTCGCATCCCGACTTTTTAATGCCAAGAGTATGCCCAGTGCGCCGTAAAGCCCCGACGTATAATCCGCAAGCGACGTCGAGCCTGGCGTCACCGGTGGGCCGTCCGGCATCCCAGCAAGGTAGGTGAGCCCACCGAAAGCTTGGGCAATGCGCGCAAAACCGGGACGGTCCTTATACGGCCCGTATTGCCCGTATCCAGAAACGCGGAGTAGCACCAAACCAGGATTCACCGCACTCAGCACATCCCAACCAAGGCCCCATCGCTCCAAAGTTCCAGGACGAAAGTTTTCGCACATGACATCGGAGACCTTTACCAGCCGTTTCAATATATCGGCGCCCTCCGGTGTCCGCAGATCAAGCGTTACCGAGGTCTTATTACGCGATTCAGTCATCCAAGCGAGAGTGTCCCCGTCTCTTTCCGTCTTCGTCCCGTAATGACGCCACGGATCACCACCCTTTGGGTTCTCCACCTTAATCACCTCAGCGCCAAATTCAGACAGAATTGTCGAAGCAAAGGGTGCGGCGACGAATGTTGCAATATCAAGAATTCGAACGCCCGCGAGAGGAAGTTCTCTTTCGCTGTCCATCATGATGCGCCTTCCAGATAGATTGACTGACAATGAGATATAGGCGCGCCCATACCCGTGCACAGCGTGTTTGGCAGATAAGAGGAGTACTTGAAATTACCTTTTAACCCTACATCGGTCGGGCATTGAAGAAATGATTGTATCAGAATGTGCCCATTCAGTTTTTAAAATTGTTTGGCCTTATCAGAAACACTGCCCGCAAAAGCGACGATAAACCGATTAAAGCCACTACAAGCGCATGGGAAACTTAACTCACGGTTATAACTTCAGCGAAATCGTTTAAAAATAGATTCGGAGACAATATTTACGAGGCCAGAAATCAGCGGCAGCCTACACCAAGCCAAGGGCGATTATCCCACACCGGCTATTACAAGGCACTGTGGCTCACTTGAATTTTATTTCAAAGCACACCTAACCCCATAGCTGCTTTTTAGGAGGATGGACGCGTCCAGCTTCGTCATAGATAAGACCTGCATCCCGGTCCCGCGCTAGTAAAAGTGGGCCATCCAAATCAACAACAACCGCACCTTGCGCCACCAGGACGCCCGGAGCCATTGAGAGCGATGTCGCGACCATACAGCCAACCATCACTTCCATTCCTCCGTCGACCGCAACCTTGCGCAGTTTTAGAGCTTCCGTCAGACCACCCGTCTTATCGAGTTTTATGTTTACAACATCGTAAAGACTTTTTAGATGCGCAACATCGTCACTGGTATGGCATGATTCATCCGCGCAAAACGGTACTGGATGCGCAACATTTGCAAGCGCTTCATCATCAGCCTGTGGCAACGGCTGCTCGACGAGCCGCACATGTAGTTGTCTCAATTCAGTTGCAAAGCGTTCAACCATGGAGAGTTCCCAACCCTCGTTGGCATCGACAATGATCGGCGTCTCTGGAAGAACCTCCCTAACTGCTCGGACCCGATCGAGATCACCTTCGCCCGTCAGTTTCATCTTAATCAGAGGTCGATGCGCATTACGTTCTGCAGCCGCGGCCATTTCCACCGGCGTTGCGACACTAAGCGTATAGGCAGTGGTCACTGGCTGCGGTTCAGGGAGTCCGGCCAACTCCCATACACGTTTACCGGACCGTTTCGCTTCCAAATCCCAAAAGGCGCAGTCAACCGCGTTGCGGGCTGCCCCAGCCTTCATCACCCTCTGCAGGCCAACGCGGTCAATCTTACCGCTCTCTATACCTAACCGCACGCCTTCGATATCCTTCAACGTGCTTTCTTGCGTCTCATCATATCGTGAGTTTGGCTGACCTTCACCCCATCCTCGAATGCCGTCTTGTTCTAATTCACAGACGATAACGGGCGTTTCCGTTCGGCTACCACGGGAGATCGTAAAGACCTCACGCAACGGCCAAGTTTCTGCATAAGTTTTAAGGCGCAGCATGTGATCTGCCTATTGCAAGGCGTCAACCAGCACGCCAACACCGTGCTTTACTGGGTCGACCGCCGGCAGGCCAGTCTCCTGACGGGCGCGCTCTAATTCCGCTTCGGCTTCGTCATCCGACAGCTTCGACGTATTAATTGAGCAGCCTATGAACTTTACGTCGGGGTTGGTGACACGCGCGGCCGCAGTCGTTGCTTCGATCACTTCGGAAAGAGTTCGGACCCGAATTGCCGGCGTCCCGCGCATGTGTGGCCGTCCCGGATCGTGGCAAACAACCATAACATCTGGCTGCGCGCCGTGGATTAGACCAAGGGTCACACCTGCGTATCCAGCGTGAAAAATCGAACCCTGCCCTTCAACTAGATCCCAATGATCCGGGTCATTCTCTGGACACAGCCATTCGACCGAGCCAGAAATAAAGTCGGAAACGACAGCGTCGATTGCAACGCCGTGACCAGCAATGAAGATACCTGTCTGACCCGTGGCACGAAAATCCGCCTTCATACCGCGCTCCCGCATTTCTTTCTCAAGTGTGAGCGCAGTGAACATTTTCCCGCAAGACGTATCTGTACCAACGGTCAGCAGACGTTTCCCACTACGCTTGTGACCGCGACCAATATCAAAGTTCTGATCGGTGTGTCTCACGTCGAAAAGCTGGCGGCCTGCTGCTTTTGCCTTTTCCGCCAACCCCGGTACTGTTGAGAGCTTTGCATGCATTCCACTAGCTATATCCATGCCATGATCAATAGCGCTGATCATAGTCTCAACCCATGTATCGGCAAAAAACCCTCCCTGATTAGTCACACCGACTATCATAGTCTTGACCCCCGCCTCCGCCGCTTCAGCAACGGTCATATCTGGCAGCCCAAGGTCCGCCTTACAGCCTTTGAGGCGGATTTGACCAAGGCACCATTCACGGCGCCAATGGGCAACACCGTCGGCTGTCTTCGCTGCCAGCTGGTCTGATACATCACCAATGAACATCAAGTACGGGTTTTTAATCTCGATCATCATTTCTTCCTTAAAGTCGCTTTACGCTTCGTACCTTTTTTCTTCAGTTCGCTGAATGCGTCATAAAGGATTGACATCGCTTGGTCCACCTCGGCGCGTGTACTGGTCATCGGCGGTACCAGGCGTATCACATTCTTGAGCTCCCGAACCCCGCGAATTTGAAAAATCAAGCCCTTGTCGAGCGCATAGTCATAGATCTTTTGGGTCGCGGTATTAGCGGGCTTTCTCGTCTCCCTATCAGAGACCAGTTCGATGCCTAGCAAAACGCCCCGCCCCCTGATGTCACCAATCCACTCGAAATCTTTTGCCATTTTGCGAAAGGCAGATTTGATCCACAGCTCTATCTGCGCGGCCTTCCCCGGCATATCTTCTTCCACGACAATATCGATACTTTCTTCACCTGCGGCACAGAGCAAGGGGTCAGTCGCATGGCTTCTTGTCGCAAAATATCCACGACCGGCCGCCCGTTTAGCGACATCCGCTGTCGTGCAGACTGCACTGATTGGCAACCCCCCTCCAAAATGTTTTGAGATAGCAATTATCCCCGGCTTTAATCGCTGTTCATTCTGAAACCCGAAAAGTTTGCCAGTTTTCCCAAGACCTGTCTGGGCCTCATCCATAATCAATTCCATGCCGCGCTTGTCACACTCCGCCTTTACACGGGTAAAATATCCATCCGGCGGCACGATGACACCGCCTGCGGAAAGTACTGGTTCTGATATGAACCCTGCCGGCGGAGCTGTAAAATTAGCATCTGCCAATTCCAAACTAGCCGATAGACATTGAATTTCGCATTTAGGAAACTTCAGGCCAAGCGGACAACGGTAACAGTATGGCGTTAAAACAGAGCCTGTGTGTGGTGCCACCGCCGCATGCTTCTTGCGGTCCCAGTTAAAAGATACTGACCGGGTAACGTAACTCGTGGAGCCATGCAGTCCTGCGTGCAGACCGATTATGTCAAGGCCACCTGTAGCTTTCCTTGCCAAATCAATCGACGCTTCGATAGAATCGCTACCTGAGACTAAAAAGACCGACTTCTCCAAAGGACGCGGAAGGATTTTACCAAGTTTTTCATGCAAACGAAGACGCGGCACATTCAGCATCGTGTTACTCGAATGCATTAAGCTTTGCATGGTTGCTGTAATTCGTTCCACCACCCGCTGATGTTGATGCCCGAGTGCGGCACCCATTTGCCCTGATTGAAAATCCAGGTAAGCCTTACCATTAGTGTCCCAAACAGTCCGGCCTTCGCTCCTTGCAATGACAGGACGATCTTCAAGACCACCCATGTAAGACGTTCCTTCAGTGGGGAACATATATTTTTCTACAATTGATTTAACACGTTTTTTTTCCACCCTTCACCTCCCAACACCTATCTTCTTCAAGATATTTGGTCCATCTAACCGCGCGAGGAAGACCCAAAAAAACCTGAACAGTTTTGACGAACCAAAATCACTGTCATTTTGAATTGAAGTGGCGTTTTACCGGTATCTCTATAAAAAGGTCAGTCGCGAGAGACCCAATCTATAATCACCCGCATTCTTCAGAAAGATGCGGCGCCACCCGATTTAGATCGAGTTAAATCTAATTGGCAGTCCGAAGCTGGTCTATATTCTCTAAGAACCAGTTATAAGTTGCGGTCAACCCATCACGAAAATTTGTATTGGGTGTCCAACCGATAGCTTGAAGTCGTTTAATATCCAGCATTTTCCGAGGTGTGCCATCCGGCTTACTTGTGTCAAACGCGAGTGTACCCTTAAAGCCCACGACATCGCAGATCAACTCAACGAGTTCCTTAATAGTCACATCTTCCCCAACGCCGACATTAATCGTCTCATCTTCACTATAATGCTCCATCAGATATACGGCGGCGTCAGCCAGATCATCAACATGAAGGAACTCCCGACGGGGTGTGCCGGTCCCCCAAACAGACATAATGGAGGCATCGGACAGCTTCGCCTCATGAGCCTTTCGCATAAGTGCCGGTATTACATGGCTGGTTTCTAAATCGAAATTATCGCCTGGCCCATATAGATTGGTAGGCATTAAGGAGATCGCATCGAACTTGTATTGTTTCCGATAATATTCGCAGAGTTTCAACCCGGAGATCTTAGCTATCGCATAAGGCTCGTTGGTGGGCTCCAACTCCGATGTCAACAAAGCCTCTTCAGAAATCGGTTGCGGCGCCAAACGTGGGTAAATACATGACGAACCAAGAAATTGGAGCTTCCGGCAACCGTTCCGCCACGCCGCATCAATTACGTTCGCAGCGATCATTATGTTCTGATAAATAAAATCCGCCGGAAATGATTGGTTGGCATGTATTCCACCAACCTTTGCCGCTGCCAAAAATACATACTCTGGTTTTTCGGCGGCAAAAAAATTCTCAACTTCGGATTGACGCGTTAAATCGACATCTTTGCGACCAGGCTCGATCAGGTTGGTATATCCCTTTGCTTTCAGCGCTCCCGAAATAGCACCGCCGACCAATCCAGTATGTCCCGCCACGAAAATCTTTGCCTCAGGCGCCATTCTACGCATTTGCAATTCCGTCTAACGAAATCTGGTGACCAGCGTCAACCAACGTCCGCTCACGCCGCGCCAATTCTAGGTCGTGCTCAACCATCATTTTGACAAGAGATTTAAAGTCGACCTTGCGCGCCCAACTAAGCTCAGCTTTAGCCCGGGAGGGATCACCAAGCAGCACATCCACCTCAGTTGGCCTGAAATACCGTTCGTCAATACGGACATAGTCTTCCCATTTTATTTCAGCGTTCTCAAATGCAGCCGTCAAAAATTCTCGCACTGAGTAGGTTTCACCGGTCGCAATCACATAATCGTCGGGCTTATCCTGTTGTAGCATAGACCACATGGCTTCGACATAGTCGCCAGCGAAACCCCAGTCACGTTTTGCGTCCAAATTACCCAAATACAGATGTTGCTGCAGACCACACTTTATGCGTCCGAGTGCGCGCGTGATTTTTCGGGTTACAAATGTCTCTCCCCGGCGTGGGCTCTCATGATTAAATAATATGCCGTTTGAAACGAACATATTGTAGGCTTCTCGATAGTTGGCCGCATACCAATAACCGGCAACCTTCCCAACGGCATAAGGGCTACGCGGGGAAAAAGGCGTGGCCTCACTTTGTGGCGCCGGTGCCATTCCGTACATCTCCGATGAGCCAGCTTGATAGAACCGAACAGGTTCTTCGGCCATTGCCGCATACTCACGCGTCGCCTCCAACAGACGCAGCGTTCCCGTCGCAACAATATCAGCAGTATATTCAGGTTGATCGAAAGACACTTTGACATGGCTTTGCGCACCAAGATTGTAAATCTCTATAGGTCGAACGCGCGCAAGGATATGCCGGAGACCTGATGCATCAGACAAATCGCCGTAATGCAGAAAAAGACGCGTTTTTGGATCATGCGGATCACTGTAAAGATGATCGATGCGGGCGGTATTAAATGTGCTGGCCCGACGGATTACACCATGGACCTCGTAACCCTTCGCCAAAAGAAATTCAGCCAAGTACGACCCATCTTGGCCGGTAATACCAGTAATCAATGCACGCTTCATTCGCTTCTATATGCTCCTTTGCATACCGCTCATCTGACCCTTTGGCGGACCATACATCAGGTGTTGGAACAAGTCATGCTGATGCATCAACCTGACACCCGTCAGCCTTGCTTTTAAGCTACCGAAGATCCTGTTTATCAAGTGGTCTCGATATTGCCGCACGCCTATCCGGGTTAGCGAGCCACAAAACACCCCCAACCAGCCCGATGCCGGCCATCAAAGCACCGAAAACCAGCGACAAACTGGTAGAGCCCTCGTGGGGAACATCTAGGAGAGACATCGCAGCGACCATGACTACCTCTCGGACACCCCAACCGGCAATTGAGATAGGCGCCGCAGCCAGCAATATCACGCCGGGCACAATGACAAGGCAATCGACGAATGTAACACCGAGCTCGAGATCGCAAGCCAACACGTAACTCGCCGTAACCATTAATAAATGACCCAATATTGAAAGCCCAAAAACCAGGATGCCAGTAGCGGGGAAGGTGAATAAAGTATTTAATTGCGCCGACAGACCGGATAGGCCACGCATGAGGCGCCATTTCATAAGCGCTGAAGGCAGCCGTTCACAGAGCGATAAAACAGCAACAACCGCGAGGCCTACTGCAATCACAACACCGAATGTCAGCCGTGCGGCTGTTTCATCAACACGATCGTATAGCCACGGCTGTGTCACCAAGACAATCGCCAACAAAGCGAATAATCCTGCAATACGATCGAGCAACACGCCATTAATACCAGCCTCAACCGACAGTCCGGCTTTGACGGCCCGATACATCCGCACGCCGTCACCACCAATGGTAGACGGCAAAGCTTGGTTGAAGAGCAAAGCTTCAAAATAAAACCGCAGAACTGTCTGGAACGGCAGCACCTTGCCGAAAAGACGCATTACAATGAACCATCGAACCGCGGCTAAAATAGCTTGAAAAAATAATAAAACTAAGGCGAGCGCGATACTCCAGAAGGTCATACTGTACAAACGTTCCGAAAGGCGTCCAAGGTCTTGATTGCTTAGCACAAGCCAGATCAAACCAAGCGTCAACAAGGCTTTAATCGTAAACCCAATCCATTTTTGCGAAAAAATAGCCGACATAAAGAACTCAATCCCCAAGTATGGGGTGTGATGCGGGTTGGATAGGGCTCTGGCAGACAGTGCCATCGGGTGAGATAGGGTTCAAACGAGGACGTCAAGAAGGCGATCCGGGTTCTTGCGATCGGTTGCCGAACTAACTTCTTGCACCTGCTTTACTGCATCATTAACCAGGTTCGCCGTTGCACTTTTGTTTTGAAGCTGAAGCTTCAAGGCCAGCAACGAACTGTCAAACCCCGGTGCGATCACCTGAACGGCAGCGAGTGAATCTATCGCCATAACAAACTTACCTGGCAGTTACAGTGCTAAACCCTCATTCAAAGGTAACACAACGATCGATCCGAAGACAATTAGATCGCCTATTCAACATCCGCTGCTATTTTCATACTTATAATCTTGTCGGGATCGTCAACCTCTCCGGACCGCGGGTTGCCCTTTTTAATTTTATCGACAAATTCCATACCCGAAGTCACTCGTCCCCACACTGTGTACTGGTTATCAAGCCAAGACGCATCTTCGAAGACGATGAAAAATTGACTGTTTGCGCTATTTGGGCTCTGAGAGCGCGCCATGGATACCATGCCGCGTTTATGTTTCTCGCTACTAAATTCAGCCTTGAGGTCCGGCTTGTCCGAGCCCCCAGAGCCAGTTCCAGTCGGATCACCAGTTTGCGCCATAAAGCCTTCAATTACCCGATGAAAGACCACGCCGTCGTAAAAACCAGCACGGGTCAACTCCTTAATCCGATCAACATGATTGGGAGCCAGATCCGGGCGCAACTCAATTACAACCCGCCCATCCTTCAATTCTAAATAAATTATGTTTTCCAGATCAGCTGCTTCCGTGTCACTCATTATTGCCCCACTAATGCCGAACACTGCCATTAGTGCCGTAACTAGACCTATCAATCGCATCGTTCGTCCCTTTATAAGAAGATTATTTAACGGTCAACGCAGTGCTGCTCCAATATTTCCGCCATCAACAGTGATAACCGCTCCTGTCGTTTTCTTGGCTAGTGCGAGGTCCACAAACGCCTGCGCAACATCTGTCGCAGTGACCTCACGCCCGAGCAAATTGCCTCGCATGTAGTTTTCTGGACTGACACCTCGCGCCTTAGCCCGGCTTTCAACCATAGATTTTGTCAGTAAACCGCTCTTGATTCGATCCGCATTTACACCATTCGAGCGAATATCAACGCCGCCAAACTCAACGGCGTATTGCCGCATCAACGCCATCGTTGCGGCCTTAGGCAATCCATACGGCCCAAAATCAGGTCCTGGGTTCACCGCCTGCTTCGACAGGTTGAATAGCAATACACCACCTGTCGACTGTTGCTGCATAATCTGGACCGCACGCCGCGCCATGTTTTGATGTGCGAAAAAGTTAAGCTCGAAGCTTTGACGTAGTACCTTTTCATCAACTTGGTCCATACGTCCTTGCCATGCCGAACCTGCGTTAGAAACCAAGATATCAACACCGCCAAACGCCTCGATCACCCGGTCATATGCACTGTGGACGGATTTCGTATCTGTGACGTCTGCTACAACAGGCATGCCACCAACTGTGGCGGCAGCTATTTCAACCGCTTTGGCGTCCCGGTCGAGCAAAGCCACATCCGCACCACCCGCGCGAAAGGCGCTGGCAACTGCACGGCCGATTGTGCCCCCGGCACCTGTGATAACGGCAACTTGATGCGCCAGCGGTTTTTCTTGTTCCTTGCCAAGCTTCGCCTGTTCAAGCGACCAATACTCAATCTCGAATTGATCATACTTCGCAATACTGTCGAATTGCCCGATAGCTTCGGCCGAGCTAATAACTTCGATTGTTGTCTCCGCGAGGTCAGCGGCCACACCCGCCGCCTTCGCGTCACCCCCAACACCAAAAAGCCCAACACCCGGCACTAGGATTACACGCGGAGAATCATCCAATTTCGTTTTTTTCACGGGCGACTTCTTATTATTTTCCGCAAAGTAATCCTGATAGCGCTTTCTGAACGCCAACACTGCTTCGGCCGCGCCGCGCAAAAACTTCTCTGGCGCTGCTGCATTTGGAGCTGGGACAATTAATGGCACCGGCTTAATTCGGATCGAATGATCTGGGGTCACGTTACCCTCTTGACTGAACCGTTCAAGATTTCGAGCCGAGACGTAACTTTTGATTTTAGCATCGCTACGAAACGTCATTACAAAGCGTTTTAGCGCGTCCGCCTCAGTCACTGCGACAAGGCCACGCAAGACCGGTGCAATTTCGACCGGTTTCATCAACTTCATTGGCAAACGGACCTGTGCCAATGGCCTCTGCGTGACAAGCCGCGCCCTCTTTTCCGCCATGCTAACAAGACGGATCATTCGACTATATGCTTCCTTCGCCGTTCTGCCGAAACTGAAAACGCCGTGTTTTAATAAAATTAAACCCTCGCAATTAGGGTTAGCCGCCTGCACTTCCCAAGCTTTCTTGGCGAGAGCAAAACCAGGCATAATGTATGGAACAAGCGCTGCACGGTCGCCGTAAACATCCCGGCAAATTTCCTCGCCATTAGGCTGGTCAGTCAATGCTAAAATTGCATTCGAGTGTGTATGATCAATGAATTTATAGGGCAGAAATGCGTGTAATAGCGTTTCAACAGAGGGGTTTGGCGCGGCGGCATCCAACAAATTACCCCGCTGCACATTCACCATGTCTTCATCACTCAAAGATTTAAGATGGATCAATTCACGCAGTGGCTCCAGCCGCACTGCCGGTAAACCTGGGGGCTCGATGTCCCCCATATCCCAACCGCTGCCCTTCACGCAGATTACGTCCACTTCACGACCGGTGAGATCGGCAATCTGCGTTTTCACAGAAGTATTGCCACCACCATGAATGACGAGACGCGGATCACCGCCCAGCAATCTCGTCGTGTAGATGCGAAGGGCAATATCTTCATTTACGCTATCTTCCGCATAGCGACGCACATGTGCGCTGGCATCACTATCGGACCAAAGGTTCCTCATTCACGTTATTCCATTCAATGCCGCTCGGATTGATAAAGTTCCCGGCCCAAAAACACCACCCTTTTAAAAATTTTACTTGAGAAATTTCGCAAAACCGCGAGTTTTTTTAGACTAGCCACATTTGTCAGAGAGAAAACTCATGAACCGCAACTTCGGAGTCCTCATTCCTGCAACCAACACAACGGTCGAAATCGAGTTTACCCGATTGATTCCGGAGAGCTTACAATTTCATACCGCACGCCTCGGCAAGGGCGGCGAGACACCGTTCTCCCCCAGCCTAGATGATGACATCGCCTACCAGTCGAAGTTGCTGGGCGACGCCAAAGTTGAGGCGGTTAGCCTCATTCAAACATCTGCCAGCCTCTTCGAAGATGGCTATGACACACGAATCAAGAAACTAATTTCCGAATTTTCCGGCGCCCCTGCGCGCACTTCGGCAGAGGCCATCGGCGCCGCCGCGAGAGCGCTTCACACACATAAAATCGCTCTTGTATCACCTTATTCGGATGAAGTGATCAACAGGGCAAAGAACTATTATGAGAATAATTGCGGCTTACATGTTGTCGCGGCCGAAGGATTTGGAGCGACCGACGCCTACGCAATCGGTGCTCTCGATGCCAGTCATGCGGTCGAAGCATTCGAGCGGATCGATACGCCAGAAATAGAAGCTTTGGTGGTTCCTGGCGGCAACTTCCCAACTATGCGCCATATTGCGACTTGGGAGGAGCGCTTCGGAAAGCCTGTGATTACCACGAACCAGGTCGTGCTATGGTCAATGATGGCGACATTAAGCGTCAGAGAGCCAATTCCTGACCTTGGTCGATTACTGGCGAAAGTGCCAGCCTGGGCCTAGGGTGGCCGTAAGTCTATCGCCGCTCAGGAAATAGTTTGAGGAGGCCTTCGCGAGAAGCCTGTGTAATACCACGCTCTGTTACCAATCCTGTAACCAGCCGTGCCGGCGTCACATCAAACGCCGGATTGGAGGCACGTGAACCATCAGCAACGATCCGAATTGTTTCAAGCGCACCCGAAGTCGTTCGGCCGGTAATTTCAGTCACCTCGCTTTCCGAGCGTTCTTCGATCGGTATTTCGGTGAGACCGTCTTGCAAAGACCAGTCAATCGTTGGTGAAGGAAGGGCTACGTAAAACGGCACCCCGTTGTCGTGTGCGGCGAGTGCTTTTAAGTAGGTCCCGATTTTATTGGCAACGTCGCCCGTTGCAGTTGTGCGGTCAGTACCGGTTATGCACAGATCTATTTCCCCCTTCTGCATCAAATACCCACCAGCATTATCTGTAATGACAGTGTGAGGCACACCATTTTGTCCAAGCTCCCAAGCGGTCAGGCTTGCGCCTTGATTACGAGGGCGTGTCTCATCGACCCAAACATGGATCGAAATTCCGGCCTTGTGAGCCTGGTAGATAGGTGAAGTCGCTGTTCCCCAATCCACTGTCGCGAGCCAACCCGCATTGCAGTGGGTCAAGATATTGACACTCTTACCCAGCCTTTTTCCACTCGCTACCGACTTGATCAGTGGCAATGCATGCGCGCCGATCCGCCGATTAATTTCAGTATCTTCATCACAAATCTCTGAGGCCCGCCGGTATGCAGCTTCGAGGCGATGCTCTGGCGCCAAAGGCGCAAGAAGGCCCTTCATTTCCTGTAGTGCCCAATGGAGGTTAACAGCCGTCGGACGTGTCTTGCCGAGAGTGTCAACCGCAACATCAAGGCTCAAGTCCGATGGTGATTCCTTCATCGCCAACGCAATGCCGTAAGCTGCGGAGGCGCCTATCAATGGAGCGCCGCGCACCCGCATCATTTTGATCGCCTCGGCTACCTCTCCAATATTTTCTAATTCTAGAATTACGAAGTCATGTGGCAATCTCGTCTGATCTATAATTCGCACGCGCCAACCATCGTCCGCCGTCCAAATGGTTCGGTACGGGGTTTGGTCTACGTTCATCCTAGGGTTCCATTTTAAGTGGCTAAAAACTTCTTATATTCAGCAATCAATTGACTAGAAAGAGACGGCTCACTGACAGCAGCATAAAGCATAAATCAAAGAATTTTTTGGTGAAAATAGTAATGGGAGCCATGCAATAAATAACAGCATAACCTTTTTGTGTTCGCGGCAACCACGGATCAGCAATAAAAAATAATTTGACCAAGGAAGACGTCAGTGATCCTTTTAGCATATTGATAATTCTGGTTTGGCGGGTAGTGCTTTAACTAGTTGTAAATCGAAAATTGGGCAGCATCTCGCAAACGTAAAGATGCTGCAAGCCCATTGCAGTTTGACGGAATTAACTTCCTTCCAACTATATTTTACCTAAATTTTCTCTCCATTTATGCAAACTGCCCGAACCAATTTGATGCCAAATCCGCATGCCGCTTTATAACGCTGCTTTAAACCTTCCCCTTCACTTTCAGCGTCTTATACAGCGCCTTCTTTCGCAACCAATCTTGTTCGTCTTCGCCGCTTTTCCAAGGTCGTGCTTCCGTGAAAACCAAATCTTTCCACTCGCTGCCCTGTCCCCATACAAACGGCGCAATTTCAGTTGTGCGTGGCCCTGACGCTTCTTCAAGCAAATTAAATCCGAGTTCAAGGATTGCGCGTTGCTGCTCAACATCGTAGGGCTCCCCACAAGGACTCCCAAGCGGGAAATCAACATGAAGCATCCGTGCAACACCGCAATGCTCTACGATGTCGCGAGCAGCGGCGATGACCACGGTCGGAATGCCATTTTCTTCGAGATAACGTGAAACCAGACTCACGGTCTGGTGACATACTGGTCAGACCGGAACCATTACCGCGACATCTGCACCGTCTTCTCGCAGCCTCTTTAGAACTTCAGGCGCATCGCGTTCTAAGGTCCGACGTTGGCTGTAAGCATTGTAGACTCCAATAAAACGTTCAGTCAGACCAGCGATACGCCGGTTCCCAACAGCTTCATGCAGACGCGTCGTTGGGAAAAAGGAGTTTACATCTTTCAGTGTTGTCGCATGTTTGTCATAGCTATGCGAAGCACTGAAGAGTTCGGCCTCAGATGTAGACGATGGAATTGAGTAGACGCCACCGACATTACCCATCTGGTTTTCATCTTCAGAAAGATTGGTCCCCTTGACTTCGACTTCGCCAGTCGAGACCAAGGCGACACGTGATTCAGCCAAAGGTTTGTGTAGAGGCTGAAAGGCGACCTCATCAAAATGGGCCCATTGATAGGGTTTTTCATATCCTTGGCTTCGGTAGTATTCCCGTGTCTTGTCGATATAACGCACGTAGGTCATTGCCGTTAATCCCTATCTATTTTCTCTCGCTTAACATGAGTAAATCGGCTGCTTACGTCGAATCGACAGCACTTACGTTCACCAAACGCAAAACAATTATCGGCATGGCAGCGTAATATTTACAGCCGGTAGCTTACTGCTCAAAGTCAAGTAAACTTGCTTAAACAATAGATCGTCAAGGGTCGTGCCAGCTAGATTGGATTGTTCCGACCAGGTGGTTTTCGCTTAAGCAAACGTTTGAGATGCGGAAGCCCATCGTAATTACCCTCCCGTTGCCCATGTCCCTGGTGTACCGGAATGGCCGGCACTTCGGTGACATCCAGTGGCACGTCCAGCGTGAACGTTTTAGACTTCGGCAACAGACATGTATCCTCATTGCACGCTTGATATTGGACGTTGACCGCTATCTCAACTGAGTCATGCGCCAGCGGCGCTACCTCTGTAGCCAATGCACTCGCAGCGTATATAGGAACACGAATATCAACCGCACCACTCCAAACCTGAAGCTCAACCCCCATCGAAGATAAGGTCAACCGTTCAGTCGGCGGCAGGATAGGCGTCTTGCAAATTAGGCCTTCCGGGCCTTTGACTGTCACACTCGTCGCAACCATACCGCTCGGCGCGGGTTCGCTGTAAATATGCAATCCACCGCTGAGCTCAAAGCGCACCAAAACTTCACGCAGAACACCTTGCCGAAGATTGCCTTTACCACCGACAAGAGCAATAGACAGCTTTACTTCATCGTCAGCACCACTTGCTCTCGGCATATCGTCCAGTATCTCAATTTTTCCCCCTGCTGCTGCGATCAAAATCTCCGCGCTGTCTCGTATTTTATATGTGTCATGAAAAAATTTTGCGACGAGAACTCCCTCTTCGTCAGTCACATATACACCCGGATACGGAATGCCATAAAAGAAACCATCTTCCGGCGACACTTGTTTGTTTAGAATACCGTACGCACGAATTACGTCTGAATCCACGTCAGACAAAAGAGTAAAGGGAATATTCTGTTTATTTCTGAATTCAGACAAACATTCCTGGTCATCATACGAAATTGCATAAACCTTCATACCAACAGATTCGAACTTTTCATGCGCGTCGCGCAACTCCCCGAGTTGCGTCCAGCACGGAGGTCACCAAACCGCCGAACGATAAAAAACGATTGCCGATTTCGCCTTTCCACGGTCCTTATGAAACGAGATTAGATTGCCGTTCGCATCTGGCAGCGTGAAGTCCGGCAACCGGTCACCAACTTCCGGACCCGTCGATTGGCCATCCGGCAAACCGGAACGTATTGGATGGCCGAGTTCGACCGGAGCGTCAAAACCATGTTCATCTCTGTTTAATGCCATTAGTCACCGTCCCTATAATTTTTTTTAAAAACAAGGAATACATAGATTGAATCATAATCTTTCGAAATGCCTCTTTAACTCAAAATCATCACCATGATGATCATCCCAGTCCCCAATTATCAAACCATTACCTACAACCAAGGGACACAACGCATCGTTGATGGGTCGCGTCGAAAAACTAAATCGCGATTCCCCTTACCCAGTGCGGCGCTCTATATTTTTGTACTCGCTACGTCTCCGTATCGACAGCCAGCAGACAACCACCAACAGGCATCTCGTTTTGGACTTATACGAGGTAGAATTTCCGAGTGACACACCTTCCGACAAGCGTACATTTCATATCTGAAAGACAAACTAGGACCGTATCAATATCGCCACCGACGACAACCTTTTCCAAAGTTCCACGATCCATTATTCCGAACATGGCTTTCCTTTATTGATAAATGCATCAATACGAAATGTAATGAAATTGTCAGGACAGAAAAATAAAACCAGTTGAGTTATCCAAAATGAGTGATGCATTTTTGCTTGCTATCGATCAAGGAACTACCAGCACACGGGCAATAGTTTTCGACCCGTCCGGCAGAGCACTGGCGACCTCGCAACGTGAATTATCTCAGATCTTCCCAAAACCAGGCTGGGTTGAACACGATCCGAACGTCATCTGGCGAGATACCAAAGCTACTTGCCGGGAAGCCATCGAGTTGTCTGGCGTAAATGTTGGGGCTATCGCGGGAATCGGTATTGCCAATCAACGAGAAACCACAGTCTTGTGGGATCGGCGGACCGGCGACGTTTTACACAACGCTATCGTCTGGCAGGACCGACGGACAAGTTCCAATTGTAGCGAACTAAAAAAGCAGGGACGAGAGCCGGAGGTTACGGCCAAAACCGGCTTATTACTCGATCCGTACTTCTCTGCGACAAAGATCTCGTGGCTACTGGACAATGTCGATGGCGCTCGGGCACAGGCGGAAGCGGGCGAATTGGCGTGCGGGACAATCGATACATTTTTAGCCTGGCGAATGACCGGTGGCGAACGTCATGTCACTGACGCAACGAACGCCAGCCGAACTCTGTTATACAACATTCATGCACAAAAATGGGATGATGACCTGCTTGAAACATTCAATGTGCCAAGATCGCTTCTACCAGAAGTACTCGATAACACAGCCGAATTTGGCCTCACCGTCGCCGAATTTCTCGGGCAGCCAGTGCCAATCCGAGGCATGGCCGGTGACCAACAAGCAGCCGCATTCGGCCAAGCCTGTCTCTCACCCGGCATGATCAAGAGTACTTACGGTACCGGCTGTTTCGCCCTTCTAAATACTGGTGAGACCGCCGTACAATCGAAAAACAAACTTCTTACAACTACGGTGTATCGGCTAGACGGAAAGGCTTTCTACGCACTGGAAGGCAGTATCTTTATTGCCGGAGCGGCCATCCAATGGCTTCGCGATGGTCTTGGTATAATTTCTGACGCTACGGAAACGGACGCGTTGGCCCGTGCGGCAAATCCTAAGAGCGGTGTATATCTGGTGCCGGCATTCACCGGTCTCGGCGCTCCGCACTGGGACAGTGATGCCCGCGCTGCCATTTACGGCCTCACCCGTGACAGCGGCCGTGCAGAAATTGTTCGTGCGGCTCTTGAGGCGGTCGCCTTGCAAACACGCGACCTTTCGAAGCAATGGCGATTGACGTGGCGGCAGCGCCCACCTCCCTTCGCGTAGATGGCGGGCTCGTAGGCAACGATTGGGCAATGCAATTCCTGTCCGATATTTTGGCGGTTCCCGTCGAACGCCCTGCATTGACCGAGACAACTGCCCTCGGTGCCGCTTACCTGGCGGGACTACAAGCCGGAGTGTATCCGGACGCTGCCCAAATCGGCGAAAACTGGAACCTAGAAAAGAGATTTAATCCGACAATGACAGATTCGGAACGTTCAAAGAAATACGAGCAGTGGCTTGATGCGGTATCAAGAACACGTACAACGTATTAATTTAAATTTGGATTTCCAAATTAAGGGCGTATTTCAGCAAAATCGCATACGTCCTAAAATGGCCTGCAACTATTCTATTTCAGCCTCTTAATTCCTGTATTTGGGGGCGAGCTGCTGTTCGGAAATACCGATTGGTTAGCAATGATATGGCGGCGATTAGGGTTTGGCAGAAGAGCGACAAAACCGTCGTGGCTTTCTAATTGATAAGACTGGCTGGGAGATTTCCCGTCGGGAAAACGTAATCTTTTTGTGTGCGCACATTGCAAAAATTATTAATTTGATTATGCGCTACGACAAAACTTGTTTTACTTTGATCAGTAATTAGGGATGGAAGCGCAATTATCATTACCGAGAATTATCGGACATCGAGGCGTTGCAGGTCACGCACCCGAAAATACGCTTGCGTCTATCCGTGAAGCGGCCGCAATGGGTTTGATGTGGGTTGAATTCGACGTCATGATGACGAAAGACGGCGAACTTGTGCTAATCCATGATGAGTCTTTAGACCGGACAACAGATGGCGACGGATGGGTTCCCAAAACATCATTGGCCGAATTAAAAGAACGTGACGCGGGGGGATGGTTCGACAAACGCTTTCAAAACGAGCGAATTCCAACTCTAAAGGAAACTACAAAATTACTTGCCGAGTTAGGTATTGCCGCGAATATCGAAATAAAACCAGCCAAAGGATACGTAAAGGAAACGAGCAATGCCGTAGGAGAATTCCTAAAAGCTGAATGGCCTCCCGAGCTGATCGCGCCCATCATCTCAAGTTTCCAAGCCGAGGCACTTGAAGAAATCAGTAAAGTCGCACCAGACGTTCCACGCGGCTTCCTGGTCAGACGCGTGCCGTCAAATTGGTCTGAAATGCTGGATCGTCTAGGTTGCGCATTTATACATTGCAGCCAGCGGCATCTCCTCCAATCACAGGCCGCAACAATCCTCGACTCCGGACATCACGTACTTTGCTACACAGTCAACAATCGTAACAGGGCAGAAGAGTTGTGGGGCTGGGGCGTCAGTGCCGTCTTCTCTGATTATCCAGACCGGCTTTGCGACATATAGTCGGCCGTCGAGACACTACATTCTGCGTCTTCCAAAAGACGACATTTACTCAGAACGCTTGAAATATGTCGTCGGTAAAAAGAAACACTTTCTGGTATTTAAATTAAAAGGCTATCGAGTTTACCTATTATGGTTTCAATGGAATTTCAGGCTAAAGCAGAAACCACCAAAAATACCAATCGACGACAACCTCACCGTTGGCACGTCATTTACGACGGCAAATCTCCGAGTAACACAACTTGAGTTGCCCCTGTCATCGTCAAATAACAGAGACATGCGGGAAAAACTCAAAGGAATGCGCAGACTATTCGGCCGCCGCTCGGCCACTCTCATCGGTCGCATAATTAAACGCCAGGTCGAAGGCATCAAAATTCCGCAGTGCACGACCCTCCATTAGTGCGGGCGCTGCGCGGTTCATAATTAGGGGCACCTTTTGCTCTGTCACACCACCATGACTGCGTAAGGGCTCAGTCAGCCCTGAGAGATCATGTCGCTCGGCACTTGTACCTAAAGTCACATTACGATCGGATATTACGACGATGTCGCCGACCCGGTCCGGTGGCAAGCCAAATTTTTCGCACGCTTCGGCATTTGTGTGAACCTCCAAGATGCCATCAACCTCCTGAAGAAATTCAATAACTTCGCTACCTTCAGCGCCCCTTAAATAGATTGTCGCATAGGAGCCAAGTGCCCCATGGTGCACCACATACGGATCGGTAATCGGCAAAATTACGCGGGTCTTTCCTTCCCCAATCCGTTCATCAAGCGATGACTGCAAGTAAACGACAACCGGCTCGCCCGTATCCGGATCATGTTTCGCATTCATACCATGGTCCGCCGTTAGCACGATAATGCACCCGAGCCCATCAAGCTCCGCCCAATAATGATCCATCATCGAATAGAATGAATTTGCCACTGCCGCGCCAGGCGCATGCTTATGCTGGATATAATCGGTTGTCGACAGATACATGATGTCCGGACGGTCCCGCTTCATAAGCGCCAAACCGGCAGCAAAGACGAACTCGGAAAGCTCCGCACTATAGACATCCGGTACCGACATATCCACGAGACCGAGAACATCATCGATACCATTATTCGCCATCGTCACTTCGTCCGCTTTCTCTGAGGAGAAGCAGATGCCTCCACCAGGGCCGAATGTCATGCCATTCCCTAGTTGCAAACGGAGTTTGTCTTTTGCGGTAATAACCGTTACACGAGCACCGGCTTCTGAAAATGCAGCAAGGATAGTCCCGCAACGCAGGAATTTAGGATCATTCATCATGACTTCTTCGCCCGTGTCCGGATTCCAGAAGAAGTTACCAGCAATCCCATGCGCAGAAGGTGGCATGCCTGTCACAATCGAGAGGTTATTGGGGTTAGTAAATGTCGGCACCACACAATCCGCAATCCGATTCGTTCCGGTCTCGCGAATTTTCGCCAACCATGGCATATGGCCTCCCTCAATCGCCCGGTCCATATATTCGGGCTCCGAGCCATCAACACAAACAACGACAATTGGTGCATTCGACGCGTTATATTTGCGTCCATTTACTTCGAGGGTCTGATTTTTCATTTCCCCACTCCAGAGCTGCTTCATTCAATTAAAACTAACGCAAATTCTTTATGAATCCCATGCTGCAATTTATAGAGTTTTGCATTTAGTTTTTGACTTAGTTCTGTATTCACGCAAACGCAGATGCTTGACTGTCATTTTGCGAACTCCCTTATATTTTGGGCATAATTCTCTCTGCAAAAGCATCAAGACGGTCTAAGGAAACCTGGAGGTTGTCGCTTTCAAACCCAATTATAAGCTCATCGAGCCCAGCGTCTCCGTACGCACCGATATCATCGATAATAGCCGCGTCGCTGCCCGTAAAGGGCATGCGTTCACCATCTTCATTTTCAACGGTCTCTCCCATTCGAAACCAAAGGCCATTCAACGCAATCTCGATCGCTGCGGGATCACGACCAGCAGCCTCAGCATATTTATGCATATCAGACAGCCCCTTAACAAACCGCTCCACATTATCATATGGCGAAGACGGGTTATTACCGACTGGATACCAGCCATCGCCAACTTGTCCCGCACGGCGACGGGCTGGTTTGGTTTCGCCGCCAACCCAGATTGGCGGATGTGGCTCCTGGGCCGGCTTTGGCTCGAACTTAAGATCACGGAAGGACACGAATTCCCCCGTAAAAACCGGATCGTCGTCTGTCCACAAAGTTTTCATTGCTGATAGTGTTTCATCTACAAGCTTACCGCGCCGCTTAAATGTCGGAGCTCCCAACAATTTGATTTCTTCCTCCATCCATCCGGCACCTATACCGACCGTCAAACGTCCGCGCGACAGTATATCTGCTGTCGTCAAGATTTTCGCCGTCAGCATTGGCGGCCGGTGCGGAATCACCAACACTGAGGTCAGTAATCGAAGCGATTTTGTGCCCCCAGCAACAAAGGCGAGCGTCGTAAGTTGGTCCAGACAATCGCCGCTATCCTGGGCAAACCAGACCCGTGATTTTGTGTAGGGATAGGGCGAGTGCACGTCATTGGCAATCACGAGATGATCGCTAAAACCAAGATGTGAGAAACCCAGTCTCTCTGTTTTGCGAGCAATCGTTAATAGTGCGTCGGGGTCAAGCACCGCTCCCCGGGTACCAACATGCAGACCAATTTTCATAAACCTTCCCTTCCTGTAAGGGCTTAGATAGCATTCAAAAATTCTCTAGGGTTTGTTTCGGGCCGATTATTACCCCCCTCATCCCAACCGCATAGCTTTGCGGCATCTTCTGATAATGAATGACCACCTCTAAGGTGCCCCCGAGGCGACACCCATCTCCGTTAGCGTCCGGCCAACCGCACCAAGGGCGCCTCGCATGTCATCCGCATCTAAATGTCCAATACATCCCATTCGGAAGCTCTCCGCGACGGTTAATTTCCCAGGGTAGATTACATAGCCCTTTTCTTTAAGGCGGTCGTAAAATTCCTGAAATGCAAAATTCGTATCAGACGGCATTTTAAATGTTACGATAATTGGTGCCTGCAACTTCTTAGGCAGGAGTGGCTCAAACCCAAACGCCTTCATACCTTCTAACAAAACATTGCAATTTTCTTTGTAGCGGGCGAACCGCCCTTCAACGCCCCCCTCCCGGGCATGGGCAGCAAGTGCTGCTTCAAATGCGACAACCACATGGGTCGGAGGGGTAAAACGCCATTGGCCATTTATTTCCATTGCATGCCATTGATCAAAGAGATCCAAACTCAACGAATGGGCATTAGCCTGTGTTTGTTGCAGCGCCACCTTACGGCAAAGTACGAACCCCAATCCCGGTACACCCTCGAAACATTTGTTCGAAGATGCTGCGATCGCATCGCAGGGAATTTCAGAGAGGTCGAGCGGAATGGCGCCGAACGCGCTCATTGCATCAATTAATAGTTTACGACCTGCGGCCGCGACGGCTGCGGCAATCTCTTGAATTGGATTAAGAATGCCAGACGTCGTCTCACAATGGACCACTATGACATGACTTAGGTCTGGATCTTCCGCAAGCGTCCTAGAAACAGCCGCAATATCCGGTGGCGTATCCTCAGGTGTTTCCAAGACCGTGTAGGGACGGTCCATGTAGTCGCAAATCTTGGCAATACGGTGACCGTAAGCACCATTTACAACGATCAGGAGCTTATTGCCCCTTGGCAGAAAGGTTCCGATCATCGCTTCAACGGCAAATGTGCCACTCCCTTGCACCGGCACCGCCGTAAATGCATTGCCACCACCGGAAACCTTTACCAAGGTTTCCCGAACGTTTTTAGTGGCTCCAATGAATGATGGATCGCGGGACCCCCAATCGTGGAGCATGGCCTCCTTAACTTCAGAGCTCGTCGTCAGTGGACCCGGTGTCAAAAGAAGTGGATCGGTATTTTTAACGTTCATTTGAGCTGCCATACCTAAATATTCCCCAAAAGAGGTTCCTATTGCTCTGGTTCGGCTTTAGCACCAAACCGAAGACGCCATTCTGACAATACATTTTCACGTTCACTTGCTTGTTCTTCGAAATCTATAGGCACCAAAAGGTCCGCTAGTTTTTCAGGATAAAACCGCACGTCCGAGAAGTTTTCCAGGCGCGACATCAGACCAAACTTCCGTGACTGCAACTTCATCGCTGTTTGTCCGATAATCCAATCAGCAAATGCACGCGCGGCTTCAACGTAGGGGGTCCCTTGGACGATTGCTATCGCCTCAACATCCCAGCCGACACCGTCGCTGGGAATTATCAGTTCGATTGACCTACCCTTGGCAATGTATTTTGCCGCCCGATAGGCATAAGATATCCCGATCGGGTAAAGGCCACGCGCCACAAGATCGCATGGTGCGTTTCCGCTCCGCATGTAAATTACGGCATTACGATGTAGCCCTTCCATATAACGCCAAGCACCGTCCACACCCCATAATGACCTCCAACCAGATACCGTCATAAGGCCGGTCCGCGATCCCAATGGATCAAGCGCTATAATCCGCTTCTTGAATGCAGGATCGAGGAGGTCACCCCATCTTTCAGGCATTTTTAGTTTTTGAGAAGCCATTAGAGCTGAGTTCACACAAAGCGCATTCGCCCAAACCCGCAACCCAATCCATCGGGGGGGTGTCTGTGTATCACTGTAGCGTCGGTCTAGGCTTGCAAAATCTTTCGGAGAGTATGGTAAAAAATATCCATCCGCCGCCAAATTCGCGAGCCCACTCGCTGCAACGCCCCAAACGACATCAGCTTTGGGTTGCTCGCTTTCACCCTTTAACCGCCTTAAAATAAGGTTCGTTGAATTGCGGACCCAACGAATTTCGACGCCCTCAATATCACTCCGAAAAGCGCTTTCTATCTTTTCTAATTCGGCGTCAGGAGCCGCTGTATAAATTGTAAGCTGACTGGCCGCCAACGCAATTACAGTGCCGTGCGTTATAAGGGCCGCACTAAAGATCGGAATAAGTACGCGCATAATCTTCACTGCTACCATGGTGAGGGCCGTTGTTGCCAGCGTTCGGCTTTGCAGCACCCCTTTTGAAATGGTTAAACTATAATATAGAAGAAAGGAACCGAATGGCGGACTTACCGAACAAAACCCGTGTTCTGATTGTTGGCGGCGGCATCGTCGGCTGCAGCGTCGCCTATCATTTGACGAAAATTGGCTGGTCTGACGTCGCCCTTCTTGAACAGGGCCGCCTCAGCTGCGGCACGACTTGGCATGCGGCGGGTTTAGTCGGCCAACTTCGTGCAACACAAAACCAGACCGAACTCGCAAAGTATACGCGGGATCTTTACACCGGCCTCGAAGGAGAAACAGGCCAAACGACGGGTTATCGAAGCACTGGCAGCATCTCCGTCGCGCGAACATTTGAGCGCGAGGAAGAGCTCAAACGTCAATCGGGAATGGCCGCCGCCTTTGGCGTCGAAGTGCAACGAATTTCATTGAACGACGCCAAAGAAAGAGCACCCCTGCTCAACATTGAGGACCTTGTAGCTGCCTACCTCATTCCATCTGATGGTATGACAAATCCGACCGACACCACGCAGGCTTTAGCGCGAGGCGCCCGCAACGGCGGTGCAAAACTCTTCGAAAATATCAAAGTTTCCAGAATTTTATCTAAAAACGACAGAGTGATTGGCGCAGATACAAACCAAGGGCGCATTGAGGCAGAAATCGTTGTTGTTTGCGCTGGAATGTGGACACGCGAATTGTGCACGCCTATTGGCGTAGATGTACCACTTCATGCGGCGGAGCATTACTACATCGTCACGCGGCCCATTAAGGGCGTGATTCGCAATCAACCCGTCATTCGAGATATGGATGGTTATATTTACATTAAAGAAGAGGTGGGCGGACTAATACTTGGTGGGTTTGAGCCAAACGCAAAGCCTTGGGGCATGGACGGCATCCCGGATGGCTTCGAGTTCCAAGCATTGCCTGAAGACTGGGATCAGTTCGAAGTTTTTATGAATACGGGACTTGAGCGGTTTCCGGGCCTTGCAGATGCAGAAATTCGTCAATTATTCGTGGGACCCGAAAGCTTTACACCAGACAACCGGTACATCCTGGGTGAAGCACCAACCTTGCGGAAGCTTTATGTTGCCGCCGGTTTCAATTCGATCGGCATCCAATCCGCCGGTGGCGCAGGAAAGGCTTTAGCAGAATGGATCGTCGAAGACGAACCAACGATGGACTTGGCCGAGCTCGACATCCGACGATTCCACAGAGCAGAACGTAATCGCGCATATCTTTTTGACAGGACTAAGGAATCGCTTGGCCTATTATACGCCATGCACTGGCCATATTTTCAACCCACGACCGGTCGTGGGGCTCGTCGTAGTCCATTCCATGACCGGCTAGACGCCGCTGGAGCTTGTTTTGGCGTCACGATGGGTTGGGAACGCCCCATGTGGTTTGCCGATAAAGGACAAAAACAAGAATATACGTACGGATGGGGACGTACACCTTGGTATGATAGCTGGGAGCGAGAACACTTGGCAACACGTGAAGGTGTAGCGCTATTCGACATGTCTTCCTTCGCCAAATTCCGCCTGGATGGACCCGACGCAGAAGCAGTTCTTCAGGACATTTGCACCTGCGATACTCGGATGGAACCGGACCAAGTTCGTTATACGCAATGGCTAAATAACAAGGGCGGTATTGAGGCGGATCTTACTATTTCTAAACTCAATAATGAATGCTTTCTCATTGTCACTGGCGCTGCAGCGGCGACTCGCGATTTTGCTTGGTTAAGGAAAAATATTAAGGACCGCCGCGCTTTTGCAACAGATGTCACAGCAGGTCTCACATCCCTTGGACTGATGGGTCCGAAATCCAGAGATGTCTTGCAGGCAATTTGTGACGAAGACCTATCCGACAATAAACTGCCGTACCGAAGCGCGCTTGAGTTGGAGATTGGATATGCGCCTGTACGTGCTGTACGTATTAGTTATATGGGTGAACTTGGCTACGAACTATACATTTCCACAGAGTTTGCCCAACACGCTTTCGACCGAATAATATCAGAGGGCGAAGCGTGCAACTTGCAGCTAGCCGGATATCACGCCATGGACTCTTTGCGCCTGGAAAAAGGCTTTAGGCATTGGGGACACGATATCGGCATTGAGGATAATCCGTTCGAGGCGGGCCTCAGTTTTGCGATCGATTGGGAGGCGGACTTCATTGGCAGAGAAGCTCTTGAGCCTCTGCGCGGCGGGCCATTAACCCGGCGCTTGGTACAATTTCAACTAAACAATCCGGATGTCTACATTTATCATGATGAGCCAATTTCTCGCAATGGAGTTCGAGTTGGTTACACAACATCCGCATCTTTTGGCCACACAGTCGGTGCCAGTGTAGGAATGGGCTATATCTCCTGTTATGATGGCGTTACAAAAAATTGGATTGATGCTGGAGATTGGACGATTGAGGTCGCATCTGAAGAATGTTCAGCCAGGGCACAACTTTCGGGTTTTTACGATCCCAAGGGTACTCGTATGCGCGGTAAAATATAATCGATACATGCGACCAACCCGCAATCGTTGCATTTAGTTAACTAATTGGCCACGTCAGCAAACAAGAACAAAGGAGAACACTGATGGTCCAGCCAACGGACGACGCCTTTATCGGCCTGCCGCAACCGGATACGCTCGAAAGCGTACTCACATGTCAGTATTTCGAAGCGATGGACAATTTCGTCCGGACTTTTGCTATTCGACCAGATGACACAATGGTATTCCTGGCCGACCGCAAGCTCGATCCGCGCGTCATACACGCCATCTGCGGTCATGCCCGATCACGAGGCGTAAAACCCACGGTCATTGTGGCTGATAACAGCCAGGCTACGGAAGTGCCCGAGGAATTAAGGCCCCTCGTCGAAACCGCTACTTTCGTAGTCTCCAGTTGGTTCTGCTCGATCATCGACCCATTTTGCATACGTATGCGTAACGAAAAGGGCCAACGTTGGGTCAAAATAACTTATTTCCGTGATCTCGACCTATTGCAAACACCGCAAGCACGTTTTCCCATCGACATCGTTGGCGAAATCATACGCCAGACAGCAGAGATGTTTCCGAAAGAGCAGGATTTCGATTTAAAATTTAGCGACCACCGAGGAACCGACCTGACAATTAAATACACTGCCGAAATGTGCGAAAATCTTTTAAACTCAAATCGCTGGCGCGGCCAAATGTCAGCGGATGAACCCGGCTGTTATGTTCATTATCTCCCGTGCCACGGCCCTAACGTATACGATCGGACCTCGGTCAATAACGACGATTCAATTCAAGTCGATACGAATGGCGTAGTCGTGCCGTATTGGGCTGTTGGCTTCGAAAAACCCTTCGAAAACCCACCACAGGTCATTTTCAAGGATGACCGAATTGTCGAAGTCGAGGGCAATTCTGATGAGGCGGTCATCCTGCGCGACATGCTCGTTGGCGGGCAGCTTATCGAGCTTGGATGCGGCTTTAACCCAAAAGCGCCACGTCACACGATTTATCCAGCTGGCTCCAACTCAGTTGGAGCCCTACACTTCGGTATAGATCTCGCCGCACCCAACGACTACATCCGGCGCATGATGCCTGAATGGGAAGAACCGCCCGTTCACATGGATCTCATTTCATTCGATTCGACAGTAACAGCCGGCAATACAACCCTCATCGACAAAGGTTTTCTAACCGCTCTCGGTGCACCGAGTGTTGTGGAGATGGCTTCCAAGTTTGGCGACCCGGTCGATCTTTTGCAGAATTGGCCGGACTAATTACCGCCCAGCCCGGCGGCCCCATTCGAGCGAGAGTACTGAGCCAATGGCCAATGCAGTGAGGATCACAAACACCACATCGTAGTTACTATCCGTCAAATCCAGCGCAGTGCTGCAGGCGAGCGGCGTTATAAAGACACCTGCGTACATAAACACTTGCGCCCCACCGGTCACATCAGCTGCGCGGCCTTCGGGCGCTAATCGCGATAATTCGGCGAAAAGCAATCCGACCCAACCATTGCCGGTGCATCCGGCAAACGCTATTGCAAGATAAAACGTCCAGAGGGGCCAGCTTTGAGAAAAATTTGCAATAGAAACCAATCCGACCGCCATACCACTCGCTGCAAAAACCAGAATTGCCGCTGAAGGGATGCATCGCTCCGCAAACCAGCCAAAAACAAGGCGCGCCACAACACCACTGACGTGAAAAACGGAAAACGCCAGGCCTGCCTGCCCCGCTGTCATAAGCTCTGTCTGTCGCAAATAGACTACTAAAAACGCTATTAAAGCACACTGGCTACCGGCGAAAAGCATGCCGGCAATGGACACAGCTGCAACTTGACGACCCGCAAGCGAGAGGCGCAAAGATTCCATTACATAGCATTTTTTTTCATCCTTCTGCCCCGAATATTCAATCTCGTCCCCGTCATCCAGGCGACCCCATCCCGCACAGACACAGAATAAAATGGCGACAAACGGCATCACCATGAACGCAACCTGCCAACCCCAAATTACAACCAAGGGTGGAAAGATAATACCGGCCAAGGCGCCACCCGCCGGCGTGGCACATTGCTTGACTGAAAATAAAAAGGCTGCCCACCCGGTCGGTGAAATACGGGTCAAAACGTGGCTGCCGACAGGGTTCATTGGGCCGGTCGCCAGCCCTATTAAGGCGGCAGCCAGGAATGCTAACAGCGGCGACGCCCCAATCAATGCGAATGCGCCCAGCGCAATCGCTGCCATCATTACCCGAAATGCCCCAGTCGCGCCCCAGGCAGAGATAATTCGCCCTGAAATAATTCCGGAAAAACTAGCAGTCCCATAGACGATCGCAAAAAGGTAGCCAACCCATTCCGGTGGAATTCCTATATCACCAGCTGCATCCGGAACCACAACCGTAATGCCATAAGACGACATCACAATTGCGGACTGCATCAATATGATGCAGGCAAGGGGCGACAGAACGCGTCGGCTGAGAAGGTCGTGCATTTGACTCATTTGGGCCTCGAAATCCACATATAAACCAGCCAAAACGGATCCAGTCCCAAAAGGCGGTCTACTGACGAAACACGAGCTGTTAATTTCAACATTGTGTCTCGCGATTCCACATGACACCTCCAGTTCCTTAACCCACACACCCAAAAGAATTGACTTATTAACTCAGCGGTGACTGTAACAGCCTGTTTGCTACGCAGCCCAGTTAGGCAAAGTTTAAACGATCGATATATGAGTGGGTAGGCGGGCGCTTTCAAAATATGTAATGGCTGTTTCCTTCTTTCCGAAAGAGATTACGGGCGGGAGGCAGCGCGGCCAGCTTTCGATTGGGTTGGCAAACTTTATAAGTCCATTAACAAATCCACTAAGACGCGTGACCTTTATTTGCCAGAACGCCATGTGTTAAAAGAGGCACCTCAGATTTGGGATAAAAAGGGAGTTGTTGGGTATGCGATATTTACACACTATGGTACGGGTAAAAAACCTCGAAGAAACGCTCGATTTTTTTTGTAACAAGCTTGGCATGATCGAGACCCGCCGGACAGAGAGCGAAAAGGGCCGCTATACAAACTTGTTCCTTGCGGCATCCGAGGACAAAGCCAATGCAGAAACCTCAAAGGCTCCTGTCCTGGAACTTACGTATAACTGGGATCCAGAAGAGTATACGGGCGGACGAAATTTCGGTCATCTCGCCTTCGAAGTGGACGATATTTATCAACTCTGCGCCGACCTCCACGCATCCGGCATTACTATCAATCGACCACCACGCGACGGTTATATGGCGTTCATCCGTTCGCCCGACGGTATCTCTATCGAATTACTGCAGAAAGGTGGCGCAAAAGAACCGGTGGAACCGTGGGTATCGATGGAAAACACTGGCACCTGGTAAAATGCTTCAAATCCAGCGCCGTACTCGGGCCTTATAAGCAAGGTATTCAGTGCCAAAAGCAGCTTCCAAAATGGCTTCTTCAGCCCGGATAAAACAAATGTAAATGATCAGCACAAAAATTGGTATGACGACAAGAGAAATGGGTCCACCCAAAATCAACCCAAAGCCAATCAATGCCGCCACCATGCCGCAATAGATCGGATTCCGCGAATAACGGAAGGGACCATCCGTAACTAATACGCTGGCTTCCCCAAATGGCATTATAGCAGTGCCACGCCGCGTGAATATCAAATCTACGTAGATCGCAACGGTCAGGCCCCCACCAATCAAGAACCAGCCAACCCAACTAAGATCCTGCGGAATAACCCGAGCGGCGCTCTCTATATGATCCAAAGCCAACATAGCCAGAACTGCGCCTACCAGCCAGAACGGTGGAATAAAAGGTGGTCGGAAATACTCCCTCATCGGTTTGAATTCATAGATTTTAGCAAAACGTTCTCTACCCATTCAAATATTTATAATGGCGGAAACTTACTCGCCCCCCTTCCAACAAAGATAGATCGTAATAAACTTATTGTTGAGAACTAAAAGGCGGAAGAGTTAGATCATTAGTCGTAAGGATATTTCCAGTTAATAGTCCGAAAAAACGAAACCGTCGAAAGCTTTTTTTGAGGCCATCAATGGCCCGCAAAGTGGGGTCCATCCGTTAGCAGCGGATAGATAAATTTAAGGGAGGGAAGTCAACATGTCGAAAGACAATCAAAAAAATTCAATAAAGCCAACACGCCGGGAGTTCTTGGCAACATCTGGCGCTGTTGCAGGGGCAGCAGCGTTGGGTATGGATCCTGGTATCGCAAATGCCGCCAAACGTCATCCAAAGAAAGGCGGAACCGTTCGTTTCGCAACCCGTTCAGATTCCCGCGGCCTCGATCCGCATCGTAATATCCTCTACTACGTGTCACATCCATTGGCAGGATTAACAAGCGGACTACTCGATTTCGACGCCAACATGAACATCAAGCCGGGTCTAGCCGAGTCTTGGGACATTTCAAAAGATCTGAAAACCTACACCTTCAGACTTCGGAAAGGTGCGGAGTATCATAACGGACAAACAATCGACGCCGAATCCATTAAATGGAACATAGAGCGGATCAAGGATCCAAAAATTGGTCACGCCTTCACCCGATCAGCTATCTCCGATGTAGAGCGCGTCACTGTCGACGACAAATACACGGTCAATATTCACCTCAAAAATCCAAGCGCAATTTTTCTCGCCAATGTCATCTATTATCCGATAAATATGATGGCGCCGGGTGGTGCTGATACGGCTGACACCAATCCACAATGCTCAGGCCCCTTCAAGTTCAAGAGTTGGAAACGTTTTGACACTACCGAAATGGTCCGCTTTGAGAACTTCTGGCAAACAGACGAACAGGGCAACAACTTGCCGTATCTAGATGCGGTAATTGGCAAGCCGAAGAAAGAAGACCGGGTCCGCCTAACCGCGCTGCGAACGGGCGAAGTCGATCTGATTGATAATATGGCCTATGCAGACATGGGCGACTTCAAGAAAAACTATTCGGATAAGTTTAACTCCTGGGAAGTCAGCCAGGTGGGTACAGGCTACGTTTCCTTTAACATGAAGAACGGCCCGTTCTCTCCCAAGGACAACCCAAATGCACATATGTTGCGTTTAGCAGCGGCGCATGCCATCGATCACGAGGGTATCCATCAAGCTATCTTCCATGGCCAAGGGTCAATCGCTGAGAGTTTCTACTACAAAAGCAGCCCATGGCATTCACCTAACGTCAAGCCATGGCCAGAATACGATCCGGACAAAGCGAAGTCGTTGCTGAAGAAAGCGGGCGGTGCGGACACCAAAATTCTTCTAGTTGCGCGTGACGCCTATGCCTACATGCACCAAACCGGTGAGATTGTTCACTCCATGCTCCAGCAAGCTGGATTTAACGTCAGCTTCGAAATTCATCCAAACCCTGTACTGCGGGCGAAGTACAAAAAGGGCGACTTCAACATGGATTCCTCCGCGAATAGTTATCGGATGGATCCGGACGCATGGTATGCACGAGCGTTCCACTCGCAAGCACCGACCAACAAGATGCGTTACGGTTATGCAAACGAGCAGGTCGACCAACTCATCACGGCTGCCAAGATCGAGCTGGATAAAGATAAGCGTCGTCAAATGTATGCGGACATCGACAGCATTATTAATACTGATGTGCCAATGATCTATACGCACTATATTCCACTCCTCGAAGCTGGCGTAAAAAACTTAAAAGGCTACAAGCCAGCGTTCCCCGGACCGTTTCAATATTCGAACGGTGGTCTGCGGACAGCTTGGATGGACACAACGTCTTAAAAACGAAGGACCTTTTCAAACTGGTAAGCGCCGCGGTGCCCACGCACCGCGGCGCATGCCAGCACGGCCGATAATTAATTTGGTAGGGGGGAGCCTTAGGTCATGCTAGCATACCTGATTCGCCGTATCCTTTATTTGATACCAGTTTTGCTCGTTTTGACGGTGGTGGTATTTACTTTTGTTCAGCTACTACCAGGCGACATCATCGACACGATGATCGGCGAAGAAGACGTGGAGGACCCAGAAGTCCGGGCCGCACTCGAGAAAGAATTTGGCCTCGATCAACCGGTCTACGTCCAATATGTGAAGTGGCTTGGACGAGCCATTCAAGGTGAGTTTGGCAAATCATTAATAACGCGTCGCCCCGTCACATACGAACTAATGGAGGGCATTCCAGCCACAGTTTATCTGGCCGTCGTGGGGATAGGGTTGTCGATGTTGATCGCAATTCCTTTGGGCACTCTTGCGGCTGTTCGACGGAACACGCCAACGGATTATGCCGCGCAAGTGAGTTCGTTGGCGGGCATATCAATTCCAGAATTTTGGTTCGCAATAATGTGCGTTCTGGTATTCTCGCTCTACCTCGGTTGGCTGCCGTCATCTGGATACATCAGCCCTTTCGTTGATTTCAAACAAAGTTTGATCTTCCTCATTCTACCAGCAATTGCCGTCGGCTTCAGACAGGCAGCATTCACGACACGACTTACACGATCGAGCATGCTCGACGAAATGAATAAAGAGTATGTAGACACCGGGCGTTCGCTGGGGTTCAGCGAGAACAAGGTTATTTACAAATACACGCTTCGTAATGCGATGATTCCAACCATAACCATCAGTGGCTTGCAATTAGCCAACCTGCTGGGTGGAACAGTTGTATTGGAATCCATTTTCGCCTGGCCAGGCATTGGCCGCGCGATCTTTGAAGCCATTATTCAACGCGATTACCCACTGATACAGGCTGGCGTTTTGGTTTTAGGTATCATCGTCGTAATCATCAATCTGTGTGTGGACATGACGTATCGCTATCTGAACCCTCGCGTTGAATTGAATTAGGAGAAAGCCATGGCAAACACCAACACTGGCCACGGCGGCAGAGACGCCGTAGACGTTCATCCGCCGACAATGGCCGAACGGTTCGCACTGGTGCGTCAGTGGTTTGGCAACGCCTGGTATGAGCTGCGCAAGAGTAAAACGGCTTTAGTCGGTTTTCTCATGTTAGCTGTCCTGGCGGTTTTCCTTATACTCACACCATGGATAACGAAATGGGATCCCGTAAAACAGGACTACCGGGCCCGTCTGGCACCGCCGAGCGCTGAGCACGTTTTAGGCACAGACCGGCTTGGAAGGGACATTTATTCCCGCCTTCTTTGGGGCGGACGCCGGCTGGTTACTATTAGTTTACTGGCAGTAACATTCGGTCTAATAATCGGCATCCCTTACGGTGTTCTTTCGGGTTACTTCGGCGGATGGACGGATACGATTGGAATGCGGGTTGTGGATGGACTGCTCGCATTTCCAGGGCTCTTATTATATCTGTTGATTGTAACTTTGGCCCGGGAATGGAAATTGGAGGGTATATATAACGACCTCATACTTATATTTGCGCTTGGATTCGCATTCTTCCCAGAAGTGGCGCGCCTCGCACGCGGCTCCGTGTTGAGTGAGAAAAAGCGAGAGTATGTGGAGGCGTCGCTAGTAATGGGTGAACGGGACAGTTTTATCGCTCTTCGCCAAATTTTACCTAATATCGTCTCGCCATTGATCGTCAATGCAACCGTTCGACTGGGTTTTGTTATCTTGATAATTGCCGCGCTGTCATTCCTAGGCCTAGGCTCACCACCACCAACACCGGATTGGGGGGCCGATTTAGCATCCGCACGCGATTACATGGAACGCGCTCCCATGATAGCGGTTTGGCCAGGTTTGGCGATTTGCTATACAGTTTTGGCGTTCAATCTTTTTGGCGATGGATTGCGAGACATCCTCGACCCAAGGTTAGCCGAGCGATAAAAACTCAAAATTTCGATGAAAAAGCCCGCCTTTGCGCGCCTGCGATGGTGGGCTTTTTCTTAACTGGAAAATTGCTTGATGAGGGCGTGCTCCAGACACAACCTAAACGTTATGGCAGGCAACAAAACGCCCCGTGCCCTTATCCTCCAACACTGGTGTCTCTTGCGAACAAATGGGCGTCTCGATTGGGCAGCGTGTACAAAGACGGCATCCGGGCGGGGGATCGATTGGGGTCGATACCTCGCCCTTGAGCGTTAACTTGGGTGGTTCTTTCGTTGGGTCTGCTTCCGGCACAGCTGCCAGTAACGCTTTGGTATAGGGGTGGATTGGATCACTAAACAGCTCCGCCGCCGTCCCAGTTTCAACAATCTTGCCTACATACATCACTGCGACCCGGTCGCTAATATGCCGAATGACGCTCAAATCATGCGCGATAAACAGATAGGTCAGGTCGAATTGCTCCTGCAGATCTCGGAACAAGTTCAGAATTTGCGCCTGAATGGATACGTCCAAAGCGGAAACGGGTTCATCGCCAATAACAAGTTCCGGATCGACTGAAAGCGCCCTAGCAATAGCAATCCGTTGGCGCTGACCACCAGAAAATTCGTGCGGATATCGGTCGATATGCTCAATACCAAGGCCGACATAGCTCAATAATTCCAGCACGCGTTCGCGCTTCTCTTTCCAATTACCCGCCAATCCGTGAATTTCCAGTGGGCGGCTCAACATCTGCATAATCGTCTTACGTGGATTTAGCGAGCTATAAGGGTCTTGGAATACAAGCTGAATTTCCTTGCGGACATCCTGCATTTTTTCGCGATTAAAGGAGAGTAAATCCTCACCTTTTAACGAAACTTCACCGGACGTCGGTTCGATCAATCGTGTGATCAGGCGCGCTGTCGTGGACTTGCCACAACCAGACTCACCTACAAGGCCCAATACCTCACCCTTATGGATGTGGAAATCAATTCCGTCGACTGCTTTCAGCGTCTGAGCTTTCTCGCCCGCTAACTTCGAATAAATATCCGACTTCAGCATAAAGTGCTTGGTGAGGCCCTTAACTTCTAACAGCATTTCGTCGGTATTAACCGGAGCTTCGGACATGGCTTAACTCTGATCGTGGAGGTGACAGGCAGCAAAGTGACCTGGCGCCACTTCTTTCATTTTCGGGATCTCTTTACGACAGATATCCATAGCATGTTCGCACCGTGGATTAAATTTACAGCCCGTCGGCGGATCCATCATATTACAAACCAAGCCTTTGATCGGCGTCAGGTATTTTGATTGAGTATCGAGGCGCGGAATGGAGTTCAAGAGACCGACCGTGTAAGGATGCTGTGGATTTTTGAAAATCTCATCTTTCTTTCCAAGTTCCACTAAATGCGAAGCGTACATCACGCCAATAGAATCGCATGCATGCGCCACAACACCGAGATTGTGAGTAATGAAGATCAGCGACATCTCAAAGCGTTCAATCATACTCTCTATCAACTCAAGGATTGTCGCTTGGATTGTCACATCGAGTGCCGTGGTCGGCTCATCGGCAATCAAGAAGTTTGGATCGCAGCTCAACGCCATCGCCAACATAACCCGCTGACGCATTCCGCCGGAAAATTCGTGCACATAACTGTCGACCCTTTGCTCAGGCGAAGGGATACCGACTAGAGACATCAATTCGACACAACGTTCTCGTGCGGATTTTGCATCCATACCAAGATTAGTGCGCAGCGCATCAGTGATCTGGGCACCAACGCTGAAAACCGGATTCAATGCGCTCATCGGCTCCTGGAACACCATCGCGATATTAGTACCGCGCAACTCTCGCATTTCTGCGTCCGACATGCTGTAAACATCACAGCCTTCGTATTTCACCGACCCCTTTACCAACTGACCCGGTGGCATCGGAACTAATCGCATAATCGACCGAGCGGTCACTGTCTTCCCAGAGCCAGATTCACCGACAAGGCCGAATGTCTCACCTTTATCGATGGAAAAAGACACGCCATCCACGGCGCGTAACGCACCACGCTTCAACTGGAATTGAATAGTAAGGTCTTCGACCTCCAAGATCGGCTCGGCCATTTCCCCCCCCCAAAGGCGCACCGTTTATCGGTACTTTCCCGTTATTTGGCCTCGAACATGCAGAACATTTCCACCTGGTACTAAGATACAATTAACTCATGCTCTTGTAAGGGCAATATTTCTGCACCGCAAAATTAAATCCTCACCGCTATCATAGAGGATCAACTAATTTCGCCTGGCGTATTTACCGCTCACGTAATCTTCAACAATCTGCTGGAATTGTTCAGCAAGTCCTTCACCCCGAAGCGTCATCCGCTTTTCACCATCAATGAAGACCGGTGCTGTCGGCACTTCACCAGTGCCGGGCAAACTGATACCGATATCCGCATGCTTTGATTCTCCAGGGCCATTGACGATACAGCCCATAACGGCAAGCTGCATTTCTTCGACACCGATATAATTTTCACGCCACTCTGGCATCCGCTCTCGAACATAACCTTGGATCTTACCCGCCAAGTCCTGGAAGACTGTACTAGTTGTTCGCCCGCAGCCAGGACACGAAGTCACGAGCGGCACAAAGGCTCGGAAGCCCATAGTTTGCAGAATTTGTTGAGCGACCACCACTTCTTCCGTGCGGTCGCCACCCGGCTCCGGCGTCAGAGAAATGCGGATCGTATCACCGATCCCTTGCTGCAGAAGTACAGCCAAGGCCGCCGTCGAGGCGACAATTCCTTTCGAGCCTATACCCGCTTCAGTCAGGCCCAAATGCAGCGCGTAGTCGCCGCGCTTCGCCATTTCGGTATAAACGGAAATCAAAGATTGCACCTCGCTAACTTTGCACGACAATATAATCTTATCCGCACTCATCCCGAGCTCTTCGGCCCTCTGTGCATTCCCAATTGCAGAGACTACGAGGGCCTCATGCATAACATCAGATGCCAATGCCGGGGTTTCAAGCTCCCCGTTCTTATCCATCAAATGGGCCAGCAATTCCTGATCAAGGCTGCCCCAATTTACACCAATCCGAACCGGGCGGTCGTATTCTAGCGCGGTTTCGATCATGGAGGAAAATTGCGTATCGCGTTTCTCCCGAAATCCAACATTACCAGGGTTGATCCGGTATTTGGCCAGCGCCTCAGCACACGCCGGGTACTTTGTTAACAGCTTGTGCCCTATATAGTGAAAATCACCAACGATCGGCACTTCAACACCCCGAGCAACCAACTTATCCTTAATATAAGGAACAGCCTTAGCAGCCTCCTCCCGATCGACCGTAATACGCACAATTTCAGAGCCCGCACGGTGCAGAGCCTCCACCTGCTCGGCTGTTGCATCAATATCCGCTGTATCCGTATTTGTCATCGACTGTACGACGATCGGTTTATCGCCACCGACCGTCACCGATCCAACCTTTACCGGTATACTTTTTCTTCGCTTTATTGAATGACCAACGAGACCTGCCATGGCACATACCTTTACACCCACATCTAAGACTACTACGTGACTTGGAGGAACATCATTGTCAAACATTGTCGCGTGAATTTTGAACAATGCGACAACACCTTATTCTTATGACGCCTCAACTCACAAAGAACTAATCAAAAACTCATGTTCTCTTTATATAATAGCGGCAAATGTGATCGACATCATGTTCATAACCAAACATAGAATGCTTGCCATCGATTGCCCTCGGGCGTTTACTTCTCCTGAACGGACAGCCCACATCCCAGCGAAACTCAGAATCAGAACGGCTATAGCTATTGGCCATGACGGTGAAAGCAATTTCAAAATCAAAATTTCAGAAATTGCTATGCCGCTGATACCACCCAATATGGTGGCGATCGGAACGAACATCCCAGTTTTTTTATTTCTAACCGAGAGACGAGCAGACATCACAATCAGTAAAGCCGGAAAGAACAGCAAACCAATCACCGGACCAACGAGATCCGCAGCTTCCGCAACAAGAGTTGGTCTAAAAATAGGCAATGCGTATAGAAAAACCAAGACGATCGTTAAAGCGAAACCGGCTAACAACAAAACGCTCGCAGCACGACGGACAGCTAATTGCGAATCAGGTGAAGTAACCCTTCCGGCGAGATAGAAACCTGTCGTTGTAGCGATTAGCAAAATGACACAGATTGCGGTCCATACCGATGCGGATGGATAAACTGCCCTTATAACGGAGGCGCCTGCAGCGATGAATAAACCACCTGCTAGGCCAACTATGGTGCAGAAAACTCCATCTCTGAGCATAAAAATCAAACCATTGCCTTTGATAATGATAGAAATCGGCTAAATCCTTTTACCCTGCAAGCCATTTTCTAGTGATTAAAGGAACCATTGACAGGATCAGTTAAGCCCCCTATTGTCCCGCGCCGTTGGACAGACGCCACCTGGCAGAGAAATATCATGCGAGTAGCAAGTTCTTTAAAGACTTTAAAAAAGCGTCATAAAGAGTGCCGTGTTGTGCGCAGAAAAGGCCGTGTTTACGTCATCAACAAGCGCAACCCGCGTTTTAAGGCCCGCCAAGGCTAATTACGGATCGCACTAAAAGCGACACAACGAGTATTAGTAGCTTTTAAATAAATTCGGCGTTTCAAAAAAATCATGCTGGGCTAAGCGATAGCTTTAAGCTTCCGTAATGCAGCGATTTCATCAGCAGAATAACCAGCCTCCCGCAAAACCTCATCCGTATGCTCGCCCAAATCGGGCGCCATTACCGGCTCTGCCTTAGTTTCTCCATCAACAAAAATTGGCGTATCTACGACTAAATCTGCACCTCCTCTGGGGTCACGGTTTTCACGCAGTGCACCGCTAGCCCGGAATTGATCATCTGTAAGGACATCATCGATCTGGTGCGTCTCGCCAAAAGTGAACCCACCATCATTCAAGGAACGACGAACCTCATCCGCGGTCAGCTTACTGAAAGCTTCGTCTAATTCGGCAATCAACGCATGTGCGTTATCATTCCGCAGGTCTGTTGTTAAAAAGCGCGGATCTTCCGCAATCATTGGTCGACCAAGGGCGGCAACAAGCTCCGGAAAGCGTGCTTGTCCCGTAATCATAATGAGATGGAACCAACGACCATCTTTCGTTTGGTAAAAATTATTGACGGCGCTAAGTGCTTTTTCACGCCCAGGTCGATGCGCAACTTCACCGCCAGATAAAATCGTTTGGATCGATAATGCATTCCCCCAAGCGCCATTCGCCATCAAGGACGTCGAAACCCGCCCGCCTTTTCCAGACGACATTCGCCGGTAAAGCGCTAGCATGATAGAACCAAATAACGATACCGCTGTCGGATGATCTCCCATTCCAGGCAAGGAACGTGCCGGCGGCGATTCTGGTGAAGGTTTCACAAGATCCTGCATTCCAGACCGCGCCCAAAGAGCGGTCGAATCAAAACCGGTTCGATCGCCTTCCGGCCCCTGCTCACCGTAAGCGGAAACAGAGGCGTAGATTAGGCGGTCATTCAACGGTCCAATATCTTCATAGCGAATTCGCAATCGTTCTCTCGGACCAAGTGGCATATTGGTAATGAAGATATCCGCCGACTTACAAAGACAGTATAGAACGGCTCGTCCCTCTTCCGATTTCAGATCAAGCGCAATCCCTTTTTTATTGCGGTTATCGACAAACCATTCATGATGCGCTGGACTATGGCCGTAACCAGGGCCACGCAAACTGTAGCGCAACGGGTCCCCCATTCCGACCGGTTCTACTTTGATAACTTCCGCACCAAAGTCAGCCATTACAGTGCCGGCCGCCGGCGCGGCGATAAAGCTCGCAACGTCGAGAACCCGAATACCATCCAAAATTCCTTCGCCCATGACTGAACTCCCACTTATCAAACACACCGGGGAATAGGTAACGGGGGAGGCTAGATTGGCAAGGCTTAGGGAATAGCGCCAGCTTCTTTCAGCTTGGCCAATGCCACATCGTCATAACCAATATCTCGCAGGACTTCTTCCGTATGCTGTCCAAACTCCGGCGGCATGGTGGGCTCTGACTTAAAGCTGTCTTCGATCCAGATGGGTGTGTCAACAACGTACTCAGCGCCCGCGGCCGGATCATCAATTGCGCGGATTGCCCGCCCCTCAATCATCTGTGGATCCATTGGAATATCATCAACCTTACGGATGTCACCATACGTAAAGCGATTATCGTCAAACAATTTTACCCATTCGGCATAATCGCGCCGCGCAAATGCCTCTTCTAAAATGAGGATCAGGGCATTACTGTTTTCTATCCAAGCGGCTTGGTTCTCAAAGCGTGGATCGGTAGCGAGTTCCGGACACCCGATCAACTCGGCCAATTCCGGCCAACGGTGTAGGTTGGTGTTAAAAATTATATGCAGCCAACGGCCGTCTCGCGTTTGATAGAGGTTGTGCAAGGGATTACCAGCATTTTCCCGAGGCGGACGGCAAACGACCTGGCTCCCGCACAGCATAGCCTGCGTTAACAGTCCATTCCACCATACGCCATTGGCCATCAACGACGTTGAAACATGACTACCTTTGCCAGTTCGCTCACGGCGGTATAAACCCGTCATAATCGCGGCAAAAAGCGACATAGCCGTCGGATGATCGCCCATGCCTGGCAGCGAGCGCGCCGGCGGGGAATCAGGCCCTGGTTTCACTAGATCCATCAAACCCGTGCGCGCCCAGAGTGCCGTTGAGTCGAAACCGGGTCGTCCTGCTTCGGGTCCTTTTTCACCGAAAGCGCTAATAGACGCATAAACAATCTGCGTGTTAATATCCTGAATATCTGCATAGCTAATTTTTAACCGTTCCCGGGTTGGTATCGGCATATTCGTAATGAAGACATCAGCCACTTCGAGAAGCCGTTCGAAGACCTCCCGGCCAGCTTCAGTTTTGATATCGAGCGCAACGCCTCGCTTATTCCGATTGTCAACAATATAACCGTATGGGTACTCGGAACGGGGCGCATCGCTGCCCCGAAGATGCCCACCCCGAAAAGGGTCGGGACGGTTCGGTGCCTCGATCTTGACAACATCCGCCCCAAAATCAGCCAGAACCACTCCCGACGCAGGTCCCGCGATATAGGTTGCAAGTTCAACTACCTTAATTCCGTCGAGGATAGCCTCGCTCATAACAATCTCCAATTTACTGCTCTTCGAGCAGGTATTTCCTATACGTTCTATGGCAAGACAGCTATCGCCTATCTTCCTGCCAAACAGGGGACATCATGAGCCATATGAAGAAAATGGCATAGACAAACGCTAGCGCCAAAAGCATTTCTTGGGGCTTAAATATGTGCAGTAGGAAGCCAGTCGCAATCGGACCAACCGCCGCCCCAATGTCCCGCCAAGTTTGATTTCGCGCCAACGGCTGAAGGACTTCCTTTGGGGCAAAATAGGCAACTGCTGTGGGGAATAACGTACCCAACGCCCCCCGCCCGAGCACTACAGCAATCGAACCAACGATCAGCCATTCAATGCCCAACAATGCGAAACCAGTGATGACTAAAACTGAACTCACAATCAATGGCCGACGAACACCAAAGCGGTCTGCAATAACCCCAAATGTTGGCGCGGCAACCATTTCGGCGATGCGGCGAACAGAAAGTATTAATCCACCGCCCAACATCGCCCACTCAACTGTCGTCTGTTGCGCAAGCATTATGGTAATGGTCAGAGTGAATACACCATCCACGCCAACCCCCATCCAGAAGATTAACAAATCGAAGCGGTCCGGCTTTGGAAACATGCTTGGACGCGCCGTCGGTGGGGTTGGCGGGCCATCATGATCTCTGGTGGGCAATAACAGAGACAAAGGCAAAATGAGTGCCGAGCCGACTGCGAGATAGAGAAACACGTCCTTCGCTCCAACAATTCCCGCAAGCCAAGTTCCAGCTGTCATCGCCACAAGAGGGCCGATTTGCTCAACAGCTCGGCTCACGCCAACGCGTGTTCCAGTCTTTGCCCTGTCTTGGGCAGCGTATGCGAGTGTGACCAAGAGAAGACCAGCATAAGATAATCCCCAGAGAACCCGAGCAGCCAAAAGCGGCCAGCCACCTTCCAGAAAACCGTATCCAGCTGTAGATAGCACGGCTGTACTACTTGCCAAAACACAGAGGTTTCTAAGACCGATCCATTCACTGAGATGGGCAATCCAACCGTAAGTAAACGTGCGAATAATTCGATTAGCAGAAAGCAGAATACCAACCCAAACTAGGCTAACGCCAAACTGCTCCGCATTTACTGGCAGTACGATATAAATTAGCGCGTCACCAAACAGGCACAGTGACATCACCCACGATGAAATCAATAGGCCGCGCCAGCTCTGATCCTTACCATTTTTTTGCTGGTTCGTCCCAACGGTCATCTGACAACTGCAACAAGTTTGCAAAGATTTCTAGTGCTAGAGGGCTTTTGAACCATAGACCAGCCGCCTTTATTCGGCTGCAGGATCCAATTTACCGAGTTTTGCTGTGTCTTTGGGTTTATAGTCAAGCTTTGGGGTCTCTGGCACCTGACAACCTACAGGGCAACAGCGTCCAGGCTGCTTCGAAACTCGCCTGTCATTTTCTGCAACCACACCACGCTCAAGAAGCTTCCCGACCAATTCTCGGCGTTCTTCAATTGGGTAGTAGCGGTAAATTTCTCGCTTCATCGCCGCTGGTGATCCGCCACCATGGAGGCTGATAACGGACATCCATGTCCCTGCTTTCGAGGCCGTCAGGTCTTCCATCAAGCGTGCAACGTCGGCTCGACGCTGATGCGGAATATCGGGACGCGTCTGCAGCATAGCCGCCAAATCACCCGAAGTTTCTGGATTGTGGTCCTCATCGGGACCCGGCAAGGCGACGATCAAACCGCCTGATACCTCATGTGCAATCCGGTGCATGTCGTAAATTTGCGTCGCTAACATTAACTTGCCAACATTCGCAAAAACACCGTCGGGTTGGAAGCTCCCCGCTGGATCGGCGAAGCCATAGACAGAGGCCGCAACCCCGCAGGCATAGAAACCTTCCACGATCTTAATCAAATCAACCATTCCATCGCGCAGATGCGGCGTATCTTCCACCGAGAGACCATTTGTCTCACTCATCAATACACCTGCACCGATCAATAGGTCGCCAAAGCCAGCACGTGCACCGATACAACTATGCCGATGATGTGTTGCATAGGTCGAAATCAAAAATTGAGAGTGTTCCCATTCACCATCCATGAATATGCGGTCCCAGGGAACGAAAACGTCATCGAAAATCGCAACACCTGTCGTTTGACCATATTTGGCGCTGAACTTGGCATCTGCCTCACCAGGGCGGCCCGCAGGACGGGATACGATCGTAATCCCATCAGCGTCAATCGGGACGGCGCAACAAATCGCGAAGTCTTTATCTGCTTCGATCATATTGCGGCACGGCATGACAAGATACTCGTGCATATAAGGCGCACCCGTAATAATCGCTTTTGCACCACGGAGGACAATGCCATCCGCCCGCCGTTCTTTAACGTGAACATACGAATCAGAATTAATCTGTTTATGAGGCCTGAGCGAACGATCGCCCTTGCCATCGGTCATCGCGACACCAAGGGTTAGGTCTTCATCCTGAACCTTGTGTAAGTAATTTAAAAACCGCTGGTGATAGTTGGTCCCTCTCTCCTCATCCATGCGGTAAGTCGCCTGGAAAATTGCGTTCAAGGCATCATGGGTCAAATACCGCTGAGCACACCCAACTTCTCGGCACATCAAACGCACAGCTTCTAACTTATTGATCAGATCCTGCGGGGTTCGGCATATATGCAGCATCCGGTTTACATCAGTACCCGTCGTGTGTTGCTCGGCCACCATCAGCGGTTGATAGTCAGGCTCCAATGCATAGTCGTAGGTCACACCGACAGCATCGATACCCGGCCTAAATCGCGCCTCATCGGCAACGCATTCAACAAGATCACCCTCACAGTAGACGCGCGGCGAATATTGTCGCAATGACTCTCGGTAGTCGGCAGCGGTCATAAACATCGAATGCGGCTCCTAACTTTTCACCAGTGCATCTGCCAAATTATTCAGATTTTCGTGGGCTTCCAGACACATGACAGCATCCAAAACCCGTTGCGCTTGCAGTCGGTCCACCACGCGCACGGCATTCGCAAAGAATTTGTCTTCGATGTCACTGGAAGAAAGCGGGTTATCTGCGGAACCACGGTTGATCGCTTCGCGATGCGCGAGGCGGCGTCCGTCGTTCGTCTCGATCACGACCTCACCAGAATAGTAGGTCGGATAAGCGGAATCGGGATCAATTTCGTAACCGGACTTGCTGCAAAGATCCAGTATTGTTGGATCTTGCAAGGCTTCGTCTTCCAATTCGTCGAGCGTAAACTGGCCGCGCGTCATGCTGGAGGACATGATGTAGTGCACGCTAAACTGTGCGTCATATGCATTCTGCGGCTTCATCTTATTGGCTTCTGGCTCGCAGACTACGTTCGATTGATCTTTGTGAATTCGTGCTGTCATCGACTTGATGTCTGCTGGGGCTAAATTGTGCTTCTTTTTAAGCGCGAGCGTTGCATCGGCAAAAGCGTGATTGAAGTGACACGCCGGATACGGCTTGAAGGCAATGCCCATCATGGCCCATTCTCGGCCAAGACCATTTGTAATCACGGACGGGTCGGCCATCATTGGGTCCTGCATATACAAATTAAAGAGACCATATCGGCCTTCATAAGGTTTCCGCGGCCCGAAATATCCATGCTTGGCCATCATAGCAGCGGTTTGCCCGGAAGCACTTGCCCATGCGGGATGGTTCCGTTTCGTCCAAGCGCCGTCTTCCAAGAATTCCAGGCTGGCTGATGCTTGCGATAAGACAATCCCCTGCGCATCAAGTAATTGGTCACCCTTCAGGCCATACAGATAACTCGCCCCAATCGCCGAACCGAATGCACCAACAACTCCAGTCGGATGGAAACCTCTTTGATGAAATCCACCGTTGGCAGCTGCACCAATGCGGCTTGACGCTTCCGACGCAATCAAGAAAGCACCAAGTGCCCGTCGGCCGTCGGCACCCGTCGCCAAGCCAGCCGCCAGCATAGTCGGCACAGCACTTGCTGATGTATGAACTACCGCACCGCTGTGTGTGTCATCGTAGTCAAGGCCATGAATCAGTGTGCCGTTCAGGTGCGCTGAGTCACGCTGTGTTAAACGCAGATCCATGCCGATTATTGGGTAATCTCCAGGTCCACCAATTTCTTCAAGGGCGGAGGCTAACCTCCCAGCAAAGTCAAAGCCGACAGACGCGAAGCCAATCCCAAGTGCATCAAGAATGTTCAGTTTGGCTCGGGTCAAAACCTCAACCGGCACTTGGTTGAAGTCAAATTGCTCAACAAATTCAGCCAAACATTCAGACAGCGTGGATTTCGTGCCCGATATCGATACGGCAGTTGCGTCGTTCATTACTTCCCCCCATTCTGCAGTAGCCCAGTGTGTCTCGTCTTTAACTACCACAGACCCAAAACATCGGTCACGCTGCCTCTACGCGGGCAATTGCTTCCGCAATGTCAACAATCCGTTGCGCTTTATCCACGATTGGATAGTCAACGAAATAACCATCGATCTGGATTGAAGCAGAGCCAGCAGCTTCCGCCTCAGCAAACGCCTCTATGACTTTCTTTGCGAAAGCGAGTTGTTCTCCAGTTGGTGTAAATGCGGTATTGGCTGTTACTATCTGGTCCGGATGAATACAGAGTTTACCCTGGAAGCCAAGATCCCGAACAAGCTCGCAAGACACCCGAAAGGCATCATCCTCCTTGATATGAATGAAGACCGTGTCAATTGGCGGCTCTAATAAACCCAATCGCGAGGCGACGACCATCTCCGAACGCATACTGGCGAGTTCATGCTCTGTTAACGACCACTCCATCCCAAGGTCCTTAGTGTAGTCTCCAGCCCCAAACGAAAGACGTTTGATACGCGTACCAGCCTGCGCAATCGCCCGAGCCGCATCCTGACCCCGCGCCGTCTCGATAATAGGCATGACGTCCACCGACCCAATTTCCATACCTCGCTCACGCTCAAGATTGGTTAGCAGCCAATCGACTGAACAAAGATCCTCTACTCTCTCCAACTTAGGTAGAACAATACCATCGAGCCAAGGCCCCACAATCTCGCAAATATCATGGTAGCAATACTCCGTATCATACGCGTTTACACGCACATAGCCGCGGCATCGGCGAGGCAGCTTGAGCGCTTCAACAGCGACTGCCCGTGTTGCTGGTTTCTCCGCAATTGCAACTGCGTCCTCCAAGTCGAGAATGACGACATCGGCGCCCGCGCCAAAGACTTTCTCAACTTTTCGGGGGTGGTTGGCGGGACAGAATAAATAAGTACGATTCGCTTCCATAAACCCACTCTTAAGATATTGAGGTTAGCTACCTAGCTAGCGTTTTGCAGGAAAACTCCAAGTTTTAGAAACGTCAGACCTCACGATGATAGCTGAAAAACACTACAGATACACAATTTCCATAGAAATAGATCGCTGCAGTGCAGACGACGGGGCTGCCCCATCTTTTCAATTCAACGTTTTCACATGCTTATCAAGCAGGCCACAAATCAAATCCAGGGCACTCTTTGGCATTAAACCTATATACCTAAAAATTCATCAGAAACCGAACAAGTTTTTTTGTCCGTTCGCTGAACAAGGACGGTGTAAAATAAGTGCCGGTCGCACGTTTGGAGACTTCACCAATTGTTGGATAAGGGGCTATTACACTTGCAATCGCACCTACCTTCAATCGTTTTTGGACCGCAAGAGCCCACGGGAAGATTAACTCGCCGGCGTTTGCACCAACGATACACACACCATGGATGCGGCCTTTCCTGTCGGCAATTACCTTAATAAAACCATCGGTCCGGCGCTCAGCTTGTGCGCGATCATTCTCCGCAAACGGCCACCTTAAAATACGAATATCATCTCCCAAAGCCTCCTTAGCCTGCAATTCACTCAACCCGACATGGGCAAGTTCTGGATCGGTGAAGGTTACCCATGACACAGCACAATAATCTGCCTTGGCAGGAAGCTTAAATAGGGCATTACGAATAACGATACTGGCATGATAGCCCGCGACATGCGTGAATTGAAACGCCCCAGAAACGTCACCAATTGCGAACACTCGCTTGTTTGAGGTCCGTAACCGCGCGTCAATTTGAATACCCTTTTCCGAATACTGAATTCCAGCAGCTTCAAGCCCAAGACCCATAACATTTGGCTTGCGGCCAACCGCAACGAGAAGGTGCGAGCCTTCAATATTCCGAGTTTGCCCATCAACATTCAGGGTTACCGAGATTTTCCCTTCCGATCCGTCCACTCCCTGGATCTCCACGCCTTCGTGTAATTCGACACCTTCTCGCCGCAGCTGGAGCCGCACAACATCCGCTGCTTCACGGTCGTCATTTGCTAGAATAGTAGATATCTCCAACACCGTGACCCTAGCACCCAACCGTCGATGCGCTTGAGCCAATTCGCAACCAACCGATCCGCCCCCGATAATAACAAGGTGCTCCGGACACTTTTTGAGGTCAAAGATAGTTTCGTTGGTCAAATACGGCGTAGCTGACAAGCCTTGTATTGATGGCATCCCCGGAGAGGAACCAGTCGCGACTACGAAATATTTGGCATTTATGGTGTGCTCTCCCGCTTTAACTTCGCGTGGCCCAACAAAAGTGCCAACTTCCTGAATAACACGAACACCGAGCCCTTCGAAACGTTCCACAGAATCGTTGGGTTCAATCGCCGCAATCACTGAGTGAACGTGCTGATTGACTTTTGCAAAGTCGACTTTCGGAACAATGGTCCCAATCCCGAAGGCGGCTGATGTGCGAAAAACCTCGGCTCTATTACCCGCCGCCAAAAGAGCTTTCGACGGCACACAACCATAATTCAAGCAATCGCCGCCCATTTTACTTCGTTCAAGCAACACAACATCCGCACCCATCTGAGATGCGCCAGCAGCTACGGTCAAACCGCCGGATCCGGCTCCGATCACACAAATATCCGCGTTGATCGAATTATCGCTCATATTACCTCCGGAAATTCGATCCACGTGCCATTGCGATTTAATCACAAATAAAATTACGACAGAAGAATGGGAGCACGTTTACCATGAAAACAGATAGTATTCCTTTTTATATTTTTTCCCGATTGACCCGGACCACCTTTTAGCCGCTGCCTAAATTCAAAACGGCTATACTCAATTTTTATGTGCCCAATGCTACCGCAAACGAAAGGGACTTTAGTCTAGCGCCTTCGAAGCAATCTCATACACATCAGGAGACAATTCTGATTTCTGCAAAATCTCACAAAGTTGAGCCCGCATTGCCGATTGTCGTTGATCGTCAAAACGACGCCATTGTCCCAATGGCGCGAGCAATCGCGCAGCCACCTGGGGATTTATCTCGTCAAGGATCATCACCTGATTTGCCAAAAAGGCATAGCCGGCGCCGTCCTCTGAATGAAACCGAAATTGATTACCAGCACAAAAGCCACCAATGAGTGCTCTTACCTTGTTTGGATTTCGAATAGAAAAAACCGGGTGTTCAAGCAATTTTTTTACGTTCGCAAGTGTGCCAGCTAGCGACGACATGGCCTGCAAACTTAGCCATTTGTCCAAAACCAGGCTGTCGTTCCGCCAACGTTCATAAAACTCACTCAGTGCAAATTCCCGTTCCGGACAGTCGATATGGATAAGACATCCAAGCGCGGCAATAGAATCCGTCATATTGTCCGCCTTCTCAAATTGCTCGACGCATAAGGTCCTTGATGATGGGTCGTCTAGCGTCACTAAGTAGGAAAGGGCACCATTTTTGAGTTTCCTTTGCGCCGCATCCATTGAATTCGGGCGATAGGGCCTATTGAACTTATTTTCATGGTACAGCCGAAGAAGGTCATCGCCCAAACTTTGTGCGATTTCTTGGCGCAGATTTTTGCAGGCTTCGTGTATTGCGGCGACATCAACTTTTGTCATCTGATTGCCGAGATATTCTTCGCTCGGCAATAACATCGCTTCTGCCTTAAATGAATTATCCAGCGAAGCATCGCTCAACATTCCACCCAGTGCAGAAACGAATTCGGTCGAAGACGGTCGAGGCTCACCCTTTTGCGATGCGAAAATCGATTGAAGCAGATAGTCAGACGCATATTGTTGACCTGCCTCCCATCGATTGAAAGGGTCTTTGTCATGCGCCAATAGAAACGCACGCTCGCTATCGGTGAGTGATACCGAAAGTGTAACTGGCGCGGAAAAATCCCGCAGGGCAGAAATCACCGGGTTACTTTTAACACCAATAAATTC
>MDTE01126160.1_pt1 | contig 51559 bp, 40 predicted proteins | sample 811231 | NCBI WGS metagenome assembly MDTE01 (sample SAMN05326651, study PRJNA326480) | marine metagenome | isolation source: seawater | place: Indian Ocean: Red Sea | collected 2010 | reverse complement strand
CTGATTCCTCGGCTGATTCCTCGGCTGATTCCTCGGCTGATTCCTCGGCTGATTCCTCGGCTGATTCCTCTTCTTGGTTGATCCCGAGCAATTCGTTACGAGTCTCTTCGCTCAGGGCTTCGAGCAATTCAACGGGAGGTTCCTCACCACGCTCGATATACTCTTCGGCGGCTGCACGAATCTGGCGTTCTCGATCACGTGCCGCCCTCTGCTCGGCACGCCGACGAGTCTCTTCCTCCTCCTGCCGCTCGGCTTCCACTTCTGCGGCGGCGACGATCACGTTGCACTGTTCCTCTGTGAGACCTCCCATTTCTGCGAGATCATCTGGCTCGATCACCGACAAGTCGAAGAAGCTGAAGAAACCCTGCCCGACGAGTTCCTCAGCGAGGTCTTCGGTCACTTCCGGCAGCATGGCAAACGCCACTGTCGACTGATCAAGTTGTTCGTGAAGTTCCTCCTGGGTCATGACCTCGATGTCCCAGCCCACGAGTTTCGAGGCGAGCCGAACGTTCTGGCCACGTTTGCCGATAGCCAGGGAGAGCTGATCCTCGTCGACCAGGACGAGCACACGTCCCAGCAGCGCACACACGATCACGTCGTCGACATCGGCTGGCTGCATCGCGTTGGGAACCAGCACCGGCAGCGACTCGTTCCATCTGACAATGTCGATCCGTTCGCCGGCGAGTTCCTCAACGATGTTCTTGATCCGCGCGCCGCGTACCCCGACACACGCACCCACGCAATCGATGTTGTTGTCGTAACAGGAAACCGCCACCTTGGAACGGTATCCGGCCTCTCGTGCCAGGGACTGGATCTCGATGATCGACTCCGCCACTTCCGGGATCTCGCGTTCGAACAGACGCTGGACAAGATCGGGATGCTTGCGCGAGAGGATGATCTTGATGCGGCTGCCGGCCTTGCGCACCTCGATGATGACCGCCCGCACCCGCTCATTGACGCGGTGAGACTCTCCTGGAATCTGCTCGCTCCGTGGCAAAAACGCTTCGACCTTGCCCAGGTTGACCGTAGCGGCACCTCCGTCAAACCGCGTTACCGTACCTGTGACCATCTGGCCCCGCAATTCCTCGTACTCGATGTACAGGGAATCCCGTTCGGCCTCACGGATCTTCTGGATCATCACCTGCTTGGCAGTCTGAGCGGAGATGCGTCCCAAGATCGTGCCCAGGTCATCGGGGGCAATTTCGACCCCCGGACAATGCACCGTCGGCTCGCCGCTGGTACGGTCGATATGCACCTCGACCTCGGACTCTTCCCCATAGTGCTTTCGCGCTGCGGAGAGAATCGCCTGCTCGATACCTTCGAACACGATGTCCTTGTCGATGTTCTTGTCGCGATGAATCGCGTCGACGAGCCGGAGAAGTTCTGGTCCGTTCATCGCTGTTCCTTCTCTGCCTGCTCTGCCTGCAGTTGTATCCACATAGCCGGTCTGGCGATTGCTCGGTAGTGCTGCTCGTGATGAAAGTGGCAATCGGACTGCCGGGTTGTTCGCGGGTTACCCCGATGAAGTCTCAGAAATAAAAAAATGCGGGTCGGTCGACCCACACTCGTTGTCGCGGCCAGCGCCTCTCGCCCCACACGACCGACCCGAACCACCCGTCATCCTCTGCCGCCTGCCTGGCCTCGAGCCAGCTGCAATACGTCAGAAAAAGAACGGAGGGAACAAGCCCACCAAGTTCCTTTTGGAAACAAGTCCGAATTACATGCGGACGCTCCCGAGGGGAACCTCAATACCTCTCCGAACGGAACTCGCCGTCCTGAACGGGACGACCATGGTGAGTCACTTTCCGCAGCGGAGAACTGTCTTCCAGTACACCTCGAACGATACTGAATGCCCCATGGAGTGTCAAGCGACCTGCAAACCGCACAAATTGTCGGAAGTCATTGATAGAACGCCTGTTAGAACCACATGGAACAACCTCATTCTCACCACGATCCCGCCCGGCGACACTTTCTGGTGCACGATCCGTCGGCGGAGAACCGGACAATGACCCCCCCCTCATTTGATGTCTTGGAGGCAACCGTTGGTTTGCCGCCCGACTGAACAACCAGGCCTGGGAACTCGTGGAGTCAGCCACACGGACCGAAGCTGACGATGATCCGGTGTGCCATTCGGCTCACGCTGCCTGTCGGCACTGGTTAGAAGTCTGCGGAGAGATCCACCGGCTGAGAGCCGCATACCTACTGGCTCATGTGGATGTCGCCCAGGGGGGCCCTCGGCCGCGTGCTACCACTCGCAGCGTGCTCTCTCGCACCTGGAGTCCGTATCGGATTCCGTCGAGGGCTTCGACGTGGCGTCACGCTCTCTCGCACTGGCTGGCGACATGACGGGCGCCAACCAGCATGCCGAACGGGCCGAGTCAGCACGCACTTCGATCACGGAGGAAGAGGACCGGAAGATCGTCCACTCATGGCTGGATCCTCCGAGTATCCATGCTGAGATAGACGAGCATCAAGCCATTGCCGACGGTTAGACTGCGGCCACGATGGCGCTCGCCTGACCATTGGGGGTCACGCTGAGATTGAGCACGACTGTGTTCTCGACCGCTCGTGGAGATCCGTGGACAATATCGAGCGGACACGATTCATCGGCCTGCTCAAAATGGACTGTCGTCGGGACAACGCCCTCCCCCAGCGCCAGCAGGGAGGCGGCCAGTTCCAGCGAACCACAGCCAGCTCCCGAGTTGCCCAGCGAACTCTTCATCGCCGTGACAGGCACGCGAGCAGCATTGTCGCCAAACAATTCACCAATTGCCTCGGCCTCGACCAGGTCTGCCTGCCGGGACCCCAGGCCATGGGCGTGAATGTGCCCGACGTCACTGGGTCCCAACCCGGCATCTGACAGCGCGGCGCGAGCGGCATGAACGATCGCCTGTCCAGGTGCAGCCACTCCAGCCCGATCAATCACGCAACTGGAGCCGGCCCCGAGGACGGCCCCCAGAATCCTGGCTCCGCGGGCCCTGGCGTGGTCCTCGTTCTCCAGGATCAGCGAACAGGCCCCCTCGCCAATCACCTGGCCGGTCCGTCTGGCATCAAACGGGCGACTCCATGTCGACGGATCGCCGCTGCCATCGGCCAACTCGTCCCACATACAGGCGTGCAACGTCTTGATCGGGTGCATCCGTGACCCGGTCGACCCGGCGATCATGACATCAGCACTTCCCCGTGTGATCAACCGGAATGCCTCACCGATGGCATGGTTGCCCGAGGCTTCGGCGAGCGTCAGGGAATTGTTCGGCCCCCTGGCGTCCGCGGCGATCGCAATGTGGCAGGCAGGCATGTTGGGCAGGTACTTCAGAAGCCACAGCGGCTCCATCTCGCCGAGTCCATGGTCGCCCCATCGGGAGAGCTGAAATTCGTTTTCTTCCTCTCCAGTCTCGGTGATCTTGATCTCCGAGGCCATCGAGGCCCCCGGGTACAGGGATTCGGGATGCGAGAACATCTGATCGGCACCATAGTCGACCCCCATCCGCGTCCGGTCAACAGTCTCGGCGTCGATGCCAGCATCCTCGAGTGCCCCCATCGCCGACGCGACTCCCAGTTGGATATCGCGGCACATCACTTTGACGCTTTTGCGTTGGGGCTTGAGATACACCTTGCGGGCGGCCTGCAACGTGAATTCAGGAATTTCCCCCGCAACGTGACCGGGCACTCCGGAAACGTCCATCAGTTCAATCGGCGCAATCCCATTGGTTCCCGCGAGGACACCCGCGGCAAACGCCTCGCGGCCAATGCCAATCGGGCTGAACACTCCGATGCCAGTGACGACAACGCGCGGAGAAGATGCGGGCGAGGTAGTCATGAGCAAGCACAGGTGGCAGGAAACAGGGAGGTGGGAAGGGACATGGTCATGCGCCGGGCGTCAGGAGACTTTCCTGAGGACCAGGCACGCGTTGTGGCCGCCAAATCCGAAGCTGTTTTTCAGGACGTGGGTGATTTCTGCGTTACGGGCTTCGCCGGGGACGTAATCGAGATCACAATCGGGATCAGGATTCTCGAGATTGATCGTGGGGGGGACCACCTGGTCCTGCAAGGCCTTGACGCAGGCGCACACCTCGACACCACCCGACGCTCCCAGGAGGTGCCCCAGTTGGCTCTTACTGCTCGAGACGCACAGTTTCCGGGCGTGGTCACCAAACACGTTCTTGATCGCTCGTGTTTCGGCCACGTCGCCCAGCGGAGTGCTCGTGCCATGGGCATTGATGTAGTCGATCTGATCGGGCTGGATGCCCGCGTCCTGGATCGCCGCGGACATCGCATACGCGGCTCCCTCGCCCTCGGGATTGGGTGCGGTCATGTGTGTGCCGTCGGCCGACATCCCATACCCCAGCACTTCGGCCAGCATCTCCGCACCGCGCGCCTCGGCATGGGAGAATTCCTCGAGAATGATCAGCCCCGCGCCTTCAGAGAGCACGAATCCGTCCCGGTCGGCATCCCAGGGGCGGCTGGCCCGCTCGGGATCATCATTGCGGGTCGAGAGGGCATTCATGCGAGCGAAGCCCGAAAGGCCCATCGGAGTCATCGCGGCCTCTGAGCCGCCGGTGACCATCACGTCAGCGACTCCGTGCTGGATCAGTCGGAAGGCATCGCCAATGGCGTTGGTGGCCGAGGCACACGCGGTGGCCACCGCACTGTTGGGGCCACGGAGCTTGAAGTGTACCGAGATGTTTCCGCTGGCGGCATTGACCATCAGCTTGGGGATCATCAGCGGAGAGACTCGGGCGGGACCACGATCAAACAACTTGCTGTGCTGGACCTCGATCTCCTCCAGTCCACCGATCCCGCTGCCAATCAGCACGCCATGGCGGTAGGGATCTCCGGTGTCGAAATCCATACCCGAATGGCGGGCCGCCTTGTCGGCACCGACGAGCGCAAACTGTGTGAAACGATCGAGCCGCCTGAGATCCTTGGAGGGCAGATCGAGATGGTCGGCGGCGTCGAATTCGCGCACCTCGCCCCCGAACCGCACCTTGAACGTATCAACGTCAAAACGTGTCAGGGGGCCGATTCCGCTCTTGCCGGTGCACAGCCGGTCCCAGAACTCGGAGATCTCGCAGCCGAGCGGGGAAACGACCGAGATCCCGGTGACGACAACGCGGCGCATCACTCGCCCATCTTGCCCTCGATGTAGGCGATCGCATCACCCACACTGACAATCTTCTCGTAATCCTCGTCCGGAACCGAGATCGAGAACTTGTCCTCGAAATTCATCACCAGTTCGACCAGGTCGAGCGAATCGGCCTTCAAGTCGTCGATGAACTTGCTTTCCGGGGAGATATTGCCCTCGTCCTCGCTGAGTTGCTCGGCGACGATCTCGATGACTTCTTGACTGACCGACACGCCCCATTCCTCCGTAAGCCCTGGTGAAAATCAAGTGACGAAAGGTCCAAGCCCACGCTGGAGTCGAACCGCTTCGCCGTTTGTCGTCCAAGCTCCGACGCGATGTGGGCGGGGAGTCCCCCGATCCGGCCACGTCCTTGGCCCAAATACCTCGGCGATGATATACCACCGGACCGTGTGAGTGTAAACCGTAAACCAGCGCGGTGTGTGCGAGAGCGCGCGATCCTCGGCGCCCCCGACAACGTCCTGGCAAAGTGAAGGAAGCCCGTCCGCTAGCCGCCCGCAATCGACTCGCAATTCACACCACGATCGATCCGCCGCAAAAGCCCCCGCAAGACGCGTCCCGGTCCAATCTCGCAAAACTCCGTCACACCGGCTGCCACGAGCGACTGCATCGAGTCTGACCACAGCACCGGGCTCTTGACCTGCGCCACCAGCAACCGCCGGATCTCCTCGGGATCGTCGTGAGACTCCGCGTCGACGTTGCTAATGACCGGGATCCGTGGGGGAGACATGGGGCAACTGGCCAGCGCCTCGGCCACCGCCTCGTCTGCAGGCTCCATCAAGGTCGTGTGAAACGCACCGGCCACCGTCAAGGGGACAGCCCGCCCCCCCGCCTCTTCGGCCAACTCCACGACGCGACGGCAGGCGGTCTGGTCCCCAGACACCACGATGTTGCCGGGACACAGGAAATTGGCCATCACGAGCAGTTGGCCTTGGCCGGTCGCCTGTCGGCACAGGTCTTCCACCTGATCGCGTTCCATCATCAGCAGGCTGACCATCCCCGAGGGAGTCTTGTCCGAGGCCGCTTGCATGGCCTCGCCGCGACACTGCACCACCCGCAGCGCGTCCTCAAAGGTCATCACACCCGCAAACACCAGCGCCGTGTACTCACCGAGGCTCAGCCCCGCCGTCACGTCCATCGCCCCGATCACTTCGGGCCGCGTGTCACGTAACCACTGGAGAACAGCCAGGCTCGTGACAAAAATCGCCGGCTGGCTGATCTGGGTCCTGTTCAACTCCTCCTCGGGCCCCTCGAAGCAGAGGGCCGCAAGATCGTAGCCGAGGATCTGCGAGGCGGAATCAAACAGCTCGGCCGCCGCCGGAGACTCCTCGGCGACCTGCCGGCCCATCCCGACCTGTTGAGCCCCCTGCCCGGGAAACAGTGCGCACGGCCCCTTCATGACGGTGAGGTCTCCTCGGCCGACTCCCAGCCGCTAGCGACATCAGTCGCCACATGTCCGTCGTCCCGGCTCTCCGGTCCGCTGGTGTCCTGCCCCGGCGAGTCCGGCGATGGCGGCACCTCGCCACCGAGGTGTTGCACGATCAGCGCATTGACCTGTCGTGACTCCAGGGTCGATGCCGCTCGCAGCGCGTTGGCAACGGCACGACCATCGCTGGACCCGTGGCAGATCATGCAGACGCCATCGATACCCAGCAGCGGCGCCCCGCCATGCTCCTGGTAGTTGTACTGACGCGAGGCAGACTCCAGAGCCTTCATCGCCTGCTCCCGTTCGGTCTCGAGCTGGCCGATCACATCCTGGGCGAGTGCCGAGATCAGGAATTCGGCCATCCCCTCACTGACCTTCAAAACCACGTTCCCGACAAAACCCTCGCAGACGAGCACATCCGCCTCTCCCTGGTACAGCCCACGCCCCTCGACATTGCCAACGTAAGATTCGGCGAGATTCGAGGACTGAAGCAGGGCATGGGCTTCGCGGTACAGGTCATTCCCTTTGCCCTCTTCACTGCCGATATTCATCAGGCCCACCCGGGGGGCATCGATGCCGAGCACCTCACGGGCATAGACCATCCCCATCGCCGCGTATTGCAACAGGTGTTCGGGACGAGCGGCTGGGTTGGCCCCCACGTCCAACAGCACGCTGCGTCCCCGCATGGTTGGCAATGTGACTGCGATTCCCGGACGTCTAACGCCAGCCAGAAACAACCGCGTCCTCAACCCCGCCGCAACCACCGCACCCGTGTTGCCGGCACTCACCACCGCATCGACTTCTCGAGCCGCCATCAGCCGCCAGCAGACCGAGATGGAACTGTCCGGCTTCTGTCTCAGGGCCTCGGTCGGCTTCTCGTCCATCCCCACGACGTCGGTCGCAGGTACGATGGTCAGGCGGTCGGCATCAAAGTCGGCATCGGCCAAGAAGCTCTCGAGCAACTCGCTCGAACCCACAAGGCTGATCGAAAGACCTGGATCCGCCTTGAGAGCAAGCAATGCCCCATCAACGTTGACACCCGGTGCCTCATCGCCGCCCATCGCGTCCAATGCGATCCGCATCGCCGACTCCTCCTCTCGTCAACGACCCCGCGTCACCAGGTCCCTGTCGCACCACCCGACGTGTCGCGACAGCCCCGGACGCGACACAGCTCAGTCGTCAGCCGAAACGACGGGATTCTGGAATTTCGAATAATGTCCACAACGCGGACACACGGTGTGCGAGGGCATGCTCGTGTGACACTCCTTACAAGTCACAACCTGCACGGAACGCGCTCGGATGTGCGTTCGCCGCTTGCGTCCACGAGTCTTCGAAATCCGTCGCTTGGGAACTGCCATCAATTCGCCCCTGGCCCCAGAACTCCCCGCCGCATTCAGCTCCATCGGAAACCGGGCACGGTCGACGGTCTGGAGGAAATGGGGATTGGTGTGGTGTTAGTTGAAGTGAAGGCGCGATGGTAGAGAGTGCTTGGACAGTCGGTCAAGCAACGGCGCCACGCCTGGGTGATGGTCAGCGGCAGGGACGGCGCCTTCGATGCCGGTAACATCTCACCAGCCCCTTCTCCGCCGCGTCCTCTCCCCCTCTCCTCCTGGTTTGCCCATTCGCACCATTCGGCCTCCGGCCACCATGGTGTCGACCAACTTGGAAAAAACGGTTGTTTTTGTTTGCAATTCTGGAGCGGGCCACGGAATAATACGGCACAGCGCACTACCGTTTCCTTTTCGAGATTTTTTTCTCTTCATCGGAGGTGATATATGGCACGTCGAAAGAGAGGTTTCACGCTCATTGAGCTGCTCGTCGTGATCGCGATCATCGCGATTCTCGTCGCTCTGCTCCTTCCCGCTGTTCAACAGGCACGTGAAGCGGCCCGCCGCTCAGCCTGCAAGAATAACCTCAAGCAGTTTGGCCTCGGGTTGGCCAACTACCACGATACACACAACTACTGGCCGCCTCTCCGTGGTGGCACCGCCGGTGGATCGCAGAACGAGATGCTCAGTGGCGTTGCCATGATGCTGCCGTTCCTGGACCAAGGTCCCATGTGGGAGCGCATCAGCAACTTCGGTGGTGGCGTGCAGAACGGTGGCGATCAGGGTGGAGACCCGACTGCAAACACCTTCCCACACCCGCCCGCAGAGATCGAGGTGTTTTTGTGCCCGAGTTCGACGGTGCCCGTCAGGCATGCTTCCGGAAGCGCTCAGAGAAGCTACGTATTCAGCGTCGGGGACACGATCAATGACAACTTCACCTCGATCAACCCGAGCACTAGTGTGATCATGCGTCACCGTGGACCGTTCGGTTACCGTCTCTGCACGCGGATGCGTGACTTCAAGGACGGAACGAGCAGCACGATCGCGATGGCCGAGCGTGACTTGGGCAATCCGGGTAACCTCAATGACATCATCGGGCACGTGGCCACGACGCAAGCCCTCGCGCCGGCTGATTGCATGGCCACTCAGAACAATGGCTTCTACACCAGTGGTTCAAATCCTGAGCGTCCCGCACAGTTCTGGGCTTTTGGCGCTCCGTACTACAACTCGGTTGCCATCTGTGTCCCGCCCAACGGACCGTCATGCGGTGCGGCGACTGGATATTCGATGATCACCGTCAGCAGCCGCCATCCTGGTGGTGCCCACGTGCAGTTTGCCGATGGGAGCGTGCGGTTCATCAATGAGTCGATCAATACGGGCGACATGTCGATTGATGCGACTGTCACCAATCAGGGTGGCGCCAGCCCCTACGGCATCTGGGGCGCTCTTGGCACCCTGTTCGGTGGCGAAGTTATCGGCGAATACTAAGCCGATCCTAGACTTGCCATTCATCACCTGATGAACCTCACCGGCCGATTCCCTCGGGAATCGGCCGGTTTTTTTGTACCACCAGAGCCGATGTGATACACTGACGCCACGTCAGACGTCGGCTCCTCCCCACAACCCCAATCCGGAACCCCGGTATGCTCTCGCTCCTTGGCTCCCGCACCGCACCAGGCTCACACTGCGACGGACTCTCGCGACGCGAGATTCTCAAGATTGGTGCCTTGCCGTTGGTCGGGGGCTTTGGTGGTCTCACCCTCCCACAGATCCTCGCGTCGGACGCTGCTGCAGGCCGTCGATCCCACAAGTCGGTGATCATGGTCTTTCTCTCGGGTGGTCCTCCGCATCAGGACATGTTCGACCTCAAAATACAGGCGCCGGCCGAGGTGCGAGGGGAATTTCAGCCGATCTCGACCGCAGTACCTGGTATTCAGATTTGCGAGCATCTGCCTCGCATGGCCAGCATGATGGACCGGCTCGCTGTGATCCGCAGTGTCGTCGGGTCCGAGGGCCGCCACGCAGCCTTCCAGTGCATGACCGGCCAACGCGTCAACAGCCAACCCCCCGGCGGGTGGCCCTCGTTCGGGTCCGTCGTTTCAAGGTTACAGGGAACAGTCTACCCGGGAACCCCCGCATTCGTGGGGCTTTCACCTCGAATGAAATCGAGCACCTGGTCCGACCCCGGCCAGGCCGGGTTTGCCGGTCCTGCGCACGCGCCGTTTCTGCCCAACGCCGACGGCGCCGACAATCTCGTTCTCAATGGCATGACGCTTGAGAAATTCAACAACCGGAAGAGCCTGCTGGACGGCTTGGACCGTTTTAAGGCGGCCGCTGACGCGGGAAGTTCGGTTGCGAGCCTCGATGCGTTCCAGCAACAGGCCTTTGGGATTCTCACGTCCAGCCGCCTGGCCGAAGCCCTGGACGTGTCCGGCGAATCCCCCGAGACACTGGCTCGCTACGGTGGCGGCTCCTACGAACCGGCTGGGTATGGCGACGCGGGACCACTGCACAACCACTACCTGCTCGCGGCCCGGCGGTTGGTCGAAGCAGGAGTTCGAGTCGTCACGCTCGCCTATGGGCGTTGGGACTGGCACGGCAGGCCACATGGCACCAACTTTGAAAACGCCCGCGACCACCTCCCGCGTCTCGACCAAGGCGTCACCGCACTGATCGAAGACCTCCGTGAACGGGGCATGGACGAGGACACGACGGTCATTGTCTGGGGCGAATTCGGCCGGACTCCGCGTATCAACAAGAACGGAGGCCGGGATCACTGGCCACGTGTCTCCTGTGCTCTGCTCGCCGGCGGCGGAATGGACACCGGGCAACTGATCGGCTCAACCAATCGCCTGGGCGAACATGCCGTCGACCGACCGGTCCACTTCCAGGAGGTCTTTGCGACGCTGTACCGCAACATCGGAATCGACACCAGCGTCACCACGATCAGGGATTTCAGCGGTCGGCCTCGCTACCTGATCGATCACAACATCCACCGCCCGCTGCCAGAGCTGATTTAGCTCTATGGCACCTAGCCAATCTGGTCACAGATTGGACGGGAGACCAGCGACCGCCTGAAGTGTCAACGCTTCAGCCACACAGAGCCACAGCAAGACGACTATCGCGACGCGTCACCCACCAGGTGTCTCTGCAAAAACGTCGCCACCACAGCCGAAACGTAGTCCCGGTTGGCCTTCTTGCGGAATCCATGACCCTCGTTGGACGCATACACCGTCCAGACGGTCTGGCCGTTGGCCCTCACCTTTGGCACGATCGCCTCCGCCTCGGAAAACGGCACCCGCGGGTCATTGACACCATGGGCCACCAGCAGGCTCGTGCGGATTCTCTCGGCGTTGTGCACCGGGTCGATCCGGCGAAAAAACTCCAGGAGTTCCGGCTTCCTCTCATCGCCGTACTCGGCGCGCCTCAGATCTCGTCGGTAGGACTTGGTGTTCTTCAGGAAGGACTCGAAGCTGGCGATGCCAACGATGTCGATGCCGCACCGCAGCCGATCGCTGTAATGGACCAGTGAACCCAGCACCATGTAACCGCCATATGAGCCTCCGTAGACAGCCACCCGCGACGAATCCAGATCAGGCTGGGTCTTGATCCAATCGAGCAGTGCCCCGATGTCCTTCACGCTGTCCTCGCGTTTGACCCCATTGTCGAGACGCACGTAGCTCTTCCCGTACCCGGCCGATCCACGGACATTGGGGCGAATCACCGCCAGCCCCAGCTCGTTGAGGTAGAACTGGTCGGTCGACGAGAATCGCGGCCGGTATTGGCTCTCGGGACCACCGTGAATATGAATCAATACCGGTACTTTTTTTGTCCTTGAAGCGCCGGGAGGACGAAAGACGTAGGCGGGAATCGACCGGTCGTCAAAGGTCGTGTAGCGAATCCGCTCGGGCACGACAAAGCTCTCTTCGTCAAGCCCCCCCACCTCGCTCTGGGTCCACCTCGTCAGCTTTCCATCTGGAAGCCGAACCGAGTACGCATCGGATGGCGCATCCGGGCGAGACAGCGTGAAGCCGACCTGGGTGCCATCTGGCGAGAATTCCAGAGCGCTCACAATGCCCAGCGGCAGCTTGATCCGGCGGTGAGTCCGTCCCACGAGCAGGTACAGGCCGCTCGCGCCATCCTCATTGGTAGCAAACGCCACGAGCCCCAATTCGGGTTCGACGACGATGTCGGTCACATTCCAGGGCAGCTTGGCGGTCAGCACGTCATACTTCATCGTTGCGAGATCGACACGCGCCAACTGGCGGAACTCTCCAAACGTGTCCGTGGCGATGTAGGCCGACCGGCCTCCCGGTGCAAACGCCATCGCCCCATGCGAGGCCGGCTTCGTCCCGGGAATGGGGATGCGTCGTTTTTTTCCTGTCGCCACGTCCAGCAGAGCCGGGTAGGACTCATTGATCGAGACGTAGTGATTGATCAGCAGAGTCGATCCATCCCGCGACCAGTCCATCGCACGCCAGTACTCACCGGTCGTCTTCATCAGCAGAGACATCTCGCCGGGCCGATGCGGATCCGCAATGTACAGGTCAGTGTCTTTTCCGTTTCTCTGCGTGCTGTGAATGATGGCAAACAGACCATCATTGCGGATGGGCCCCAGCACATTCCGTGACTTGCCATCGGTGAGCCGTTGCGGGTCACCGCCGTCGTGAGCCCCCATGACATACACCTGATAGTTTTCGTCTCCTCCACGACTCATCGTCAGCACCAGCGCGCCGTCGTGTTCCCCGGGTAGGAAGCGACCGGAGGCCGGTTCGTCAAAAAAGGTCAACTGGCGTCTGAGCCCTCCCGGGGCGGTGACCTGGTGGAGTTGATCAGTGTTGCCAAACCGAGTGCGAACGAGCATCCCGCGGCCATCCGGCGACCACCCTGCAAAGAACGCGCTGCGGACATTCTGGTAGCGCCGCATGCGTTCGACGATGCCGTCGTCAAGACGCGGGACCTGGGTGGTCGAAATCGCAGGCGGCTTGCGAGGATCGTCGGCGAAGGATCGATGATCGCCGCACGCCACGCCCCCCCACACCACCAACACCATCCACAGCCCCCGGACTGTCGCGACTCTCATGCTGTTCTCCCTGGCCACTCGGCCCGCCCCTGTCCCCTGGCCAGGCATTGGTCACACCTCGCCAACCACCCCCCGGCCGCATTGCCACGTTCGGCGAAGGCCATACAATGCCATCTTGTGGATCCGTGGCGGCCGAGAGCCGGTCGCCAGCTTACCTCCCCATCCCCCGGCTGGCCACAAAAGGGTCCGGCCCTCATGTGCAACGACCTCGCACCTCCTCCCGGAGCCGTTTCAAGATGACCTCGGCCAATCCCTTCCATGCCGCCGCAACGTTGTCCACGTCAGCTGGCGACGTCACTTATTACCGCCTGCAGCAACTGGCCGATGACGGCCTGGGCGACATCGACACCCTGCCGTACTCGATCCGCGTCTTGCTGGAGGCCTGCCTGAGACACGTCGACGGGTTCATCGTCAACGAGAGCGATGTGACGGCGCTGGCCGGTTGGTCGGCAGAGGGTGTCGAGCCGGCCGAGATTCCGTTCAAGCCGGGCCGGGTGGTGCTGCAGGACTTCACAGGCGTCCCTGCCGTGGTCGATCTCGCCGCGTTGAGGTCCGCCATGGTCCGAATGGGCGGTGACCCGCGGAAGATCAATCCCCTGGTTCCCTGCGACCTCGTCGTCGACCACTCAGTCCAGGTCGATCGATTCGCCTCGATCGACGCGCTGACCCACAATGTCGAGCGAGAGTTTCAGCGCAACGCCGAGCGCTATGGATTCCTGAGATGGGGACAACAGGCGTTTGACAATTTCCGAGTTATCCCCCCGGCCACAGGAATCGTCCACCAGGTCAATCTCGAATACCTGGCCCGCGTCGTCATGGTCGAGGACGGGGTCGCCTTCCCCGATAGCCTGGTCGGCACCGACAGCCACACAACGATGATCAACGGCCTGGGAGTCGTCGGCTGGGGCGTGGGAGGTATCGAGGCCGAAGCGGTGATGCTCGGCCAGCCGATCTACATGCTGACCCCCGAGGTGGTCGGGTTCCGGCTGCACGGACAGCTGCCGGAGGGTGCCACAGCCACCGACCTGGTGTTGACCGTCACTCAGATGCTGCGGGCCCACGGCGTCGTCGGCAAGTTTGTCGAATTCCACGGCGAGGGACTCGACTCGATGTCGCTGGCCGACCGCGCCACACTGGCCAACATGGCGCCCGAATACGGAGCGACCATGGGGTTCTTCCCCATCGATGTCGAGACGCTGAGGTATCTCGAGAGGACAGGCCGCCCGGCTGAGACGATTGACCTGGTCGAGCGTTACACCAAGGAACAGGGGCTGTTCCGGACGGCCGACTCTCCCACGCCACGATTCAGCAGCACGCTCGAACTCGACATGGGTACCGTAGTCCCGTCACTGGCCGGCCCGAAGAGACCACAGGATCGGATCACGTTGGCCAACATGAAATCACAGTGGCACAAGGACCTCGCCGACACGTTCAGCAAGCCTGCGCCGTCAGCGGCCGTCCCCGTGGATCTCGCCACGGGCAACGGGGACGTGGCGATCACCGACGGGGCCGTCGTGATCGCGGCCATCACCAGTTGCACCAACACCAGTAACCCCAGCGTCATGATCGCCGCCGGCTTGCTGGCCCAGAATGCTGTCGCCCGCGGTCTCACACGGAAACCATGGGTCAAGACCAGCCTGGCGCCTGGATCGCGTGTCGTCACCGACTACCTGGATCGAGCCGGGCTGACCGAACCACTCGAACAGCTCGGATTCCATACCGTCGGATACGGGTGCACGACCTGCATCGGAAACAGCGGTCCAATCCCCGAGCCGATTTCGGATGCCATCACGACCGGTAGCCTGGTCGCATCCGCTGTCCTGTCGGGCAACCGCAACTTCGAAGGACGTATCAGCCCGTGGGTGAAAGCCAACTACCTGGCCAGCCCACCTCTGGTGGTCGCCTACGCATTGGCCGGCACAACTGACATTGATCTCTCGACCGAACCGGTCGGCCACGGCGCCGACGGCCAGCCCGTGATGCTCAGTGACATCTGGCCCTCCCAGCAAGCGGTGGCAGACGCAGTGGCCAGCTCGATGTCTCCCGACATGTACATCGAACAATATGGGGCTGCCGCTAACGGGCCTCCCGAATGGCAAGCCATCAGTGGTGCCGAGGGCGACGTGTTTGCCTGGGACGCCGAAAGCACCTACGTGCAGGAGCCCCCGTTCTTCGTGGACATGCCGGCCGAGCCGCCTCCGATCGCCGCGATCTCCGGCGCACGCGTCCTCGTCAGCGTCAACGACAGCGTGACCACAGACCACATTTCTCCAGCCGGTGCTATCAAGGCCGACTCGCCCGCGGGGCTGTTTCTGCAAGACAACGGAGTCGAGCCGGTCGATTTCAACAGCTACGGATCCCGCCGTGGCAACGACCGCGTCATGACCCGAGGTACGTTCGCCAACATCCGCCTTCGCAACCTGATGGCCCCTGGCACCGAGGGTGGTCTGACAACCCACCTGCCAACCGGTGAACAGATGTCCATCTACGACGCTGCCGGCAGGTACATGGCCGACGGCACTCCCTTAGTGGTGTTAGCCGGTGCAGAATATGGCACCGGTTCGAGCCGCGACTGGGCAGCCAAGGGGACGTATCTGCTCGGCATCCGAGCCGTCATTGCCACGAGCTATGAACGCATTCACCGCTCGAATCTTGTCGGGATGGGAGTCCTCCCCCTGCAGTTCCGGGAGGGAGAGAGCCGTGATTCGCTCGATCTCGACGGGACCGAGACGATTGACATTGCGCTCGATGACAACCTCAAGCCCGGCCAGGCGATCGAGGTCACCGCCACCCGAGACGATGGAACCGCCGTCCACTTCGTCGTCACGTGCCGGATCGATACACCGGTCGAGATCGACTACTACCGCAACGGCGGGATTCTCCACACCGTGTTGCGCCAACTGGCTGACGGGTGAGACCGTAGAGGATGACAGCTGATGGAGAAGAGGGTCCGCAGCCTGGGTGGTTCGACTGGTGGCAAGGCGAGAGCGTGATCGTCAATCCACACTCCCGCAGCACTTCGAAACCACATCGGCCCCCAAGACCAGGATCGAACCCGCAACCCGGACAGGCCAGCTCACAGTGGATCGCGAGCCCGCGGGCCGACGTGTGTCCGTAACGGACCACACGGGCGGTTGCCAGGTATCGGCAACACTTCCCAGGTGACCGCAAGGGAGCGACGTACGAGGACGGATTCGCGCGTCCCGGAGACGATCGCACCAGTCCCCGCCTCCTCGGACGCCGTGCTCAAGAAACTCGATGCCGCCCTGGAGCGGATCGAGACGCTTGAGGCCACCGTCGAGGAGTTGCAGAAGGAGATTGACGACTGACGGTCGTTGGCTGGTTGAGCGCGGCAACGCCGCAAAACGGGTCAAGGTCGCATCGCACAACCAGCGACACTGGTCACAGTTCCGACGGGTCACCAGCAACCGTCTGTGTTGTCACCAACGCAGTGACCCCCCGCCTCTAGACTTCGGGCAAGACCCACGGCTTGCGCCATTCGGGCCGTCCACGCATGGCGTTGGCCTCCTTGTCGCCGACAAACGTCTCGGTTTTCGTGTCCATGACAAGCTTGCGCCCCAGCCGTGTCGAGATATTCCCGGCATGACACAGGACACTGGCGGGGTGTCCGACGGTCTCGAGATCGCAATAGGGCTTTTTGCGGCTCTTGATGCAGTCGATGAAGTTCTGCACATGAGGCCGCTCGTGGCTGTCGCCGTCCCCGGCCGCCACCTGTCCGCTACGGTCATAGGCTCGCCATCGCCTGTTGCCCAGCACGATGAATCCCTTCTCGCCAAACACGGCTGAGCCCTCCGACTCGCCCAGGTACTGGTACGGGCACCACACGCGCATTTCGTACGTGAGGATTCTCGGGTGTCGTCCCGAGTACTCGTAGTTGACCATCAGCGTGTCGGCGAATTCCTGGCAATCGTCAAAGTACCACTTTCCGCCGCTGGCGGAGATGCCGGTGGGAAGGCCCAACGGAGTTTCACCTTGGGCCTCGATCGCCGCCTGCAGCCCGGCCACGGCCATGTCCAGGCGATGAACGCCGTCGTTGCCGAGGTCGCCGGTACCGTAGTCGAAGAACCATCGCCACCGTCCGTGGAAGCGATTCACGTTAAACGGCCGCTTGGGCGCTGCGCCACACCACATGTCGTAGTTGACCCCCGCCGGGGCCTCGCTGTCCTTCGGGAATCCGATGGCCCCCTGCCGTGAGCTCTCCCAGGCCTTGGCGACAAGGCAACGTCCGAGCGCCCCGGTCTTGATGTACTCCAGCGCCGATTGCATCCGCTTCGTCGAGCGATGCTGGGAACCCATCTGACAGATCCGCTTGTGCTTTTTCATCGCCGCGACCATGCGCATGCCCTCGACGATGTTGTGGCTGTCGGGCTTCTCCACGTAGACGTCCTTGCCAGCGATCATCGCCATGATCGAAGGAATCGCGTGCCAGTGATCGGGCGTGCCAACGACGATCGCGTCCAGAGACTTGTCGTCGATCAGGTTTCGAAAATCACCGGTCGTTTTCGGCTTGCTGCCCTGGCGACGGTACACCTCTTCCACTGCCCGCGGCAGGCGGCGCGGATCCAGGTCCGCGATCGTCACGATTTCTGCCTCGGCGTTCTCGGCGAATGACCGGTTCAGCGACAGAGCCCGGCCTCCGGCACCAATCACACCAACCCGCACACGTTCATTCGCCCCAGCCTTTTTGGACTCGCCCCGCAACCGGGTGGCCCCGACCGTGGCCACACCGGCCGCCGCACCTGCCAGAAACCCTCTCCGATTGATCGATGACATATCTGGTCTTTCTGTTAAGCACAGTCACGAAACAACTGAGCGAGCCAGCCCGCTCGGCCTGGGAACCCCGTTCGTTGACCGTCGGCAAGACGCCGCGCCGCAGGCGAGCTATGATCGGCCTCGTCATTGACCAGGCCGACTGCTCTGACGGCGAGAACATTCGCCCAAGTTTCAACCCCCTGGGACCTGCCAGTTATTGTGCCCGCTGCTAGCCATGATGTCGAATGAAACGCCACTCTCCGTCGCACCCGGATCGGGCCATGCCCCGCATGAGGTCAGTTTTTCGGTGGCCGACTATCTCGGTGGGAAGCGGATCGACGCGATCGTCAGTCGAGCATTGAGAAACTACACGCGGTTTCGCGTGCACAGGTTGGTCCGTACCGGCGCCGTCCGAGTCGATGGGCACCCGGTTCCGATCGGCTGTCGGGCGTATCCCGGACAACGGGTCAGCGTTCGGCTGGTAGAACCTCCTGACAAGCTGCTTCGGGCCACGCCCATGAGCCTCGAGATTGTACACGAGGACGCGTCTCTCCTGGCGGTCTCCAAGCCCGCTGGTTGCATCATCCATCCCGCACGCCAAGACACAGCCGATGCGATGATCAACGGCCTGCAGGACCACCTCGACCGCCACAACCATCCGAAAGGATTGCTGCGTCCAGGGATCGTGCATCGGCTCGACCGCGATACCTCCGGGCTGCTCCTGGCCACAAAGGACCACGTCGCGCATCGACGACTCTCCAGGCAGTTTCAGGATCGCAGCATCGCCAAGACTTATCTGGCGATCGTTGAAGGACACCCTGATCTCGACCACGGCACCATCGACTTTCCCCTCGGCCAGACCTCGGCTTCGGACTCCATTCTCGTGTCTGCCGCTGCGGATGCCATTGCCCCCAGGTCTGCCCTCACCGAGTTCATTGTTCTCCAGCGACTCCGTGGCTGCACACTTTTGGAGGTGCACCCCCGGACGGGGCGGCTCCACCAGATCCGTGTTCACCTAGCCGCGATCGGACATCCGTTGCTCGGTGAGCCGTTTTACGGTCCGCGGGGCGTCGTGCGTCAAGACCGCGACGGCCGCTGGCTCGTCCCCCGTGCCGCCCCCACCCCCTGGCCTGACGCCAGCCGGCAAGCGCTTCATGCCCTTGCCCTGGAATTCGTGCATCCACACACCGAAGAACCCACAAAGCTCGTGGCGGCTCCACCGGATGACTTTCGACACCTGCTGGAACAGGCGGGCTGTAAGAACGGGACGCTCAACTGGTGAACGGAGCCGAGCCCCAACGACAGTTGTTCACACCCGATCAATCCGGAACGCCGTCTCTTCAAGCGATCGGCCGGCGTGCTCCGAAGACAAGAGGCTCGGACTGATCTCCGGCCCCGAAGCCACACGGCCGGGGAGAGAGGAAGCCGGAGAGGTCGCGGCAGCGCGAAGCAGTGCATCGTCGCCGCACTGGGACAGCATCTTGTCGATCGTCATCTTCCGCCTCATGGCCGCTGCCACGCGCCCCACCGACCCGGCCACACCCGGACCTCGCGCATGGACGCCGAGCACGCGCCCACTGCGGCGCGTCCACAACAACTTCAGCGTGTCGCGAGCGGCTGGCTCCCATCCCACGCGTCCCGATTCAAAGTCGGCACCGGCCGCCAGCAGGTCCTCGGTCGTTTGACCCGACTGAAAGATGTCTGGTGAGGTCCCGCTCGAAGTCACCGCCGCTGCTGGCCCCCTCGAAAAGTCCCCGGAAAACAGCACGTCGACCGCCAGCCGCTTGCCCTGGTCCAGCGATTGCCTGAGCCACGCAGGATGGCCGATCACCGAACCCACAGCACGGACTCCCGGCACCGACGTCACGAAGCGGTCATCGCACCAGATTCGTCCTCGCTCGTCGGTCGGCAAGTCCAGGCACTCAAGCCCCAGCCCCTCGGTGTTGCCTCGTCGCCCCACGGCAACCACGATCCGATCAAACCGCTCGACATCGCCGCTTGACGAAACCAGCGACGCACCGTCCAGGCTGGCACTCGCCTCAAACACGTCCTCGCCCAGTCGAAATCCAATGCCCGAACGAGACAGGTCTGACACCAGCAGGTCCACCAGCTCCGAATCACATTCCTCCAACAGTCGATGGCGACGGTCAAAGACCGTCACCTCGACCCCTGTCGTCGCCAGGAGTGATGCCGCCGCCAGGCCATCACGGCCCCCACCCACGATCGCCACCGAGCGGCTACCCGCCGCGCGTTCAAACGACATGCTGTCCAGCACCCATCGGTTGTCCACCAGGAATGACGACGGGATCCGCGGAGAACTGCCGGTGCCGATCACGAATGTCGAAGCCTCAACCGAATAGCACTCCGTACTGGTGACCACTTCCAGAACGCCACCGGTGACAAATCGGGGCATACCCACCACAACACGGACCTGCTCGCTGCCCGTCGATTGACCGTGCCCCTGCCCTGGCAGGACCAGGATCACACTCGCGCCGCGAGATGCCGCTTCGTGAGCCACCTCGTGAGCAGACCGGTCGTTCCCCAGGACCGCCAGATCCCATCCCTCTCGTCTCACCGACATTTCGCGTCTCCGTGATTCCAACTCTCGCCGGACTGCACTCTGGGCCCTTCACGCCACAAAAAATGGCGCCACCTGTATATGCCTCACGGAACCGATCAGGAAAGATAAAAAGAACAGGAAGACTGAACAGACAGGGAAACATGTCGTGATTGAATTGGGTTATAACGATTGTGGCGGCACAGCAGAAAAAAAGACGCATGTCATTCAACAACAACACGTTACAACATGAATTACTCGGGATCATATGGCCCGTTTTCTGGGAGCAGACACTCAAGGGGGCAGGTGCCGCAGTCTGGTTGCGCCCGACAGTGCGTGGCTCCCACATGGTTTAGGAGCCTGTATGCCAACGACGGACCGATGTCACCACGTTCGGCTGCGGCCAGGAAGAGGTGTTGCCATTCCTCGTAATCCCATTCGAGCCCCGCCCATCCGTGTCGGCAGGCGACTCTCATCATGGCACGCGAGATTGGTATCACGCGCAGACCGAGCACATCAAGCAGGATGCGATCGACGACCTCGTGCCCAATGCCACGAATGGCCATGAGTTCCTCACGGCGTCTTTCGAGGTTTTCGGCCCAGGCGGAGTCGACCGGTTCGCCAGGCCACCAGGCGGCGAGAGATTGGAGGGCGCCGGCACGACGTCGATCTCGGCCGCACTCCCCCAGTGCCTCGGCGACCACTTCAACGACACGATCCGGTAATCCGGTGCGATCACAGAGGACCTCTTGCCACGCACCGTCCCCCGTCTTCGTGGCGTGGCCTGCCACCGCGTTGAGCACGCCCGTCCACGACGGGTCTGCGGTCGCTCCCTCAGGCAGGCCAGACATCACACGCAAGGTTGCCAACGCTTCGCCGAGCCTGTCCGCACTCACGTCCTTCCTCCACTCCTTTGCTCGCCGTCTTCAGGGATCGGCCCCCGGCTGGTGACACGTGGCCAACGCTCATTCTCGCTCGCCACGTCATTTTCCGCCACCAATTGCCAAACCGGCGTCTGGCCGCACCCGCGGGCGGGTTGCCGGAGACGAGGGTCGCTTTGTACATAGGAACAGCATGAAGCCGTGGGAATTCTGGATCGATGTCGGTGGCACCTTCACCGACTGCATTGCCTGCTCGCCCAATGACGACTTGGTGCCACTCAAGGTGCTCAGTTCCGCAGTGACCAAGGGCCAAGTCGAGGTCATCCAGGCCGGCTGTATCGTAGACGCCTCACGGGCCGGAGAACCTGATGACTTTTGGCTCGGATATCCGATCCGTTGTCTCGGTGCCTCGGGCGAGGTGATTCACGAGAGCCACGTCGTTGCGAGCCAATCGGCCGACGGCGTCATCGCGCTAGAGGATCCATGCCCCGAGTCGATGGGACCGGGCGCGATCTACGAGTTGATCTCTCCTGAGGAAGCTCCGATCCTTGCCATCAGGCAGGTACTGTCGCTGAAGCTCAGTGACCCGATCCCCGAGATTTCGGTTCGGCTGGGAACGACACGAGGCACCAACGCCTTGTTGACACGGGAGGGCGCACGAACCGTTCTCGTGGCCACCCGTGGGTTTGCCGATGTCCCGCTGATCGGCAACCAGGATCGCCCCCGGCTGTTCGACCTGAAGATCATCAAGCCCGAGCCGCTATTCGAACGCGTGATCGAGCTCGACGAGCGGATCGACGCAGATGGCCAGGTGCTCACCCCTCCTGACCTCGACCAGCTCTCCAGAGCACTGCGTGACGCCCACGCCGAGGGCATCGAGTCGGTGGCGATCAGCCTGCTGCATTCTTTTGCCAATGGCGACCACGAGGAGGCCGCTGAACGGGTGGCCCGCGAGGTCGGGTTCAAGGAGATCTCTCGATCCAGCCGGCTTTCACCGCTGATCAAGATCGTCTCGCGCACAGACACCACTCTGGTGGACGCCTATCTGAACCCCATACTGAGACAGTACGTGGACCGGCTACGTGCCTCGCTGGGCAACAGCCCACTGAAGATCATGACTTCGGCCGGTGGCCTGGTGGACGCGGACCGCTTCGTCGGCAAGGACAGTATCCTGTCCGGACCGGCCGGAGGCGTGATTGGGTTCAGTCGCGTCGCCGAACGCGCTGGATTCCAGCGGTCGATCGGATTCGACATGGGAGGGACCAGCACCGACGTCTCTCGTTTTGATGGCGGCTACGAACGGGAGTTTGAAACGACCAAGGCGGGAGTCCGAATCGTCTCGCCCATGCTGGCGATCGAAACTGTTGCCGCCGGCGGGGGCAGTGTCTGCCACTTTGACGGAGTCAAGCTGGCGGTGGGACCGGCCAGTGCCGGTGCTGATCCGGGCCCTGCCTGCTACGGCCGGGGCGGCCCACTGACCGTAACAGACCTTAACGTGCACCTCGGGCGGATCCTCCCCGACCGATTTCCATTTCCGCTCGACACCGACGCGGTCTCCGCGAGGCTCGAAGCCCTGTGTGACAAGATCGCCGATTCTCCGATGGGTCGCCGCTACACGCCCACGGCACTGGCCGAGGGGTTTCTCAACATTGCGGTCGCCAACATGGTCCGCGCGATTCGAAACATCTCGGTCGCGCGTGGCTACGACCCGGGCGATTATGTCCTGGTGACCTTTGGAGGCGCCGGGGCCCAGCACGCCTGCGCCATCGCCCGGGAACTCGGCATCCAGGATGTGCTGGTGCATCCTTTCGCCGGAATCCTCAGCGCCTACGGCATGGGACTGGCTGATGTCAGGCGGTTTTCCGAACGGAGTGTGCTCAGACCATTGTCCCCAGAGACCCTCTCCTCGCTCGAAGAGGTATTTGTTCAGCTCGAGGACACAGCACGCCAGGAGGTGGCGGCCGAGGGCATCGACCCGGAGCAGACCCAGCCCCCCCGGCGCACGCTCGACATCCGCTACCAGGGCGTCGAGTCCGCGATTCCTGTCGCGTGCCCTCACGACGGGGACTACGAGGCGGCCTACCAGCGTCTCCACCAGCAGCTCTACGGTTACGTTCACACCGGGCGACAGTTGGAGATCACCGCCGCCCGTGTCGAGGTGGTTGGCACAACCGCGGACCCGCCGCTGCGAGTCGACGAAGTACGGCCCGGACAGCCTCGCCCCACCGAGACTGTCGCGGTCGTGTGCGGGGGAGACTCCGTTGCCACCGGCGTTTATCTCCGGGGCGACCTGGTCGCCGGGGACGTGTTCGAGGGGCCGGCCATCATCTGCGAGGACACCTCGACGGTGTTTGTCGAACCGGGCTTCACCGCCGAGATCACCGAGCGAAACGAGGTACTGATTCGCCGCGTGACGGTCGCGGAACCCGCCGACGACCTGTCGACTTCCGCCGATCCCGTGATGCTCGAGATCTTCAACAACCTGTTCGCGTCGATCGCCGAGCAGATGGGTCTGACCCTGCAACGCACCAGTTTTTCCACCAACGTCAAGGAACGGCTCGACTTCAGCTGCGCCATCTTTTCGGCTCGCGGCGACCTGGTCGTCAATGCGCCTCATATCCCGGTGCACCTGGGAGCCATGAGCGAGACGGTCAAGCGGATCCTCGCCGACAATCCGGACCTGGCGCCCGGAGACGTATTCGTGACCAACGATCCGTACCGGGGAGGCTCTCACCTTCCCGACGTGACCGTGGTGACGCCAGTCCATGATCGTTCGGATGGCACGCTCCTGTTCTTCACCGCCAGCCGCGCTCATCATGCCGAGATTGGAGGAATCGTCCCGGGCAGCATGCCTCCCTTCTCTCAGACCCTCGGCGACGAGGGCGTCCTGATTCGTAACTTCCGCCTCGTCGCGTCAGGCGAATCCCGCGAAGACGCATTGGCGACCCTGTTGCAATCCGGTGCGAATCCCAGCCGCAACGTCACAGAAAACCTGGCCGATATTTCGGCCCAGGTCGCCGCCAACAACAGCGGTGTGAACCAGTTGGGGCAACTCGTCGAGAGATACACGCTCGACGTCGTCACCGCCTACATGAATCACATTCAGCAGGCGGCCTCCGAGAAGATGCGGTTGGCTCTGGCGTCCATCCCGGACGGAAACTATGCGAGGACCGACCTGCTCGACAATGGTTCCCGGATCTCAGTGTCGATCACCATCGAGGGCACGACGGCATCTGTCGATTTCGGCGGGACCGGACCGGTGATGGATGGCAACCTGAACGCCAACCGGGCGATTGTCACCGCAGCCTGCCTCTACGTCTTTCGCTGCCTGATCAACGAGGATATCCCTCTCAACAGCGGTGTCCTCGAACCGGTCTCCATCACGCTCCCGGAGTGCCTGCTCAATCCCCCCGAGCACGCAGACCCCGGCCAGAGTGCTGCGGTCGTGGGAGGCAATGTCGAGACCAGCCAGCGGGTGGTGGACACCCTGCTCGGCGCTCTCGGGGTCGCAGCCGCGAGCCAGGGAACCATGAACAACCTGACATTCGGGGACGAAACGTTTGGTTACTACGAGACGATCTGTGGGGGTTCCGGTGCGATCCCCGATGCGGCGGGAACTGACGCCGTTCACACGCACATGACCAACACGAGGCTGACCGACGTCGAGGTGATCGAACGCCGGTACCCCGTTCGAATTCACGAGTTCTCGATTCGCGCGGGCTCAGGCGGACTTGGCAGACATCCCGGTGGTGCCGGAATCCGCCGCCGCATCGAATTCCTGCGGCCCCTGTCGGTCTCGATCCTCTCCGAACGCCGCGGCCCGACAGCCCCCTTCGGGCTTGAGGGTGGCGGACCGGGCCAAATCGGCAGCAACCTGCTGGACCGTGCCGATGGGTCACCCACCGAGGACCTGGGAGGCAAGGTCCAGTTCGACGCGGTGGCGGGTGACATCCTGACGATTCTCACACCCGGCGGCGGGGCCGTGGGCGCCCCCTGACTGGCCAGCTCTTCGTCTGCCCCCTACCATACCCGTCCGTCGCAGCCGGGCCACTCGACCGGCTTTTCACCGATTCTCCCATGCTCTCCGAAAGACGATCCATGACTGCCAATCGCCGCGCCGAGGTGGACCAGGCCCTCGAGGACGTGGACTTCAGCACGACTGCCTACCAGGTTGAATTTCAAACGACCGCCGGCACCATCGTGATGGACCTGTGGCCCGACGTGGCGCCCGGCCACTGCCGCAACCTGATTGGACTGGCCCGGATCGGCTACTACGACGGCATCGTCTTTCACCGGGTCATCGCTGGCTTCGTAGCCCAGGTCGGCTGCCCGCTCGGCACAGGCACCGGTGGCCCCGGCTACACGATTGATGCCGAGTTCAACGATCGGTTACACGAGGCCGGTGTGTTGTCGATGGCCCGGACGAATGACCCAAATTCCGCTGGCAGCCAGGTGTTTCTCTGCCTGGACCGCGTGCCACACCTCGATCGCCAGTACACCGCGTTTGGTCGCACTGCTGACGACAGCAGCCTGGAAGTGCTGCTCTCGATCGGCCGCGTTGAGACCGACGGCCAGGACCGCCCCCTTGAGGAAGTGTCGATCGAGTCGGCCCGCGTCATAGAGTCGGCACTGTAACCGTGTCGCCGACGTTGACCGTGCCTCCCTTCACCACGCGAGCACAGATGCCTCCGTGCCCGTTCATGGCGTTGTAGCCGCCGGCGCCGAGGTTTTGTTCCATCCGCTCGCACGGCACGCACGGTCCGGTCCCTTCAAGCGTCACGTTGCCGATCTCAAACGTCCTGTCCTGCAGGGCGAGCAGATTGATGCCGCTGACCACGACGTTGCGTCTCAGGTCCGACGGATCAACCTCATCCTGTCCAGCCAGCGCGGCGATCGCGCCGAGGTGTTCGTACTGGATCAGTGTCACCTCGCGATGGGTCGTTCCCGCCGAAGCGTGATGCTCGCCGACAATTCCACTGCCGGGTTCCATCTGGCAGGACGCCGCCGATTCGACGGTCCCGTTTCGGGCATCCGCTCCGCCAATCCACTCAACCTGGCCGGACCGGGGAAACTGGTCTTCCATTGCTTCACACCTCGTCACATCGCCTGAAAACACCTGTGACCGCGACTCGCCCCTGTCATCCTAACAGACAGGTGTGAGGACAGAGAGTCCGGCAGAGAGTCCGGGTCGAGCTTCGGCGCTGCTTCCCGGCTGCTCACGAGATAAACTGCGTCGATGGCAACGTCACCTCAAACCCCCTCGGAGGTCCGCTCCGCGTGCCGTTCCGGGGACTGGACAGATCACACCGCCGGCCTGGCACCAGGTTTTGCCCAGGCCAACCTGGTGATCCTCCCCTCAGAACACGCAAGCGATTTTGCCAGGTTTTGCGAGCAGAATCCGAAGCCGTGCCCGGTGCTTGATGTGACGACCGCTGGAGATCCCGAGCCACGCCGGATTGCCCCCGGCTCCGATCTCAGGACCGATCTCCCTCGGTACCGCATCTGGCAAGATGGCGAGGCGGTCGACGAGGTGACCGACGTGACGTCCCTGTGGCGAGACGACTTGGTCGGTTTTCTGATCGGCTGCTCGTTCACGTTCGAGGCCGCGTTGCTCTCCGAGGGCCTCGAGGTCAGGCACCTGTCCCTGGGCACCAATGTCCCGATGTATCGAACGTCGATCGAGTGCCAGCCGGCAGGAGTTTTTGGCGGCCGTCTCGTCGTCTCGATGCGTCCGTTTTCACCTCTTCACGTGGTCCGTGCGGTCGAAATCACCTCCCGGTTTCCCCAGGTTCACGGTTCACCGGTCCACGTCGGACTGCCGCACCTGCTGGGAATCGACGACATCGCCAGACCGGACTTCGGCGACCCGGTGCCGGTCGGCCCGGACGAGTTACCCGTCTTCTGGGCCTGCGGGGTCACCCCGCAGGCGGTTCTCGAGAGTGCCAGGCTACCGTTTGCGATCACGCACGCCCCGGGCAGCATGTTTGTCAGCGACCTGGAAGACCATCAGCTCGGCACCGCCTCCGCCTGATGTCTCATCCCGCCGATGTATCCCGGACAGACGGCACGTTTTTTGATGCGCACGTTTGAGTCCCTGCATCCGCATCGGTAGGATGCGTGGCACTATCGGGAGGCTCGGAAACGAGTCCGTGTTTGGCATCTGTTGAGGAGAGTGAAGTCCATGCAGGACCGAAACGATCAAGAACGCAGCAGGCCAGACTTCAGTCGTCGCGACTTTCTGAAGGGATCTGCTGCTGCCGCCACCGCCACCGCGATGGCAACGCAGGGTTCCGAGGAAACTCAGGCCGCCACGTTGAAGACAAACGTCTTCGCCGCGGCTGCTCAGAACGTGACCCTGAACGTCAATGGCAAAAATCACACCGTCAAGGTCGAGCCGCGGGTCACGCTGCTGCACGTCTTGCGGAACATTCTGAACCTGACCGGCTGCAAGGAAGTCGACGACCGGTCCGCCGACGGCGCCGACACGGTAATGATCGACGGGAAGGCCGTCCTAGCTGGCAGCCGGCTGGCGATCGAGTGCGAGGGCACAAAGATCCAGACGGTCGAGAGCCTGCGATCCGGTGAGAAGGTCGACGAGGTCGTCTCGGGCTTCGTCAAGCACGACGCCATGCAGTGCGGCTTCTGTACGCCCGGCTTCGTGGTCGCCACACGGGCATTTCTCGACAAGAAGCCCAAGGCCTCACTCGGTGACATCCAGAAGGGCCTCGGCGGCAACATCTGCCGCTGCGGGACCTACCAGGGAATCACAGCCTGCGCCCTGGAAATCTCGAAGGGAGGCAAGTGACCATGGCAGAACGCAAAGTTGCCTGGAAGGCCCGCAAAGACAACTCCCTGATCGGGAGCGACATCACGCGGATCGATGGCGTCGAAAAGGCGTCGGGTTCGGCCAAGTACGCCGCTGACATCAACACGCCGGGAACGCTTTTCGGCCGCCTGCTGACGTTCAAGGGCGGAGCCGGCGTCGTCAAGAGTCTCGACACATCGGACGCGGAGAAGACGCCCGGCGTCCGAGCCGTGCACGTGTTCAACGGGGTCGGCAAGGAGGTCCGGTGGGACGGCACCATCGTCGCGGCCGTGGCCGCCGACACCGCCGAGCAGGCCGAGGATGGCGTCCGAGCCATCAAGGTCACCTACGAGGCCAAGCCGCACTGGGTCGACGAGGAAGATCTCGCCGGTGCGACCAAGTCGATGCGAACCAAACCCCTGGGAGACAACCAGAAGGGTGACGTCGCGGCGGCGCTCAAAGCCGCCAAGTACGTCCACAAGGGCTACTACGGAATCGCCACGATCTCTCACATGTGCCTGGAACCTCACGGTTCGCACTGCGAATGGGATGGCGAGGACAAACTCAATGTCCACCTCTCCACCCAGAACGTCTCGGGAACCGGCGGCCAGTTCGCCGGCCCGCTGGGACTGGAAGCCAGCAACGTCTCGATCACCTGCAACTACATCGGTGGTGGGTTTGGATCGAAATTTGCCGCCGACCAGTGGGGGCTGGCATGTGCCGAACTGGCCAAGAAGGCGGGCAAGCCCGTCCGGCTGATGCTTGATCGGGCCACCGAGTTGAAGATCGCCGGGACGCGTCCCAGCGGTTTTGCCGAGGTGACGATCGCAGCCGACGCCGAGGGCAATATCACCGTCTGGGACAGCCATCACTGGGGCACCAGTGGCATCGCCGGCAGCACCATCGCGCTGTCGCAGTTGCCCTACTGCTTCGACGGCATTCCCAACCGCAACCGTAAGGCCACCGGGATCTCGACCAATACCGGCCCGAACCGGGCCTGGCGAGCTCCCCCGCACCCGCAGCTGTGTGCCGTCACAGACACGGTCATCGATGACCTGGCGGCCAAGATGGGTGCCGACAGCTACGATATCTTCATGAAAAACCTCGACAAGACGCCCAAGCCGGACGTCTACGCCGAGGAAATGAAGATTGGCGCCAAGCTGATCGACTGGAAAGCCCAGTGGCACGCCCATGGCAAGGGCGGCGGCAACGGGGCCGTCAAGCGTGGCTTGGGCATGGCCCTGCACCGCTGGGGCGGCCGCGCCGGTGCCACGACCTGTACCGTCAAGGTGCACCCCGATGGGGCCGTCGAGACATTTCTCGGCAGCCAGGACCTCGGGACGGGAACCCGGACCGTGATCGCGATCACGCTGGCCGAGACTTTTGGCCTGCAGGTGGCCGACGTGAAGGTCAACCTCGGGAACAACTCCTACCCCAAGGCCAACCCCTCGGGCGGTTCGATCACCGTCGGTGGCGTCACTGGACCTCATCGTCGAGCCGGCCTGGAAGCACTCTGGAAGATCTACGACCTGGTCGCCGCCAAGTACAAGGTGGCTGCCGATTCGTTGACCGCTCAGGGCGGCAAGATCCTCTCCGCCGGTAAGGCGGTCTGCACCTGGAAACAGGCCTGCAGCCTGCTGGGACCGATGGCCCTGGAAATCCAGGGGGCCGGCCCCAAGAACGATGGGCTGACCGACCAGGGTGTCGGTGGAGTCCAGATGGCCGACGTCTCCGTCGACATCGAAACCGGCATCGTCCGGATCAACAAACTGGTCGCCGTCCAGGACTGCGGCCTGATCATTGACGAGCTGACCGCTCGCAGCCAGGTGTACGGTGGCCTGATCATGGGCATCGCCTACGCACTCTCCGAAGAACGCGTGATGGACAACAAGACCGGACGGTTCATCAACGCCGACCTCGAGAATTACAAGCTGCCGCGGATCGGTGATATCGGCGAGCTGGTTGTTCACATGTACCAGCCCGACAGCGAGTACGAGCGGGGCGTGGTGGGACTCGGGGAACCCCCAGTCATCTCCACGGGGGCCGCGATTTCCAACGCCGTCGCCAATGCGACAGGCGTCCGCGTGCCCGTCCAGCCGCTGACTCCTCAGCGAGTCCTCGAGGCTCTGAAAGGAGGTCAAGCATGAGACCTTTTGAGTACGCACGACCGCAGACCGAGTCCGAAGCTCTGGATCTGCTCAATGACCACGACGGCAACACGGCTGTGCTGGCCGGTGGGACCGACCTGATCGCCCTGCTACAGGACGACCTCGCCGCTCCACAACGCGTCGTCGATATCAAGCACGTCGCATCGATGCGAGGCGTGACGGCTGACGGCGACGGGATCGTTGTCGGAGCACTGACCACGCTTGAGGAGATGGCAGACGATCCGCTGCTGGCCGATTACCGGTCGCTCCACGACGTTGTCGACGGCGTGAGGGCGATCCAGATCCAGCAAATGGGCACCCTGGGCGGAGATCTCTGCCACATGCCCAACTGCTGGTTCTATCGCAATGGCTATGGCCTGCTCGCCATGCAGGACGGCGAATCGCTCGTGGCCGGAGGTGACAACCGTTACCACGCGATCCTGGGCAACCAGGGACCGGCCAAGTTCATCAGCGCCGCACGCTTCGCGCCCGCCTTGATCGCCTGGGGAGCCGAGGTCCGAGTCATCGGCCCGGATCCGCAGGCCAGCGAATGGCTGCCGCTGGAGCACTTTTTTGTCACGCCCAAGGTGGAATCCCAGGGCATCAGTGTCCTCAAGCCCGGTCAACTGATCTCTCACGTCCGCCTCCCGGCGGTCGCCAACCGGATCAGCTCGACCTACGAGGTCCTACAGATGGAAGGCCTGGACTGGCCGCTGGCCACCGCGGCCGTCACCATCGACTTGGACCGCGATGTCGTCCGGGAAGCCAGCATCGTTATGGGTCATGTGGCCCCGATGCCCTGGGTCGCCCAGGAGGCTGCGGCCAGCCTGGTCGGTGGGACCCTCGACGAGGTGACCGCCGCGCGAGCGGGAGAGGTGGCTGTCGCGGCCGCCACACCGCTGCGTGACAACGGATACAAGGTGCAACTGGCCAAGACGGCCGTCAAGCGGGCCGTGCTCGCCGCGGCCGAAATGCTGGAAGGAGCTCTGTAAGCCATGACCGAAGAACTCCAAGTTCTCGAAAATACGACGACCCGGTGCCAGCAACTCCTCTCCAAGGGGCTTTACACCAACGCCGGCATGCCGCCAGGTGAGAAGGCCACCGGAGACGGACACTTCTGGTGCGGCAAGACGCAGACCATCTTCGGTCCCGATGATCGACTCTGTGACGCCGAAAACTGCACCGACGCCTCTCGGAGCTGCTACGAGTCGGTCTGAACCGGCTCGATACGGCAACGTGATCGCACCAACCAGGTCCTCTGGCACCCCGCCGCTTCTGCCTGACAGAAGCGGCGGGGTGTTTTTCTGTCGGCATCACGTTGACGAGGTCGATACTTGGTGAGAGAATTGGTGCCTGATAGCCACACAGCTTGTTTCGGTCGTTCTGGAGGAATCCCCGACATGCGTCACATCAGCCTTGCCCTCACTCTGCTCGCCGTGCTCGCCACCACCGGACAGGCCGCGAACATCTCAGGAGAATACCTCGAAGCCCGCACGTGCAGCGTGTATACCGGCCCCTGCTTCGCGAATGCCGAGATGGGACTGGCCGGCAAGGAAGCCCTGATGGCGTGGAAAATCGACAAGGGACAGTGGAAGGGTGTCAACGTCGATGGCCTCGGAGCGGCCGTCATCGTCACCGCACAAAACACCATCGGTTATGACGGCATCTTTCCGCTGAGGGCCGGCAAGATGAATGCCGTGATCCTGATCGACCAAAAGGCCACGCCCGAGCAGCACGCCGCCCTGGTCGACTTCGTCAAGGACACCGCCAAAACCTACACCGGCAATGTGGTAAAAATCGAACGGGCCCCGATCCAGCTCAAAAACAACCACCTCACCAAGCAGGCCCAATTCAAGGCGGGCAAGGTGGCCGAGATCAAGACGCGGGCCCTCAAGAAGTCCGACTGCGTCTGCACCAACGAGGTGGTCTACTACCAGCCCCTCACCAAGGTCGAGAACTTCAGCCCCGCCTTCAGCCTCAAGCTCTCCTACCAGGGCAAGGGACTCAACCGCCGATTCACCGATTTCGGCACACGCAGCGCCTTCCTGGCCACGTTTCGCCGCTGAGCCTCGACCATCCGTCGATTCAGCCGTTCCTCGCAAATGGCCTCACAGGCGAGATCCGGGTTGCGCGATAACCGCGTGACTCGGATCTCGCCTGTCTGCATTGGTCACCAGCGTGTGTCGCCGACCACGCTCGACGAATCAACCGATGCCGATACCGATGACTCACGTCGGACGACTGTTTACAATGACGCCTGTCGATGGTCGAGTCCCGCCTCGGCCGCTCTGCCGCCCTGCCCCGCTGGACGCCCTGCCATGAAACGCCCCGCCATCTCTGCTCTGCTGATCCCCGCGATCGTTCTGGTCTCTTCCGGAATCCTCCTGGCGACTGCCGCCGGCCCCACTCACAAGCTCAGCCGGTCCAAAGCACTCCCCAAGGGGCTCGCCCCCAAAGTTGCCGAGTTGATCGACCCTGCTGGCTACCAGATCAGTGGCCCGAAAGGCGCCGTCTGTACGATCTGGCTCGTCAAGGACGTTCCGATCCGTGGCAAATTCAAGCCGAGCTTGTCGGTCAAGTACCCCTTCACGGCCGGTCAGCTGGTGGGAGTCCTCCAGGTCAATGGCAAAGACGGCTACACGGACTTTCGCGGCCAGGAACTCAAGGCCGGCGTCTACACCCTCCGCTATGGACAGCAGCCTGAGGATGGCAACCACGTTGGCACAAGCGATTTGGCCGACTTCCTGCTGGCTCTTCCCGCCAAGATGGACGTCGACCCCAAGCCGATCTTCGGCTTTGACGAACTGTCGATGAGGAGCGCCAAGTCGGCTGGCGCCACCCACCCGGCTATTTTCTCGATGTTGCCCTCCGAAAAGCCCATCAAGGTCGCGAGCGTGACTCACGACGATGACCACGACTTCTGGATTCTCAATGTCCAAGCGGCCGCCAAGACCAAGACAAAGGCGGCCAAGGTCAACCTGCGATTCATCGCTATTGGACGCACACCGGAGTAGTCCCCGTGAGCCGGTTGCCTCGACACGTGACCACAGAAACCGCGACACGGATGCCCCCGGGGTGGACGTGGCTCCTCGGTCTTGTCGTTCTGGGCGCGGCCGGCTATGAGGCTGCGGCCAACAAGACTCATCCTGCCAATGGCACCGCCGCCTCCTCTGTGTCTTCAAAGACCTCATCGCAACCGTCGCGTGCACCCAGGAGCATCAAGAAAGAGCTATTTGCCGGACAAGTCGTTCTGCTCCAGGACGCACTCAGAAAGCGGGGCGTCAAGAGTTCCTCCGAATTCGCCAACCAGGTTGTGCTGGAGTCGTCAACCGGCGAGTTGATCCCGATCATCCCCGACTGGCGGGGCCGGGCGTTTTACCAGGACAAGCGGCTGCGGAACCGGCCCGTGGAACTGGTGGGGTATCGCAGAAAGGGTGTGCCGTACCTCCAGGTCCTGATGGTCTTCACGATCGACCCGGTCAAGTCGTCAGGAGCGAACAAGACTCCTGTTACCAAGCCCGCCACCGTCCGAAATTACTTCGACTACTGGTGCGACATCTGCTCGATCCCGATGTACGAGATCAAGCGATGCGAGTGCTGCCAGGGACCGATCCGGTTGCGTTTTCAGCCAAGGGCGCTGCCTGACTATCTTCGGGCCAGAAAGCCGACCCCGTGAATCGAGCACCTGGCCCCCCGTTCAGGCTCAACGATCGTGCCTGGCGTCTCTTCGAGACTCTCTGGCAAGACGCCGCAGACCTGGGCGGCATCGCGAACGAGGTGACCGGAGGAGGTCGGGTCATCGACCTGGGAATCGATGCCCCAGGCGGTCTCAACGCCGGGCTCCTCCTGGCGCGACTCTGCCTCGCCGACCTGGGACATGTCGATCTCACCAGCAGCCACATCCCAGAGGATGGCTGGCCCACCGTGGTGGTCTCCACCGACGCCCCCGTGGCCGCCTGTCTGGCCAGCCAGTATGCCGGTTGGCAATTGGCGGTCGGCGACTTCTTTGGCATGGGATCGGGACCGATGAGGGCCGCGTCTGGCCGTGAAGAGCTCTTCGAGGAGATTGGTCACACCGAGGCCCCTGGTAAATGTGTCGGTGTGATCGAGAGTGGACAGCGGCCGGATGGCGACGTGTTCGCCGCGATCTCCGAAAAGACGGGCGTCCCGGCCACCGACACCGGCCTGGCCGTCGCTCCCACAGCCAGCCAGGCCGGCTCACTCCAGGTGGTCGCTCGCAGCGTGGAAACGGCCATGCACAAGCTGCACGAACTATCCTTCGACGTCTCACGCGTCGTTTCGGGGTTCGGGCAAGCCCCTCTCCCGCCGGTGGCCGCCGATGATCTCTCAGGGATCGGCCGCACCAACGACGCAATCCTGTACGGGGGCATCGTGACACTGTGGGTCACCGGCGACGACGCATCGCTTTTGGAGATCGGGCCCCGTATTCCCTCGTCGGCCTCGGACGCACATGGCCAACCGTTTCTGAAGATCTTTGAAGACGCGGGCCACGACTTTTATCAGATCGACCCACACCTGTTCAGCCCAGCCGTGATCCGACTGCACAATCTCCAGACGGGTTGTGTCCACGCGTTTGGACGTGTGGAGCCCGAGATTCTCTGCGAGAGTTTTGGGATCTGAGTCGCCCCCGACAGCCAGGACCTCCTCACGTGCGGATCGCCGTTCTCTGCAACCCGGGCAGCTGGTACCTGAACGACTTGTCACGAGCAGCGGCAGCGCGTGGTCACGAGTGCCTCGGAACACGTTTTCCCGAGATGATTGGTCGCATACGCACACCTGCCATCAGCGAATCTGTCTCCGACCTCACACAGGCGATTCATGCTGCGGATGCCGTCATCGTCCGCACCATGCCTCCCGGCTCTCTCGAACAGGTCGTCTTCCGGATGGACGCGCTGGCTCGGCTCACGGCCAACGGGACCACGGTGCTCAATGCCCCACGTGCCATCGAATGCGCTGTCGACAAATACCTCTCCACCGCCCGGCTCCAGGCCGAGGGCATCCCGGTTCCTCCCACCATCGTGTGCGAGTCGGCCGACGCGGCACTCGCCGCATTTGAAGAACTGGGCGGCGACGTGGTGGTGAAGCCCCTGTTCGGAGCCGAGGGCCGCGGCATCATGCGGGTCAGCCATCCCGAGTTGGCGCTCCGGACATTTCGGACACTCGAGAGGTCGATGGCGGTGATCTACCTGCAGGCCTTTGTGGACCACGGCGGGTTTGACGACCGGATTCTCTTGCTCGACGGCGACGTGATTGGCGGAATGAGGCGTAGGGCCAGGGATGACTTCCGCACCAACATTTCTCAACAAGGTCTCGCCGAAGCCTGGAATCCTGGCAACGACGAGATCGACCTGGCACGCTGTGCCGCCCGGGCCACCGGCACCTGCCTGGCGGGCGTCGACCTCGTCCGAGACCCCGATGGCCAGTTGTTCGTGCTGGAGGTCAATGCGGTGCCCGGCTGGCGGGCATTGGCGCGCGTTGCCCAGGTCGATGTCGCGAGGCGGGTGATCACCTGGATCGAGAGCCAGACCGACGGCCTCGTGAAAGCGACCGGTTGAGCACGTCGACGTGCCGCTCGACGTCGTTGACCAGTTGCTTCCGCGACTTGTACGGCAGATAGGCCGCTCGCATGACGAATCCGTATGCCTCCCCCACCCGGTAGTCCGGCACAAACCACTGGAAGTCCCAAGCCGGGTTCGTCGCTCCGCCTCCCGTGGGGGATTGAGCCATCCAGATCCGGTCCGGCATACGAAACACCTGCGCCAGGGCCATGCCGTGGCTGACGCCGTAGTACCAGGGTCTTGTGTAAATGAACGGCGACGGATGATCCACCAGTGTCAAAGGGAAGCCCGTGACAACAGATGGCAGACAGGCTCCCGGAGGGGCGTGGGTACTGTGAACGCCATGAGACGGGGGTAACCATCGGACCCAGTCGGCCGGTTGATCGGTGGTGCGCCGGCGCCCATGAAAGTGAATCGCCTTGTCCTCGGGCCGGTCGATGTAGCTGGCCCAGAAAAGTCCGATGTAGCCCTGGCGAAATGTCCGCGCCCGCGGAATGCACTCAAACGTGTACTCGACCGTTCCATCCTCAAGCAGTCGATAGCGACCACAACTCTCCAGCTTCCAATTCCGGGTCGGAGGCTGATAGAGTTCGACCGTGTGTTTATCGACGATCCGCAACTGCATCGGATCGACGCGAGGCTCGAATTTCTCACGGGCCACGGCATATGTGCCATCGTGGATATGCTCGTAGTTCAGCCCCGCGTAGGGGCTGCGGAATATATTCTTCGCCCGGGACGTGTGAGTCCACTCTGCCACGCCGTTGTAGCCAGCACGGTGATCGGCCCCGAGACCGGCCTCGGATGCCGTGACGGCATGATTGTCGACGATGACAACTCGGCTCGGCCCACGCCGCAGCACGACGTGATGTGACTCGGCCAACCGAAACTTCACATGTGGATCGGTCAAGCTGGTCACCCGTGGGGCGGCGTGAGGATGCGATGCGAAGACCGGCCACGTGTGAGCACCATGCGTCAGGAGTGCGACGACCAAGCAAGTTGCTGCCCTGGAAGTCATCCATTGCAACAGTGACACCCTATTGCGACTCATCCACGGACAACGACTCTTCTCGCACTTTCTGTTCATCGCCTGCCATCCCTCGGATCAGCTTACATATCGGACCGGTCGCTCTGCAGCGGATCGTAACCCCGTGGCAAAGCACGTCCAAGCCTAGTGGAATCCGAACAGGAGCTGGCCCTCCGCCAGTCGATTCCCTCGTTGCTCCCAATGCGTTAGTCTCGGACGGCGCCGCTCGACACCCGAGTTGCCCCGCCCGACTTTCGACCAATGCCGACCAGGGGAATGCACAGATGTCATTGATGGACCTCACTGCGGCTCTGGCGCGTGAGATGCCAGAGGTATTACGATGGGGTGGTGCCCTCGCTCGACGCATCCGGGACTTCAACATTTCGTTGCCGGGCAAGACCTCGGGAAGTCACCTGACAGATGCACTGACGCTGGCCGACATCGGTGTGCAAGAGATCCTGGTGGGAGCATTACGCGACAGGGATCCGATTTTTCGACAGTCGAGAATCGAGGCCGAGGAAGAAAACGGGGACCTGCACCTCTTTGCCACAGACGCGCCCTGGACGATCGCGTTGGACCCGATTGACGGCACACGGCAGTATCGCGACAAAACCGGCAACGGATACGCCGTCATGCTGTCGCTTCGCACGTCGGACACGCTGCACTACTCGCTGGTTTACCTGCCCGAGATGGGAGAAACCGGCACTTGGGTCGAGGCGATTGGTGACACGATACGAGTGGGGGCGGACGATACGTTGAAGCCGGCCCGTGAGGCACTGGACGCCATCGCGCCCGTCGACAAGGCGATCCGGCCTGACTCACCCAACATCTACCTGATCGGATTTCAGCAGCACGACGCCGCAAGGGCCCTGGACGTGACCTCGGCGGGGCTTCAGGGTGTCGCACCGGACGACATGCCGGGCAGTATCTACCCGCTCCTGGCCGACGGCCAATTCGGCGGGTCCCTGATCCACTCGCCCAACATCTACGACTTTCCCGTTTCGCTGCACATGGCGAGGATCCTGGGAGGCGACGCCGTCTGGGTTCATGATGGCACGAGTGTCCATTTCGAAGATCTCTGGATGGACGAGCGGGCCGACATGCTCAGGCTGCCAGGCATCGTGGCCTGCAGCGCCAATCACCAGACACTCGAAACCCTCGTCACCCTGGCCCGTGACTGGAGTCGCTCGCGTTATGCCGACTAGGATGCGCAGGCGTCAACGGACAACCCGGCCTCCTGCCCCGGCACAGCAGTCTGCAGAGATTCCTGAGAGACCATGCCCGACGTAATCGACCTGAGTGACCGCGACGAGCAGGCGGTGGCCCGTGCGGTCACGTCCGCCGCTCAGTGTCTTCGCGACGGTCACCTGGTTGTGATTCCCGAAGAGGCGGGCTACCACCTACTGGCCGACGCCTCCTCCGACGCCGCCTGCCAGGTTCTGCTGAATGGGGCGGAGTTCATGCCTGTGGTCTGGGGTCTGGAGGCCGATGGGCTGCTCGCAGACGTGTCCGATGCGTCCGGCCCCGGGGCATTGACCCGCCGTCTCTCCCGGCGATGCTGGCCCGGTCCGGTCGTACTTGATGTGACCACAACCGGCGACATTCCTGCGGCGTGGAGCCAGCTCCTGGTCGACCGAACTGGCGCTGACCAGGCGGTCCGGCTTGGAGTGCCATTGCATGAGATCTCGCGGGCACTCCTCAACCTCATGGACTCCCCGCTGCTGGCCACCCCATTGCCGGTCTCGCCATCTGGTCAACTGGAACTCGAAGCCTGCACACCGGCCACTCTCATTCTCCAGGCCGGCCCCACGCGCTACCAGGGGGGCGACACGACCATCCGTGTGCGGGGTGATGAGTGGGAGATCACCCGCGAAGGCGTGGTCGGGCCTGGTATCGTGGCGAGGTTGGCGTCGCAGGTCATCATTTTTGTCTGTACGGGCAACACGTGCCGTTCACCGATGGCCGAGGCGTTGTTTCGCAAATTGCTAACGCAACGGTTACAATGCCCTGACGAGGAACTGGTGGAACGGGGTTTCCTGGTGGGTTCGGCCGGCGTGGCCGCCTACGGGGGTAGCCCGATCAGCCCGGAAGCGGCCGACAGTCTCAGGGAACGAGGAATCGACAGTTCATCGCATGTTAGCCAGCCAGTGACTGCAGAGCTGGCACAACAAGCCGATTTGCTGGTCACGATGACACAAGCTCACCGTGACGCCCTCCTCGCCACCTGGCCTGACGCCGCCACGCGGGTCCGGCTCCTCGATCCCGACGGTCACGATGTCGCCGACCCCATCGGGGGATCGGCCGCCGTCTACGCCGCATGTTGTCAACAAATCGAAAACCATTTGGAGCAACTCGCCGAGGACTGGCTTGACCTGCCGTCAACATGACACCGGGCTGGCCTGGCGTGTCCCCTGCCCTCCGACACCGGTCTCAGCGAGCACAGCAGACTGACCCATGAGAATTGCCGTTGCCAGCGACCATCGTGGCGTGACCGTCAAGGATCGCGTGCTTGAACTCCTGGGCGAAATGGGCCACGACGGTCAGGACCATGGCCCGGAGTCGGTCGAGAGCGTCGATTACCCGGACTACGCAGCGAGCGTGGCCACGGCGGTTTCTGAGGGGACAGCGGATCGCGGAATCCTGATCTGCGGTACCGGCATGGGCATGTGCATTGTCGCCAATAAGTTCCGAGGCGTCCGGGCCTGCAACTGCCATGACGACCTGACGGCCGGCATGAGCCGTCGGCACAATGACTCCAATGTCCTGTGCCTGTCGGCCGACCTGCTCGGCGATCGACTGGTCAATCGCATGATCGAGATCTGGCTGGAGACGGAATTCGAGGGAGGCCGTCACGCGAGGCGCATCGAGAAGATCACTGAGTACGAACCGAGCGAAGCCAGTCCCGCCGAGTGATCCCGGCACGGCAGGCAGACCCACTGACACGGACGCACACGCCCACTGAAACGGAGTTTGAAACCGATGGATCCGGCCACGTTGAAGTTTGCCAAGAGCCATGAGTGGCTCGCTATCGACGGGGACCAGGCAACCGTCGGCATCACCGATTTCGCCGTCGAGTCGCTCACCGACCTGGTGTACATCGAATTGCCCGAGGTCGGTCGACATCTCTCGGCCGGCGAGGTGTTTGGAGAAGTCGAGAGTGTCAAGGCGGTCAGCGACCTCTATGCTCCCGTGGATGGCGAAGTGATCGAAGTCAATACGGGCCTGCCGGATGACCTCGATGCACTCGGCGATGACCCATTCGGCCGCGGCTGGATGATCCGCCTGTCGGTCACCGACGCCGCCGCTGTGGCGTCACTGCTTGATGAAACGGCGTATCGTGATCACTGCCAGGCGGGCGGACACTAGCACGCAACAGCGATTCGGCGCCCGGATCGACAACGCTTGCGGACCGAGGTGACTTGTGGCGTACTTGTTCAACACTCCCGATGACACGGCCGAGATGCTCAAGAAGATCGGCGTGTCGTCGATCGAAGAACTCTTTGACCAGATCCCCGAACAGCTGCAGTTGGACGGCCTGCTCGATATTCCCCAGGGCCTCTCTGAACCGGAGCTCGAGTCCCATCTCCGTCAACTCGCCGCCCGCAATCACGGCACGTCGTCTCGGGCTTGTTTCACCGGCGGTGGCGTTTACGACCACTTCATCCCCGCGGCGGTCGACGAAGTCGCGTCGCGAGGTGAATTCTACACCGCGTACACGCCGTACCAGGCCGAGGCCAGCCAAGGTAGCCTGCAGGTGTTCTTTGAATTCCAGACACTGATCTGTCAATTGACAGGAATGGATGTGTCCAACGCCAGCCTCTACGAAGGGGGCACCGCTGTCAGCGAGGCGGTGTTCATGGCCATGCGAGTGACACGGCGCCACGACCGCGTGGTTGTACTCGGCTCTCTGCACCCCGAGTACCAGCAGGTGCTTGAGACGTACCTCGGTGGTCTCTCGTGCCAACTCGACGTCATCGCCACTCCCCATGGTGCGGCCGACGTGGAAATCGTCAGGCAGGCACTCGATGAGCAGGTCGCCTGCCTCGTCATTCAGCAGCCCAACGTCTTTGGAGCCCTTGAGGACCTTGAGGCCCTCTGCGCCGCGGCACACGATGTCGGAGCCCAGGCCATCGTCAGTTTTGACCCACTCAGCCTCGGGCTCCTCAAGACCCCAGCCGAGTGCGGCGCAGACATCGCCGTGGCGGAAGGCCAGTCCTTGGGAATCCCGGCGCAATACGGAGGCCCGTTCCTGGGAATTCTCGCCTGCCGCCAGCAACACATCCGTCAAGTGCCAGGGCGATTGATCGGGCAGACTGTCGATCGCCAGGGGCGGCGCTGCTTCGTCCTCAACCTACAGGCCCGCGAGCAGCACATCCGCCGCGAAAAAGCCACGTCGAACATCTGCACCAATCAGGGTCTGCTCGCACTGCGAGCCACCGTCTATCTCTCGCTTCTGGGACCTCAGGGACTCGCCGAGGTCTCTGAACTGTGTTGCCGAAAGGCCCATTATGCGGCGGAACAGCTGGTTCAGTTGCCGGGTGTGGAACTGCTCTTTGAACGCCCGTTCTTCAAAGAATTCACGATCTGCCATCGGAATGGCCAGGCCGAGGCCCTGATCGACAAAGCGGCCGCTTGCGGCTTTGACCTCGGACCAGCCCTCGGCCGCTTTCCGCGACTCCGAGAGTCACTCGGTGAGGCCGCCGACGAAGCATTACTGGTGGCGGTCACCGAGCAACGAACCCGGAAGGACATCGACCGGCTCGTCAGCGCCCTCGCCACAGTGCTCACCCCCGAAGCCTCTACGGCGAATCCCGTTGCCGACTGAGACGCACGGCGAGCCAACTTTTCCCTCTCGCTTCCTCACCCGTCACCGCACCACGCCCGGCAAAGACGCGAACATGAGAAACACCCTGGCGACAGAACTGTTGTTCGATCTCTCGCAATCCGGACGCCGGGCCGCGAGGTTTCCAGAGCCAGACGTGCCCGAGAGACCGCTCGATGATCTCATTCCCGCCGCTCACCGGCAAACCGGAAACGACGCGGCACCGGGACTTCCGGAACTCACCGAGCCGGACGTGATCCGGCACTTCCTCAACCTCTCGACCCTCAACATGTCCGTGGACACGCATTTCTATCCGCTGGGCAGTTGCACGATGAAGTACAACCCCAAGCGGCACGAGAGACTGTCTCGGTTGCCCGGCCTGGTCGACCTGCATCCCTATCAGCGAATCGAAGACCAGCAGGGCATGCTGAGGTTGCTGTATGAGATGCAGGGCATGCTGGCCGAGATCGCGGGTCTGCCTGCCGTGAGTCTTCAGCCGGCCGCTGGAGCACAGGGCGAATTGGCGGCACTGCTCGTCGCCTCCGCCTGCTTCCGGTCTCGCGGCGAAACCCGCACACGGGTGATTTTCCCGTCGAGTGCCCATGGTACGAATCCGGCCAGTGCGGCCATTGCTGGATTCGACTGCGTCCAGCTGGAAAACAGTCCCGGTGGCCTCGTCGATCTTGAGGAGCTGTCCGCCCAACTCGACGATCGCACGGCCGTTTTCATGATCACCAATCCCAATACGCTCGGCCTGTTCGAGACGCAGATCGAGGACATTGCCTCACGCGTCCACGACGTAGGCGGCCTGGTCTACATCGACGGTGCCAACATGAACGCCATCATGGGCATCACACGGCCGGGTGATTTTGGCGGCGACATGATGCACTACAACGTCCACAAGACTTTCACGGGCCCGCACGGTGCCGGCGGGCCCGGGGCTGGCCCGATTGCGGTCCGGGACGACCTGGCCGAGTTCCTTCCGGGCCCCATCGTGACCCGCACCACTGACGACCAGGGCATCGAGCGATTTGACCTCGAGACGCCCAAACGGTCGATTGGACGTGTCCGCAGCCACTTCGGCAACGTGGGGATTCTGCTCCGAGGGTACTGCTACCTGAGAACGCTGGGCCGGAAAGGGGTGAGGGAAGCCGCCCAACACGCTGTGCTCAATGCCAACTATCTCAAGGCACTGCTCGATGACATTCTGCCGGTACCCTACGGTGAGCACTGCATGCACGAATTCGTGGCATCGGCCTCACAGTTGAAAGAGACCCGAGACATCTCTGCGATGGACATCGCCAAGCGACTGCTGGACTACGGATTCCACGCCCCGACCGTCTATTTTCCGCTCGTCGTGCCTGAAGCGATGATGGTGGAACCGACCGAAACCGAATCGAAGGCCACTCTCGACGGGTTTGCCAGTGCCCTGCACGAAATCGCCGATGAGCCTCCAGAGATGCTCGCCAACGCCCCCCACGACACACCGGTCAGCCGCCCCAATGACGTGCAAGCCGCTCGGCAGCCAGTGCTCTCCTGGTCGCCACCTGGCGATGAAGGCTGATGAACATCGTGTCGCCTCCGGCCTGTCGCATCCTGGAGACCGGACAGGCCCATTCCGGCCATTGGAATATGGCGTGCGACGAGTGGATGCTTGAGACCGCCGTCGCCGACCAGCGGCCCCTGGTGCGAGTCTACGCTTGGTCATCCCCTACGGTTTCACTGGGCTATTTTCAGAAGCCCGGCAGCCTCGCCACCAGCCCAGGCCTCGCTGGCCTCGATGTCGTAACCCGGCTCTCGGGAGGCGGTGCGATCGTGCACCACCACGAGTGGACTTACTCGTGCGTGGTCCCCCCCCTGCTGACCCGACACCAGTCTCCCATCACGCTCTACCGGACCGTCCACTTGGCCATCATCAACCTGATCGAAGACGCCTTCGGATCCCCGATCAACGGACTCTCGCTCAGGGAAGAACACAATGAGACCTCTGAACAAGTTCTCTGTTTTGCCCGCGGGTCCGCCGAAGACGCCGTCCTTGGTCAACACAAGATCCTCGGCAGCGCCCAGAGAAGACGACGTGGGGTCACCCTGCAACACGGCAGTCTTTTGCTAAACCAGTCACCGTACGCCCCTGAATTTCCTGGCATCACTGACTGTCTGCCTGATTTCTCCTGGCCACCTGGTTTCCCTATTCGACTCGCCCACACAATTGCCTCGGCCTTGGATTGCGTTCCCGTCAACGGGCCGTTGACCGAAGCAGAATGCGATGAAATCGATCGATTCGCACAATCGAGATGCTCGCACTCGTCCGAAGACGACCAGGCTTCCCGTGGCGAACTGGGCAGAACCTACCGATCCTGACGAGCTTTCCTTGTTGGCGTACCCAAAACACGCCTCAATCCGTCAATGTCGTTGACTTCTTTTGAGAATGCGAGTACTGTGCAGACGCGGGGTTTACCCATCTTTCCCGCGTTTTTCTCCACCTTTTGCGACTTTTTTTCATCGATCGGCTCCTGCTCCGTGCAGGATGTCGGGAGTTGGACTGCAACAAAGCGTGACCCGGAATCTTCAACGTTATACGCGATTCCTCTCACGGGCCTCGAAAATCAGCGGACCACGGACGCGTCGAACAGGATTGGCTGAGCCAAGAACTGAGCAAGTCACGGTCATACTCTGGGGCGGAGTACAGTTGCGATGTTGCGAGCTGAATTGAAGGCTGTGGGCGGCCGTCACGACGGCAAGTTGATCCCATTGGAAGTCGATCGCAAGTTCTTGATCGGCCGAGAACAGGATTGTCATCTGCGCCCCAACAGTGAGTCGGTCAGTCGGCACCACTGCTGCTTCACGCTCGACGCGTTTTGTCTGCGAATTCGAGACCTGGGCAGCACCAACGGGACGATCGTCAACGGCGAGCAAATATCCGGGCAGGTGCGACTCGAAAGCGGTGATCGGGTTGAAGTCGGTCCGCTGGAATTCGAGGTCCTGTTGACAGAGATCGATGAGGAAGAGGCTCCCGCTGTGGGTGACGAGGCGGCTGCCGCTGCGGAGCCGGAGACGATTGAACAGTTGGCCGAAGGTGCGGCGGCATCGGACGATACGGCCGTGTTGGACGACGGTTCGGACGAAGAGGTCCCCTCGAGTAGCGACACAATGATTGGCGTGCCGGCCGACGCATCGACGCTGGTTGACTCGGCCGCCAATACCGCGATGCTTTCCGGGGACACCACGGTGATCCCGAATCAGCTCCAACAACAACAGCTCCAACAACAACAGCTGCAGCAGCAGATGGCCATGCAGCAGCAGATGGCCATGCAGCAGGCACAGCAGCAACAGTTGGCCATGCAGCAGCAGTTGGCCATGCAGCAACAGATGGCCATGCAGCAGATGCCCTTCGCGCAACCGGGCATGATGCCGCCGATGCCGCAGCCTGGCTTCGGCGTTCCCATGCCCCAGGTCGAGACACCCCCACCAGCGGCAGCTGCCGATCCGACCGGTGCGGATGATGTCCCCGACGTGATTCTGCCAGACCCTTCGACGACCGGTGCAAAGGATCCGGAACCGGCCCCCAAGGCCGAGACGGGATCCGAGGGTGACGAGGCTCCGTCAGCGGAGGACAATCCGTCCAACTTCGCCGAAGACATCATCAAGCAGTACATGCACCGCCGCCCTGGACAATAACGGGAAGATGTCTCAGGGGCGAAGCCCCGCTCCCGTTGCTTCCCCAGGCCACAAAACGGAAGACCACCTGACGTGTCCGACTCGAATGAACAACAACGCAAGTATCGCGAGTTTCTCGATCTGCTTCCGTTGACGCTCGAGATCGCCGGGCTCCCCAAGAGCGAAACCGGTCGTTATTACACCGAAGACCAGCTCGAGAGTCGGCTGATCACGCTGAGGCACGCCTATCGGTTTGCCAGGCAAGTCGCTCGCGAGTGCATCCAGAAGTGATCCGGACACCATTGTGATCCCGGTCACAACGCCCCGCGGGTTCCAAAACCCCTCCCCTAATCGGCAGGACCTGTCGATTTGTGACAGCGGGCATGGTTGATACAGCCGAGAATTCGGCCAGGGCCTTGGAGTTGACGGCCGGAGCTGGCCGATCGGTACAGGGCGCGTCCCGCTTCGGATTCACCGAAGTGGGTTGGCAATCACAAAGCCCTGGACACACCTCTCATGAGCATCACCAACCAGCCGTCCCCGGAGAAGATCCGCGTTGATTCCAAGCACGAGCTCTCGGAGAGCCGAGGGCGGAAAAAGGTCGAACGACGTCGGCACATCGATCCGACCACGTGCGAGCGAGACTATGACCACGCCGAGATCGAGTTCATGACGGCCATGGACGACTACAAGCGTCGCAGCGGCCGCCAATTCCCGACCTGGAGCGAGGTCCTGGAAGTGATGCACAGTCTCGGCTACCGCAAGGTTGCCGCACCAAGCGAAATCCAGATCTGACCGGCGATCCGCGTACCCACCATGAGGCAACAGCCGGGAACTCAGACGGCGCCGTCACGTCCAAACGTCATGATCGTGATATCGTCATTTTGATCACGGCCATTGGCAAATGCGCGTACATCGGCCAGTAGAGCCTTTCCGAGGTCGGCGGCATTGCGCGGCCCGGCCTGCAAGAAGTCTCGCATGCGTTCCAGCGTGTACAGCTCCCCATCCGGGTTCATCGCCTCATCAACGCCGTCAGTGAAGATCACGAAAATCTCTCCCTCGGCGATCGACCGTTCCACCATTTCAAACGGAAACTCGTCCATCACGCCGATCGGCAATCCGACTGTCTCCTCGGGGAACTCCTCGATGGTCCCATCCGTTTTCAGGATCATGGGAGACATGTGCCCCGCGTTGATCAGTGTCAGGTGATGACGGTCCGGGTCGATAATCGCCAGGACGAACGTCACAAATCGCCCTTCGACGGCATTGTCGCACATGTGACGATTGATCGCGGCAACAGCATCGAGGGGCGAAGGATCAAAAGACATCGTGTTCTGCACGCAACTTGAGATCCGGGACATGATCAGTGCTCCGGGAACCCCCTTGCCCGCGACGTCACCGAACGCCAGGCAGATGCGGCCGTCGGCCAATTCCATCGCGTCGTAATAGTCGCCGCCAACGGCCTGGGCAGCGTCATAGGACGCATAGAACGAGTAGCCGTCGGCCGTCGGTAATTGCTCAGGAAGCAGCGCCCGCTGAACCCCACGCGCGATTTCCAGCTCACCGTCCTGTTTCTGCTTCGCCAGGTAGGCGGCCGCCAGGCGTGTGGACTCATAACTCAGTGCCGCCTGTCCGGCAACTGCCGTCAGCAGCTCGAGATCGTCGTTGTTGAACTGATTGACCGGGTTCTGCGTATCAAGATTGATGACACCTGCCACCTCCCCATCCATCGCCATCATCGGCACGCACATCATGGACCGGATCGACAAGTTGGAAATGGACTCACTCGCGGAAAACTGCGCGTCACTGGACGCATCCGCCGATAGCAAGCCCGCCTTGTTTTCCAGCACGCTGTTGAGAATCGTACGGCTGAGAGTCACGGTGGCGTCCTCAGATTCACGCCGGTGCTTCATCGCACGCGGCACCAGGTCACCGGACTCCGTGTCCTTCAGCAGGATACACCCCCGATCGGCTTGGCTGAAAATCCCGAACAGGGTGTCAAGAACTCGAGGCAGAAGAGACTCAACGTCGACCGCACCGGCCAGGGCTCGGCTGATCTCCAGCACACCCTTCAGCTTTTCCTCAGGTCGGACCCCCAGCGCTCCAAAACCGGCACCGGTCTCCACCGACGCCATGATCGTGGCGTCATCGTCGTCCAACGAGACACCGCCCAGTGTGGCCCCCAGCCCGGGACCATCGCTTTGGGCCGCCTGACTCACCGATGCAGAGGATTCTTCGTATCGCAGAAGCACCGGCCCCAGCTTGACTCGGTCCTGATCGCTGAGCGGCTGAATCGTCTCGACCTTGGTCCCGTTGACAAACGTCCCATTGCCGCTGCCCAAGTCCTCGATGGCATACGCACCGTCGGAAACAAACACACGGGCGTGCCGCCTGGAGACCGCGTTGGATTCCAGTTGAATGCCACAATCCGGATGCCGACCGATCAACATCTCCCCTTCACCCAAGTGATGAGGGATCGCCTTTCCCCCCTGAAGCAAAACCAGCACCGCCATCGCGTCACCCACCTCCCGTTTCTGACTACCAAGACCTCAGGCCAATCCGCCAAACACAGATTCGACGTTTCCTCGCAGCACCTGCCGGCCCAGGTCCAGAGCTCTTTCTTCGCTCCAACCCATCCCGATCACAAAATCGTCAGCCAACACCTTCGCCAGTATACGACGGTACATCCGGAATTTTGGCAAAGCAAACTCCAGTTTGTACATATCGCTGTAGTAGCCGATTTGCTTGTGACGAGGCACCGCCTGCAGACGACTTCGGCAATCCAGTTCGATGTAGGCCGGGATATTGGAGTACCACCAGTGCCCATTGGTGACCACATTGGGGAAAATCCAGCTGTAACTCACCAGTTCCTGGTTGCTCGTCGAAGCAAGGACAGAGATGGGATAAGTCACGCCCGGAAAAGCACCAAACAGTGTGCCATACTGCCTGAGCGATGTTCGGATGTCGAACAGGTCCTGCCCCTGGTACACGCCATCTGGATAGACCTGTCGGTTGACGCCGATCATCAGGTCAAACGGCAATCCGGCATCCGAACAAGCTTCTGACAGTGCCCAGAAGACCTGCCGCGAAACGGCCACCAACTCGTCTGCTGTCCAGGCGACGTCGCCAACGCCCAGCTTTCCCAAAGCCATGTCCGCTGCAACCTGGTCGGGGCGATCGGGCACGAAATCTGGTGGCAGCGAAATCGCACAGGCTCGAGCTCCGTGAGCGGTAAAGTGCTCGAACAGACGTCCGATCCCATCCTTCAACGAGGCCGTGTCCCTGACCTCCACCCCCGTGGCCCCGGCCAAGCGTTCTCGAGTCGACTCTTTGCCGAGATGAAACACCAGGTCATCGGTCCTCAGACAGGGCACGTAGCGTGTGGTGTCAAAACCCGTCAGAGGATCATCGAAGTCATTGGTGAGATAGACCTGCTCGAGACCGCTCTTCTGCAGAACCGTCTCTTCCCAGTCCTCGGCTGCCATAGTGGCCTCGGCCACATCAAACACAGCTTCCCAGTTTGCGGCCCCAATGCGGTCGCCTTCAAACCCAAAAAACTCACGGCACATCTCGACCAGCCAACTGACCTGGACCGTGTTGTCGAGATGCTCCAGGTACGGAGCCAGCCGACCGACCAGCTCGCGAGGTGACATCCCCGGTTCCTCAATTTGCTCGCGGGCGAGCCCGGCAGAATGAGCCAACTCTGTGTAGTAGTGGTATCCGAGGATGTCGGCGAGCGTCTCAGACGCCGCAGCATGTGGATTGATGTGGGTGTGCGGATCGATCAATGGGAGCTGTTCGAGTTCGTCGAAGAGTCGCTGGTTGAGCGGAGAGTTCATCAGGTCATCCTCCTCCTGGCCTGGTTCCAAAAAAACACGGCGGCCGCCTGGGTTGGCCCTGGCGGCCGCCGTTAGTTCTTCCTGGTCCACACGTCGACGTATGGCTCTGTCTGTCGCTCGCGTCGACGTCTCCGGGCCCTGTCGCTTTACGGATTGAATGCCTTGAGCAGACTGCCCTTGGCACCATCCCACAGGCGTACAATGCCATCCTCGCCTCCGGCCACGACGAGTTTTTCGTCACGGCTTGAGGCAGCAGCATACATGAAGTCGGTCCCGCCACTGAAGCTGCGGAAATTCTGGCCATTGCCTGTCCGGTGATACCGTACGGACTTGTCACCGCCGCAGCTGATGACGTTTTCACCAATGCCAACAAATCGGAGGCTGGTCACCTGCTTGGAGTAACCTCCGATCGTCCGCCGTTGCTCACCGGTGTCGACATTCCACACCTTGATGACATTGTCAGCACCGGCACTGGCAATCGAGGTGTTGTCCGCCTTCCAGCTGACATCCAGCACGTGGTGCGTGTGCCCCTCGAAACTCCGAATGTGCTTACCGGTTGCCACGTCGAAGATCTTGACAAACTTGTCGGCGGCGCCGGACAGCAACTTGGTGCCATCTCGAGAAAACTCCGCGCCGAACACTGTGTCACTGTGAGCGTCCTTGATTTCGCGGATCAATGTCCGCTTCGCGACATCCCAGATCATCAGCTCACCGCTTCGCGAGGGATCCCCGCCGCCTGTGACGAGCATTTTGCCGTCATGACTGAAGTCGACCGACAGCACACGGCTGATGAAGGGAGATTCGGTCAGGTCGAGCGGTGCATCGGCCTTCGGACCGATCTGACCGGACAGGGACCAACGGGCCGAGATATCCCAACTGGCGGCCAGCTTGTCGGCTCCACCGGAAACCACGTGGCCTGACGGTGAGACCGAGATGGCGGTGACAGCTCCCGCGTGACCGGCAACCAAATCAGCTGGCTGGCCGGCGGCGGCGTACCAGACGTGCAACTTCTGGTCGGCCCCCCCGGTGATCAGCAGTTTGCCATCGGGGGAGAACGCGACGCGTGTGATCGGCTTTTCACCTGCCTTCGCATCGGCCGTCGCTTTGGTCACGGCCGCATCGACGGTCTTCTGCAGAGCGTCCTTGGCCGCCTTGTCGGCATTGGCCGCCTTGAGTGCCGCCTGGGCGTCGGTGGTCGCCTTGTCGGCCAGTTTTTGAGTCCGATCGGCCGACGCCTGCGCGTCGGTGGTTTTCTTCAATTCGGCCTTCTGCTTGTCGGTTTCCTTGTCGGCCGCATCCTTGGCTTTCTTGGCATTGTCGTTCTTGGTCTGTGCGGCCTTGCTCGCCGCGTCCGCCTTCGTCTTGGCATCGGCGGCCGTCTTTGCCGCGGCTTGTGCGTCTGTCAGCTTCTTCTTGGCGGCATCTGCAGCCGTTTTTGTATCTGTCGCCACCTTTGCCGTGTCGGCAGCAGCCTTGTCGGCCTTCGCTTTGGCTTCCGTGGCCGCCTTGACCGCCTCTGCGGCCTTCTTTTTCGCAGCGTCGTCAGCGGCTTTTTTGGCCGCCTCCTGTGCGGCGGTCAATTTCTTGGCCGCGTCCCCGGCGGCTTTCTTGGCGTCCGCCGCAGCCTTGGCCGCAGCCGCAGCTTTTTTCGCCTCGGCATCAGATACCTTCTTGGCATCATCGGCGGCCTTCTTGGTGTCAGTCACCTTTTTGGTCGCATCCTCAGCCGTCTTCTTGGCCGTCACCAGGGCTTTGGCCGCCGCATCGAAGGCCTTGGTGGCAGCGTCGCTTTTGACCTTGGCCGCGTCGAACTTCGGTTTCTGCTCAGCCACCTTCTTGTCGGCGGCCACCTTGGCCTCCTTGGCCTTCTTGGCCGCGGCTGCACGATCCTTGCTCGTCTTGTCGGCGGCTTTCTGCTTGCCATCCGAAACGCCAACAAGCTGCTTGGTGACAGCCTGCTCTTCGGTGACACTGGCCAAGGATCGTGCAAGATCCAAATCACCCTTCAGCTCTGACAGTTGCTTGCCCGCCATGTCATACAGCCGGGCGAAGTTTCCAGCCGCTGCAGCGAGCGCGGCTCCATCAGCACGCACCGCCACGTCCGTGACCGGTGACCCGACATTGATGCTGCGAACCTGATTTCCCTTGGTGAGATCGAAGATCTTCACGGTGTTGTCGGCACTCGCTGTTGCGATCTGAGTTCCGGCCGGCAGGATCAGCTCCACGGCATTGACAGGCTTGGCATGCCCCTTGATCTCCAGCACCGGCTTTGGGCCGGCCTTCGCGTCCTTCTTGTCTGCGGCCGCTTTGGCTTTGTCCTCAACCGTTGCCCAGACCCGCAGCAGGTTGTCGGTGTGTGCGGACACAAATCGAGCGCCATCCTTGGCAAACGCGACGTCGTTGACCGGTGCTGGGGTAGCCACCTGTCGCACCACGGAGCCATCGGCGACCTTCCAGACGCGGACAGACTTGTCCTGGCTACCCGAGACAAGTCG
>MDTE01074498.1_pt1 | contig 51568 bp, 47 predicted proteins | sample 811231 | NCBI WGS metagenome assembly MDTE01 (sample SAMN05326651, study PRJNA326480) | marine metagenome | isolation source: seawater | place: Indian Ocean: Red Sea | collected 2010 | reverse complement strand
GGTGGAGGAGGACCGTTCCCCGGTGGGGCGCCCGGTCTTCAAAACCGGTGAGGGGCGTTAGACGTGCCTGGTGGGTTCGACTCCCACCCTCTTCCGCCAATTCATGACACCATTGCGCAAGGCGGGGATGAGTCCCGCTTCTGTGTTGTTTATGCTCCAGACAACACAACCCCGGCGATATCAGGAACCGCATGACCCCCACGGAACCGATCAAGTGCGACATCGTCCTTGTCGGCGGCGGCCACAGCCATGTGGACGTCCTGAAACGCTTCGGCATGAAGCCCGAACCCGGGCTGCGGCTGACCCTGATCGCACGCGACCTGCTGACGCCGTATTCCGGCATGATGCCCGGCTATATCGCCGACCATTACAGCCGGACCGAGGCGCATATCGACCTGCGCCCGCTCACCGCGTTCGCCAACGCCCGTCTCGTCCATGCGTCGGCCACGGGGCTCGACCTGACAAACAATCTGGTGCAGCTGGCCGGCCGGCCGCCGGTTGCCTTCGACCTGGTTTCCATCGACACCGGGTCGACGCCGGCCACGAGCGAGATTGCGGGTGCCGAACATGCCCTGCCGGTCAAACCAATCGACCGATTTCTGGAAGGCTACGACCGCCTGACGGAAGATTTCCGCAACCATGACGGCCCGTTCCGGATCGCCGTGGCGGGCGGGGGTGCCGGCGGTGTCGAACTTACCCTCGGCCTCAGTCACCGCCTGCGGCTTGCGGCGGAAAGCCTCGGCAAAACAGCCGATGATCTGCAGTTCTGCATCGTAGAGGCCGCGGAAACTCTATTGCCCAGCTATAACGGGGCCGCCCGTCACAAGCTCGTCAGAGCACTTTCCGAGCGGGGCATCACCGTCCACACCGGCGCCGCGCTCACACGCGTGAACTCCGACAGCGTCGAACTGTCCGACGGCCAGGACCTGGCCAGCGACCTGACCATCCTCGTCACTTCGGCCGGACCGCCATTGTGGCTCGACGGGAGCGACATCGCACGCGACGACCATGGGCTCATTCGGGTCGACGACCATCTGCGATCACCCTCTCACCCACAGCTGTTCGCAGCCGGCGATGCCGCGTCGATGGACAATCACCAGCTGCCCAGGGCCGGCGTGTACGCGGTCCGCCAGGGCCCGTATCTGGCGGAAAATCTGCGGCGCGCCGCGCTCGATCAACCGATGAAACCGTACCGCCCGCAGGGACAGACGCTGGCTCTGATCACGACCGGCGACCGGTATGCAATCGCGGCCCGCGGTCCGTTCGCACTCGAAGGTGAATGGGTCTGGCGCTGGAAGGATTGGATCGACCGGCGCTGGATGCGGAAATACCGCGAGCTCCCGGAGATGGAGGCGGAGGGCAACAACGACGGCGCGGACACGCTCGATGCCATGCGCTGCGGCGGCTGCGGCGCCAAGGTGCCGGCACCGGTCCTTCGGCGCGCGCTCGACCGATTGCCGCCACAGCACAAGGAAGGCCTCGCACAGGGCCTCGATGCGCCCGACGATGCCGCGGTTCTAACCCCGCCACCGGGCAAGTCCCTGATCCAGACGGTCGACCAGTTCCGCGCCTTCATCGACGACCCCTTCCTGTTCGGCCGGATCGCCGCGAACCACTGCCTGGGGGATATCTTCGCGATGGGTGCCGAGGCCCATTCGGCGCTTGCGGCCGTGATGATGCCCCATGGCGAGGACGACAAGGTCGCCGAAGACCTCTTCCAGCTGCTGGCCGGGGCGACGGAAACCCTCGCCGCGGCCGGGGCCGTGCTCGCGGGCGGCCACACGGGCGAGGGCGCAGAGATGGCCTTCGGCCTGACCATCAACGGCTATGCCGATCCCGATACCATCATCCGCAAATCCGGCCTGAAGCCGGGCGACACGCTGATACTGACCAAGCCGATCGGCACCGGCGTTCTGTTCGCCGCGGACATGCGAGCAAAGGCAGGCGCCGCACCCGTCGAGGCGGCCTTCGCATCCATGACCCGTTCGCTCGCGCCCTGTATTCCGATTCTCCGGGACCATGGGGTGAGCGCCGGCACCGACGTCACCGGGTTCGGCCTTGCGGGGCACCTGCTGGAGATGATTGATGCCGCCGGGGTCGATGCCGCAATCGAACTGAATGCGATACCGGTCCTGCCGGGTGTGGCCGAACTGGTTACAGAGGGATACGAGAGCACGCTCCGGTCCGGCAATGAGGATTCTGCCGGTGCCGCCGTTGCAGCATCCGCGCACCCGGTCCATCCACTGCTGTTCGATCCGCAGACGGCGGGCGGCCTGCTGTTCGGGGTTCCCGGCGACAAGGCACAGGCCTGCGTCGATGCCCTGCGCGACAGTGCCGCGCCGGATGCCACGATCATCGGACGGGCCACAGAACGCACGGGACCGATGGGCCGGATTAGAACCGCGGCCTGATCCCCAAACGAAAAGGCCCTCCCCGATGGGGAGAGCCATTCCGCATAGAATCGATGAGTGCTATCCGTGCTTGGTACGATGCTTCTGATGACTCGGCACCATAGCCGTCGGCGCCAGCGCCTTGAAGCCCGGATGTTCGCTTTCCATCGCCCAGTTGCGGATTTCCAGAAGAACCTTGCCAAGAGTGGTCTCGCCCCACAGCCAGTTCGCGAGATCGACATCGCTGGCTCGTCCGTCCGGTCGTGCGATCGCCGCCTCCGTATAGTAGTAGCGCATGTCGTCGGCCATCTGCTTGAAGGCGAGATGCACCGGCTTCTCCTCGCCGAACGGCGACGGCGTATCCTCGCGGTTCACAACCAGGCTGGCGAAAAACGCTGGGCTGTCCTCGGGCTGCAATCCGGACACCCCGAAATTCGTCCGGCCACCACGGTTTTGCTTGGATTCCTCGTACCAGGGCTTGAGCAGGGAGATCTCCTGCATAAGCGCCTGGGTGAGTAGTGCCTCGTCGCTGACATCCTCGACCGGGGCCGCGAAGTTGACCGGACAGGCCCAGCCTTCCTGATCCACGTCGGCGCCCGGCGGATCGTCGGGGAAATCCTCGAGAACCGGACCGGACTCCGCCTCAAGCATCTCCAGAACGTTCTGCAGAATGCGGCGCTGGAAATCCGGCTCGTTCGGCGCACCGAGCGGACGCCCGAGCTCGAACGGCACCGCGAGTGCGCGCGGTGGCTTGATTTCCTCGGCATGCTTCCGAATCAGCGCAATTAACGCCGTCGGGATGCCTTCGTCTTCGAGATAGTGTGCCAGCCCGCTCACGGCGCGCGTGCATTGGGGTCAGACAGGGACGAGCGCGACCGCGTCGACATTGTCCGCCTTGAGGACCTTCGCGAGATCGCGCGCGATGGGTTCCATGACCGTCGGCGGTGTTGCCCCCATGAACGAGAAATGACGGCCCGCAACCGAACCGATCACGCCCTGCTCGGCCAGTTCGCACAGACGGTCGAACGGGAACGAAGTGTTGACGTCCTGGTAAAAGCCGCTGCGGTCGAAATTGGTCGATAGGTGGCTCATCACCAGATCGCCCATATCGTAGTCGTCGGGAATGATCCGGTAGTCGGCCGACCCCGGTGTGAAGGGCGGATCCTCGCGGCGGTGCAGCCCTGCCGTCGAGATCAGGGCGACACGGCATTCGTTGAGGGGCTTCGCCGTTACCCATGGCGTGTCGCCATAGTCCGGTAACTCCTGATTGATGAGCGCCTCGCGCAGATGATCTGGCATTTCGCGCAGATGAACCATGACGTCTCCCGTCAATGCGTTTCGGAACCTATTTTTCAAAGCCTATCAGGCAGTTTGCGGATCAACAACGCCGCGGCCTGAGAAGCACCTTTGCACTGAACGCAATGCTCACGCAGCGCGCATATCCGCGGCCGTGGTGCCGGTGGAAATGTTCTCGGCATATTTGCGCCAGTTCTCGATCAACACATCGAGGGACGCCGAGCCGGCGGTGACCGACGGGCGCTGCCCCATCAGCTCCAACCAGGCCTTCACCAGCACGCATTCGTCGGGAATCCGGAAGTCCCGGTAGTGGGTCAGGACGCCCAGCCGCTGCATATGTGGCAGGAAGGTCAAGTCGACGAGGCTGATATCGTCGCCCAGCCAGTACGGGCCATCGGACAGCTTGCCGAGCCCCTCATGCTCCATCATCAGAAGCGCATTCGTCAGTCGCTCCGCCTGGAATGCCTGCCCCTCTGCATCCTGGGCCAACATCAGCTTGTAGACATGCGGCGTGAACCGGACATTCGCGAAATCGATCCAGATGCGCGCCTGGGCCCGCCCGACGGAATCGCGCGGCATCAGGGGCCGGTCCGGAAACATCTCTTCCAGATACTCGTTGATGACCGCGGATTCGAAGATCGCGGCGCTGTCGTGCCGCAGCACCGGGACCTTGCCGTAGGGCGATATCGCGAGAAACCAGTCGGGTTTGTCGTTCAGGTCGATCTCGGTGAGATCGAAGTCGATCTCCTTCTCGATCAGCGCCATGCGGGTGCGCTGGGCGAAGGGGCATGTCGCCGAACTGATGATTTCCACGTCTGCCATGGCGTGTCCCCCTAGTACTTACCGAGCGCCGAAAGGACCCGTTCCGGCGTGATCGGCTGGGAAAAGACACCGGCGCCAAACGGGCTGAGTGCATCGTTGACGGCGTTCAGGATCGCCCCGGGGGCACCCGCCGTACCGGCCTCGCCGGCGCCCTTGGCGCCGAGCTCGGATTCCTTTGTCGGGGTCTCAACATGGCCGATCTCCATATCCGGCATCTCGCCCGCCATGGGCACCAGATAATCCGCCATGTTGGCATTGAGGAAGTTACCGTCGAGGTCGTAGCGACACTCCTCGTAGAGCACGCCACCGATCCCCTGCACGATCGAACCCCGCACCTGCTCGTCGACCAGCATCGGGTTGATCACCTTGCCGCAATCCTCGACGCACCAGTATTTCAGCAAATCGACCGTGCCGATGTCGGGGTCGACCTCGACGATCACCGCCTGGAAACTGTTGGTCATCGCGACGGGATACTTCTTTGGGATGTAGTGGCGGGTCGCCATCATCTCCGACTGGAAATCCTGAGGCAGTGTGTCGGGCCGGAAATAGGCAACCCGGGCCACCTCCTCCAGCGGCATCCGCTCTTCTCCCGTTGCCCGGTCGACCACCAGACCGGAGCGAATATCCAATGTGTGGGCTTCGGTCTGGAGCAGGATCGCAGCCACGTCGAGCACGTTGTGGCGCAGGGCCTTCGCCGCCTGCAGCGCGGCCTCACCGGCGATACCGGCACCGCCGGACCCGCCGGCACCCCAGCCCACGGGGACGTTGTCGGTGTCGCCAGAGATCACCTTCACCTTGTCGGGCGTGGTGCCAAACGCGCTGGCGGTGACCTGCTGGATCACGGCTTCACTGCCCTGGCCCTGCTCGCTGATACTGGTCTGGACGACGACGGCGCCGGACGCATCCATCCGCGCCGCCGCCCCGTCCTGGGACGAAATCCGCGCACCGCCCAGCCCGTAGGTGTGCGGCCCCGGATTGGTCATCTCGACGAGAGTCGAGAACCCTATACCGCGATAGACGCCCTGCGCGCGCAGGCTCTCCTGCTCGGCCCGAAAGCCCGCATAGTCGAACATCGACAAGAGCTTCTCGAGAGAGGCTTCGTGGGACAGCCCCTCGATCTTCAGCCCGGTGATGAATTCACACGGATAGCTGTCATCGGGCATCAGGTTACGGCGCCGGATGTCGACCGGGTCCATGTCCAGGGCCCGCGCGCCTTCTTCCATCAAGGTCTCGGTAATCGCGACGGCCACCGGATGGCCGACCGCACGGTACTGGCTCATGGGTGTCTTGTTCTGGAACACGACGCGCGAGCGCGCCTTGTAGTTCTGGTGCGTATAGGGCGCGCCCACATAGTTGATGACCTGCAACGCCTCCAGCGCGCTCGTACGCGGATACATCGAATAGGCGCCGACGCCGGTCAGATCGTCCATCTCGATTGCCAGAAGCTCGCCATCCTCGGCAAACGCCGCGCGCACCGTTGCGCGATGATCACGGGCATGTAGATCGGTGAGGAAGGATTCGATCCGGTCGGCGACGAACTTCACCGGCCGCTTCAGGATCATCGAGATCGCCGCCGTCGCCATTTCGTCGGGATAGGTGTGTCCCTTGACGCCGTAGGCGCCCCCCACATCGCCGCAGATGATCCGGACATTCTGGTTGGGGATGTCTAAGTGACGTGCGAACAGGTCCTGCATCATGTGCGGCGCCTGGTGGGATTGATACGCCGTCAGCTGATGGTCCGACGCGTTGTAGTCGGCAATGATCGAACGGGCTTCCGGGCACACGCCGGTGTGGCGGCCGAAATGCATCGTGTGGCCGACAACCACATGCGCCGCGTCGAAGGCGGCCGCGCTGTCGCCGATATCGTGGTTCATCTCGAACAGCAGATTGTCGCCAAGATCGGGATGCATGACCGGCGTGTCGTCATCCATCGCGACTTCCGGGTCGGCCAGCACCGGCAATTCCTCGAACTCGACTTCCAGCACCTGTACCGCGTCTTCGGCCTCGGCCCGCGAACGTGCGATCACCGCGGCAACGGGCTCACCCTGCCAGCAGGTGCGATCGACCGCCATGGCGTGCTGCGGTGCCGATTTCATGCCCTTGAAATGGGCGAGCGTGCCGACCCAGGAGGTGCAGATGTCTGCAATCTCCTTGCCGGTCACGACGCGCAAAACACCGGCGCAGGCCAGCGCCGCGCTGTCGTCGATCGACACGATGTTGGCGTGGGCATAGGGCGAGCGGTAGTAGACGACATGCACCATCCGCGGCAGGCTCAGATCGTCGACGAACCTGCCTTCCCCCGCCACCAGCCGGCGAACCTTGTCGCGCGGCACGGATTTTCCGATGAACGTGTCGGTTCGGTCGAGGACGCTGCCCTCATCGATCTCGCAGGTCGCACTCATGATATCCGCCCTTTGGAATTTGTAGGTCGGAAGGGTACAACTCCGGCGTCTGTGCGGCCAGCCCGCGCAGACAGGATGAGCGATCATGAATTCAACCTCTCGTGATCGCCGGCCCGGGCCGGCTCACGCTGATACACACGAATGATCCAGGGCGAAAACCGAAACCTGCGGCTGTCCCTTGGCCGCGGCCTGCGCGGCCGGTGCCCCAATTGTGGCGGCACACCGTTGTTCCGGGCCTATCTCAAGGAGGTCGACAATTGTGCGGATTGCGGCGAGGCCTGGTCGGAGATCCGCTCCGACGACGCCGCGCCCTGGCTGACCATCCTGCTGGTCGGCCACCTGATGGCACCGATCATGATATCGATGGCAAAGGCGGGCATGTCGCCCGGCGAGATGGCCATGATCCTGGTTCCCGTTCTGATCGGCCTCTGCCTGCTGGTCCTGCCGTTTGCCAAGGCGGCTTTTATGGCCGCCATCTGGTCGCTCAGGGCCGGTACGCCGTAGCCAGCCGTCCTAGAACTTGCCCAGTGCCTTCAGGATCCGCTCCGGGCTGATCGGCTGCTGGGTGACCTGCACATCGAACGGCGACAGCGCGTCGTTGACCGCGTTCATGACGGCACCCGGCGCCCCCGCGGCTCCGGCCTCGCCGGCACCCTTGGCGCCTAGTTCCGTTTCCTGGGTCGGTGTTTCGACATGTCCGACCCGGATGTCGGGCATCCCGCCGGCCATCGGCACCAGATAGTCCGCCATATTGGCGTTCATCATGTTCCCCGATTGATCGTATCGGCACTCCTCGGACAAAACGCCGCCAAGCCCCTGTACGACACCGCCACGGATTTGCTCATCGACAAGCAGCGGATTTATCACCGTGCCGCAATCCTCGACCACCCAGTAACCCAGGATCTCGGAAAACCCTGTTTCCGGGTCCACCTCGAGGTAACAGCCATGGATTCCGTTGGTGAAGGAAACCGGATAGTTGCGCAACACGAAGTGGCGACTCGCCATGAGTTCGGGCTGAAAATCGGCGGGCACCAGATCGGAACGGAAATAGGCGATACGCGCCAGCTCCGAAAGCGGCATCCGTTCCCGCCCACTGTCCTGCTCGACAACGATACCATCGAGGATATCCAGCTCCTCAGGTTCGGCCTGCAGCAACTGCGACGCCAATTCGGTGACATTCCGGCGCAGCGCGCGCGCCGCCTGCAACACGGTTTCACCGCCGATGCCAGTGGCCCGTGATCCGTAGGTCCCGCCCCCCGTGGGCACATTGTCGGTATCCCCGGTCACCACGCGAACCTTGTCCATTGAGATACCGAACGCCGTCGCAGCGATCTGTGCCATCACGGTCTCGACACCCTGTCCCTGCTCGGTCACGGAGGTGTGGACAATGATTGATCCGCTCGAATCGAGCCGTACCTGGGCGCCGTCCTGTGCGGCGATCAGTGCGCCCCCCTGTCCATACAGAGTGCTGGGATTGGTCAGCTCGATCATGGTTGCAAGCCCAATGCCCCGGTAGACACCCTTCTCTCGCAATCGGTCGCGCTCGGTTTTCAAGCCCTCGTAATTCATTTCGACAAGAATCTTGTCGAGCGATGCCTCGTGGGACAGGCCTTCGAACTCGATCCCGCTCGCACCCTTCGTCGGATAGGCATCGTCGGGGATCAGGTTCCGCCGGCGAATCTCCGCCGGGTCGATCCCGAGATGGCGCGCTCCGCGGTCGACCAGATGCTCGGTGACCGCAAATGCAATCGGATGGCCGACAGAACGATACTGTGCAACCTGCGCCTTGTTCTGGAAGACGACGCGTGCATGCGCCCGGTAGTTCGCATGCCTGTAGGGACCGCCGGTATAGGTGAGCACCTGGCTCGCTTCCCCGACGCTGGAACGCGGATACATCGAAAACGGCCCGACACCTGCAAGATCGTCGACTTCGACGGCGGTGATATCGCCTGCCGCGGAGAACGCCATCCGGGCACGAATGGCATGTTGACGCGCATGGGTGTCGGAGACAAAGGCTTCCAAGCGGTCAGCTGCAAACTTGACCGGACGCCCGAGCAACTTCGACAGTGCGGCGGCAGCCATTTCGTCGCCGAAGATGTGGATCTTAAGACCAAATGACCCGCCCACGTCACCGCAAACAACTCGCACGCGGCCCTCGGCCACATCGAGATGCTTGGCAAATATGTGCTGCATCATGTGCGGACACTGGCTCGACATGTAGACAGTCAGCCCCTCATCCGCTTCGCTGTAGTCGGCCAAGATCACGCGGGGCTCGAGAGTTGTGGCGGTTTGCCGCCCGAACTCGAACACCTCTTCGACAATATGATCCGCCGCAGCAAAGGCACCGTCCACATCTCCGGCATCGATCGTGTTTTCAAAGACGAGGTTGTCACCAAATTCCGGGTGAATGACTTCCGCACCCGGTGCGAGCGCCGCTTCGGAATCGACGACAGCCGGCAGCGCCTCATATTCGACTTCAACCATCGCTGCCGCGTCTTCGGCCTCGGCGCGGCTGTTCGCAACGACGGCAACAACGGGTTCGCCCTGCCATCGGACCCGGTCCACTGCGAGGGCATGTTGCGGCGGCGAGCGCATTCCCTTGAACAGGGTCAGTATTCCCACCCAAGGCTTGCAATGTTCGGCGAGTTCCTGGCCGGTGATGACACACGCCACTCCCGGCATTGCAGCGGCGGCAGCCTTATCGATGCTCGTGATTTCCGCATGGGCATGGGGGGAGCGAACGAACGCTGCGTGCAGCATTCCCGGCAGTGCCAGATCGTCCACGAAACGGCCCTTGCCCCGCACAAGCTTGCGCACGTTCGGTCGGGGTACGACCTTGCCGATATAGCTGTTCGGTCGGTCGAGTACGCGGGGTTCGGTCATAGCGTGACCTTCTAGAACTTGCCCAGCGCCTTCAGGATGCGCTCCGGCGAAATCGGCTGGTGGGTCATGCGCACATCGAACGGCGACAGGGCGTCGTTGATCGCATTCATGACCACGCCGGGGGCACCAGCTGTCCCCGCCTCACCCGCGCCCTTGGCACCGAGTTCTGAATCCCGTGTCGGGGTTTCCACATGCCCAACCTCGACATCCGGCATCTCGCCCGCCATGGGCACCAGATAGTCGGCCATGTTGGCGTTCACCAGATTGCCGGCATCGTCGTAACGGCACTCTTCCATCAGCGCGCCGCCCAGCCCCTGGATCACGCCGCCGCGCACCTGCTCGTCGACCAGCTGCGGGTTCAGCACCGTCCCGCAATCCTCGACCACCCAGTAGTTGAGGAACTTGAGGAACCCGGTTTCCGGATCGACCTCGACGTAGCAGGCCTGGATGCCGTTGGTGAAGGCGATGTTGTATTCGCGCGGCACGAAATGACGCGTGGCCATCAGCTCGGGCTGGAATCCCTTGGGGATCAGGTCGGAGCGGAAGTAGGAAATCCGTGCCAGCTCATCGAGGCCCATGCGCTCGTTGCCAGTATCGTCGTCCACGACAACGCCCTCCCGGATATCGAGCACGGCCGGGTCTGCTTGCAGCAACTGGCCCGCGACCTCCTTGACGTTGTAGCGGAGCGCCTTGGCGGCCTGCAGGACGGCTTCGCCGCCGATGCCGGCACCGCGTGAACCCCAGGTACCGCCGCCGGTCGGTACATTGTCCGTGTCCCCGGTGATCACCTTGACCTTGTCCGGGGTGGTGCCGAAGGCCGTCGCAGCTATCTGCGCCATCACGCCGTCGGTGCCCTGACCCTGCTCGGTCACGGAGGTGTGGACAACGAGGGAGCCGGCCGAATCCAGCCGCACTTGGGCGCCGTCCTGGGACGAGATTCGCGCACCGCCGATGCCGTACATGGCCGCACCCGGATTGGTCAGCTCGATCATCGTCGCAAAGCCGATGCCACGATAGACACCGTCCTCGCGCAGCTTGTCGCGCTCCGCCTTCAAGGCGTCATAGTCCATCACCTCCAGCAGCTTATTGAGCGACGCGTGATGGGACAGGCCTTCAAACAGGATGCCGCTGGCGCCGTTGGTCGGGTATGCATCGTCACCGATCAGGTTGCGCCGGCGAATATCCACGGGATCGATACCCAACTCGCGCGCACCCTTGTCGACCATGGTCTCGGTCACGGCGAAGGCGACCGGGTGACCCACGGCGCGGTACTGGCACATCACGTTCTTGTTCTGGAACACGACCTGGGCCTTGGCCCGGTAGTTCTGATGCTTGTAGGGGCCACCGGTGAAGTTCAGGACCTGGTTCGCCTCCATCGCGCTCGTGCGCGGATACATCGAATAGGGCCCGACACCGGTCAGGTCGTCGATCTCGATGGCGGTGATGTCGCCATCCTTGGTGAAGCCCATCTTGGCATGCACGCGGTGTGCACGGGCATGAATATCGGTGAGGAAGGATTCCAGGCGGTCGGCAGCGAACTTTACGGGCCGGCCCAGCATCCGCGACAGGGCCGCGGTTGCCATCTCGTCGGCATAGACGTGCACCTTGATCCCGAACGAGCCGCCCACATCGCGGCAGACCACGCGCACCTGGCCCTCCGGCACGCCGATATGCTTGGCGAAGATATGCTGCATCATGTGCGGTGCCTGGTTCGACATGTGCACCGTGAGCTTGTCGTCGGCCTCGTCATAATCGGCCAGGAGAACCCGTGGCTCGAGGGTGACCCCGGTGTGGCGGTCGAAATGCAGCGTCTCCTCGACCACCAAGTCGGAGTCCGCGAAGGCCGCGTCCACGTCGCCGGACTCGACCCCGTTCTCGAACGCAATATTGTCGCCCAGTTCCGGATGGATGACATGGGTGTCCGGGTCGCCGGCGGTTTCCTCGTCGGTGACAGCGGGAAGCTCTTCATAGTCGACCACGACCATGGCCGCCGCATCCTCGGCCTCGGCCCGGCTGTTGGCGACGACCGCGGCCACCGCCTCGCCCTGCCAGCACGCGTGATCAACGGCAATGGCGTGCTGCGGCGCGGATTTCAGCCCCTTGAAATGGGTCAGAACACCGACCCAGGGTTCGCAATATTCGGCGAGCTGGGCACCGGTCACGACACGCACGACTCCCGGCATTCCCTCGGCTTGGCTCGTATCGATCCCATTGATGCGGGCGTGCGCATGGGGCGAACGGACAAAGACCGCGTGCACCATGCGCGGCAGCTTCAGGTCATCGACAAACTGTCCCTTGCCGCGCACCAGCTTGCGCACATTGGGGCGTGGAACCACCTTGCCGATATAGCTGTTGGGGCGGCCGAGGATGCTTGAGTCCGGGCCGGTCGCTTGATCTGTCATCGTTCCTCTCCATTAGTGCGCCGCGTCCGCCTCTGACGGGCGGATTCGCATCGCCGATTATTCCACACCGTGGCCGCGAAGGCGATTGCGGACCGGGTGCCGGTTGGCATCCTTGATCCCGAGGGCATCCTCCCCGATCAGGATCCGCTGGACATTCGCCGTCCCCTCGCCGACGGCAAGCATGTTGACGTAGGCGGTGAATTTCTTGATCGGGTACTCGTCGGCCAGCGCATAGCCCGCAAAGATTTCCGCAGCACTCGCGGCGGCCTGCTTGGCGGCATTGACGGCGAAGTACTTCGCCCGCGAGGCCGCCCGCGTCGACGGCTGCCCTTCATCCATCAGCCACGCCATCCGGTGCACCATCAACCGCGCCGCATCCGTGTCGGTTGCCATATCCGCGATCAGCTGCTGCACCATCTGGTAGCGGCCGATCGGCTGGCCACGAATCACCCGTTCGTTGGCGTATTCCACGGATTCATCGAGACAGGCCTGGGCCAGACCGACCGCGCGGGCCGAAACCGTCAGTCGGCCGTATTCAAGTGCGTTCATGGCGATCTTGAAGCCCTCGCCCTCTTCGCCCAGCCGGTTTTCGACCGGCACCGTGAAATCGTCCAGGAACACGGCGTTGGAACAAAGAGCGTTGGACAGTCCGGTCATCGGGATCGGGTTGGCGGTAAAGCCGTCATAAGCCTTGGGCTCCACGATAAAGGCCGTGATCCCGCGATGGCCCGCATCCGGGTCGGTCTTGGCAAACAACACACCCACATCGGCCGCGTTAGCGAGCGTGATCCACTGCTTGGAGCCATTCAGGCGATAGCGGTCGCCGTCACGAACGGCCGTCGTTTTCATGGACCCGGCAGCGTCCGACCCGCCGCCGGGCTCGGTCAGGGCGAACATGCCGATCCTGCGGCCGGCAATAAGGTCGGGCACGAAGGCTGAGACCTGCGCGTCGGTGCCCCAGTTGTAGATGGTGAACGGGCAGGTCATGCCTTGCATGTTCATGCAGTAGCCGAATTCCGGCGCGACCCGGGAGACCGCCTCGGATATCGCCGCCACCGCGGCGAACCCGACATTGGTGCCACCGAGATTCTCCGGAAACGCCGCCCCGAAGAAGCCCTGGGAGCCCATCTTCTCGACGACGTCGCGCGGGAACTCACCCGATGCCTCGTACCCGTCCATCACGGGCTTGATCTCTGCATCGACGAACCCCGACACCGAGCCGGCAAACGCCTCGATCTCCTCGGGTAGGGTAAAATCCATCCGCGCGTTCCTTTATTCCTGCGTGCAACCTATTTAACATCGCCCGGACCGTGGAATGAAAGCTGGATCGGCTGCATGAGTGAGCTTTTCACAACTGTCCAGGACCTGGCCGCACGCATCCCCGACGGTGCGAAAGTGGCTCTGGCGCCCGACTATTCGGGGTGCTCGATGGTCACGGCGCGCGCGCTGATCGCGCACGGTGCCCGGGACCTGCATCTGGTCGGGGTTCCCTCGGTCGGGTTCCAGGGTGACATGCTGATTGGCGCGGGTTGTGTCGCAACCCTTGAGGCCGCGGCCGTCACACTGGACGAGTACGGCCCCGCGCCCCGCTTCACCGCCGCCATCAAGGCTGGCACCGTGAAGATGATCGACGGCACCTGCCCGGCCATTCATGCCGGCCTCCAGGCCGCAGAGAAAGGCATCCCCTTCATGCCTGTGCGCGGCATCGTCGGCTCCGACCTGCTGGCCTACCGCGATGACTGGACGACCGGCTCCGACCCGTTCGGCGACGAGGACGGCCCCCTGGTCATGGTCAAGGCGATCCGACCGGACGTGACCCTGATCCATGCGCCGCTGGCCGATCGCAACGGCAATGTCTGGATCGGGGTGCGCCGCGAGCTGATGGTTATGGCTCATGCGTCGCGCGAGACGTTCGTCACGGCCGAAGAGATCTACGACGGCGACCTTTTGGCCGACGAGCAGCTCGCACCGGGGACCATTCCCGGCCTCTATGTCAGCGCGCTGGCCGAAGCCGCCAGCGGTGCCTGGCCGGTTGGACTGTTCGGTCGCTACGGACCGGACGATGCCCATCTGCGCGACTATCTCGACCGGGCGCGGACCGACGAGGGTTTCGCGGGCTGGCTCGACGAGTTCGTCTTCTCCGCAAAGGCCGCCGAATGAGCGCCAAACTCGCGCCCGAAGAACTGCTGATTGCCACGGTCGCCGACATGCTGGACGGGCTGCGACATGTGGCCGTCGGTGCCCAGTCTCCAATCCCGGGTTCGGCCGCGCTGCTGGCGCGGGCCCGCTCGGGCGGCGGCCTGCGGGTCTCGATGCTGGGAAGCGAAGCCCACAATCCCTTCACCGATGGCGGCCGCGAGCTGTTCGACTGCGCGGCGCAGGGGCGCATCGACGCCTTCTTTCTCGGCGGCGGGCAGATCGACGGCCAGGCGAACATCAACCTGGTGGGGATCGGCGACTATCCGGATACCAAGGTCCGGTTTCCCGGCTCCTTCGGATCCGCCTATCTGTATTTCCTGGTGCCGCGCGTGATCCTGTTCCGCGAGGAGCACACCGCACGGGTCCTGGTGCCCAAGGTCGATTTCGTCAGCGCGCCGGGCGTCAGCGACGACGCGGTCAATCGCACCGGGGGACCCCATGCGCTGGTGACGGGGCGCTGCGTGTTCGACTTCGATGCCGACAAGCGCCGGTTCCGGCTGGCCTCCGTCCACCCTGGACACCCGGTCGAGGAAATCCGCGAACAGACCGGCTTCGATTACGACTCACCCGACGCGGTGCCCGAAACCGCGGTGCCTGACGCCGCGACCCTCGAACTGCTGCGCGGCCACGTCGCCGAAGAAGTCGCCGAGACCTATCCGGCTTTTGCCACACGGGTGTTCGGCTGCGCCGACGCCGCCTAGCGGATCGGGATGTGAGATACACGGTGTCACTCTGTTCACACCGGTCATCCTCGAAGATGCCGACACTCCGGAATTCGCAACCTCAGTAGGCCTTGCCGCGTGCCGTCACCGGCCAGAGGACATCGACCTTTCCGTTCCGGACCCCAACATACCAGTCGTGCAGGTTCGCCGTCGGGTCGCAATGGCCGGGAACCAACCGCAGCTTGTCGCCGACCTTCAGCACCCCGTCGGGGTCGGACACCACGCCGTGTTCGTCCGAGCAGCTGATGTACTCGACGTCTTCGCGGCCGAACACGAACGGCAGGCCGCTGTCGACTGACTGGACCTTGAGCCCGGCATCGACGACCGCGCGGTCGGCTTTCACATGGCTCATCACCTGTGTGAGTAGGAAGAAGGCATACTCCCATTCACTCTCGTCGAGCCGTGCGCCATCGGCATCGAGGATCCGGCCGTAGTCGGCATCCATGAACGCGTATGAACCGCACTGGAGCTCGTTGTAGACGCCCGAGTTGCTTTCGAACGTGTAGGTGCCCGTGCCACCGCCCGTGACCAGCTCGGGCGCGAGCCCGGCCGTCTCCAGACCAGCGATGATGTCTTTCGTCTGGGCGATCGCGGCGTCGAGTTTCTGCGCGCGCGCGGCATAGGTCTTCAGATGCTGGGCGGTCCCCTGATAGGCCTGAATGCCAGTGAACTTCAGCCCCGCGGCGGTGTCGATTGCGCGGGCCAGTTCCACCGCTTCCCCGGTTGTCGTGACCCCGCAGCGCCCCTGCCCGCAGTCGATCTCGACCAAAACCTCAAGCTGCGTGTCATGGCGGCAGGCCGCGTCCGACAGTTCCGCGACGTTATCGAGATCATCGACACAGACGATTACCCGCGCGCCGCGTTCGGTCAGTCGCGCGAGACGATCGATTTTCACGAGGTTACGAACCTCGTTCGACACCAGAACGTCGGTGATTCCGGCACGGACAAATGCCTCGGCTTCCGAGGGCTTTTGGCAACACACGCCGACCGCACCGCCGATGCTTTGCTGCAACTTCGCGATATCGGCTGATTTGTGCATCTTTCCGTGCACGCGCAGCTTCATGCCGTGGGCGGCTGCGTAGTCGCCCATCTTGCGGATATTGCGCTCGAGCGCATCGAGGTCCAACACGATACAGGGTGTCTGGATCTCGGTTTCGTCCATCCCCGGTAATGCAGGGACGTCGTATCCAACCTCGAGACCATCGAAACCCGTCGCGGCTTTCATACGTGCTCTCCTTTCATCCGTTTCATGCAATGGACGGAGACGAGCGGGGAAACTAGCATGGGTGCCTCATTCTAAGGATGCTGCCGGCTACCTGCGCTTTCGCTTCACTCGCTTTCCAAAACAATATCTCAGGCCCAAATCGATGTCCCCCAACACCTCTCCCTTCGGCGCGCTCGCCGGGCTCAAGGTCGTCGATCTCGCCCGCGTGCTCGGCGGCCCTTACTGCACCCAGATCCTCGCCGATCACGGCGCCAACGTGATCAAGGTGGAACCGCCCCAGGGCGATGAGGTGCGCGACTGGGGCCCGCCCTTCCACGAGGGAGATGCGTCCTACTTCGTCGGCCTGAACCGGAACAAGCGCTCGATCGGCCTGGACCTGACCAAGCCGGAAGGCCGCGAGGTGCTGTTCCGGCTGCTCGAGGACGCCGACGTCCTGATCGAGAATTACAAGACGGGGACCATGGAAAAATGGGGCCTCGGCTATGAGGAGGTGATGACGGAAAAGTACCCCCGGCTGATCCACTGCCGAATATCCGGCTACGGCGCCGACGGGCCGTTGGGCGGCTTTCCGGGCTACGACGCCATCGTGCAGTCCATGGCGGGATGGCTGTCGATCAACGGCGGGGCCGACAAGGAGCCGACCCGCGTCGGCATCGCGGCCGTCGATATGGGCACCGGCCTGTATTCCTGTGTCGCGATCCTGATGGCCCTGTTTGAGCGCCAGGTCTCGGGCCAGGGCCAGTATATCGACATGACCCTGTATGATTGCGCGGTGTCCCTCATGCATCCGCACATCCCGAACTACTACCTGTCCGGCGGCAAAGTTCCGGGCATCACCGGCAACCAGCACACCAATATCGCGCCCTATGACAAGTTCCCTACCAAGACGGTCGAGGTGTTCATCGGGGCCGGCAACAACCGGGCGTTCCGCCGGTTGTGCGACGAACTGGGCAAACCGGAGCTGGCCGACGACCCGCGCTTCAAGGAAAATTCCGACCGCGCCCAGCACCGCGACGAATTGCGCGACGAGCTGATCGGCCTGTTCGCCGTGGTCGATGGCGAGGAGCTTGCGCTCAAATTGCTGGCCGCCGGTATTCCGGCCGGACCCGTCCTCAACACCGACCAGGTGATGAACGCTGCCCACACCAAGCACCGCGGCATGGCCGCCAGGCTCGACTGGTACGAAGGCGCGGGCATCCCCATCAAGTTCGGGCGCACGCCGGGGGATATCCGCTCCACGCCCCCGGCGTTCGGCGCCCAGGCCGACGAAATCCTGGCCGAACACGGCTATGATGATGACGCGGTCGAAGCCCTCGCCGAATCCGGCGGGCTGGTGCGGGAACGCCGCAAGCTGTAACCGAGCATAACGGAAAGAAAACGCCATGCGCTGGTCCGAACGCCGCAAGAAATTCCGCGCGATCCTGAACAGCTCCGCCTGCATTCACCCCGGATCGGTCGCCGACCCGATGACAGCCCGCATAACCCAGGAGGTCGGCTTCGACGTCGGCATCTTCGCCGGATCCGTCGCCTCGATGGCGGTGTTGGCGGCCCCCGATCTGATCGTGCTCACCCTGTCGGAATTCGCCGACCAGGCGCGTCGGATCGGGCGTGCCAGCGACCTGCCACTGCTGGTCGATGCGGACCATGGCTACGGCAACGCGCTCAATGTGCTCCGCACGGTCGAGGAACTTGAGATGGCGGGGGTGGCCGCCCTGTCGATCGAGGATACGGATCTGCCGACGCCCCACGGTTCCGGCGGCAAGGCAAGCCTGATCAGCATCGAGGAGGGCGTTGGCAAGATGCGCGCCGCATTGGATGCGCGCACGGACCCGGACCTGGTGATCGCAGGGCGCACCAGCGCACCCGGGATCGCGGGGGTCGAGGAAGCGGTCCGGCGCGTCAACGCGTATGAGGACGCTGGCGTCGATGCGCTGTTCCTCGTCGGTGTGAAAAGCCGGGAGGATCTCGAGGAGATCGCGGCCCAGGTGTCGACGCCGATTATCCTGGGCAGCGCATCGCGCGAGATGATGGACCGGGATTGGCTGGCCTCCATCGGCGTCCGCATCTGTCTGCAGGGTCACAAGGTCTATGCGGCTGCCATGGAGGCCTTCCTGCGGACCCAGACGGCGCTCGCAAACGGCACCCACCCCGACGATCTGGAGGGGGTCGCGCCGGGCGATACCATGAAACGCCTGATGCGCGCGGCCGACTATGACCGCTGGAGCGACGACTACCTCTAGGCGCTCCGTGCGGCCACGTGGGCCTGCAACCCGCCAAACAGTTCCTCATCGTGGATGATGCGCGGCACCTTGTGCTGCCCGCCGAGCTGCCCTCGCATGGTCATCCAGCTCGCGAATGTCCGCGGCGGGACCGCTTCCACCGCGGGCGGCTTCATGCCGAACCCGTCCCGCCCGATGTCCAGTTGCGATGCCGTGAACAAGCTGACGGCGCGCGTCCGTCTCGTCAGACCCCGGTGACCTTTCGCAGCAGCCGCAACAATTCGGCGCGCTCATCATCAGACAGGGATTGGGCAATCGCCGTGTCGTGCGCCAAGACCTTCGGCGTCACCTGGTCCAGGAGCGCCGAGCCGGATTCGGTAAGTTTCAACGCATGGGAGCGCCTGTCCGTCTTAGATCGCTCACGACGCACCCAGTCCTTCTCTTCCATCCGGTCGATCATCGCGACCATGGTCGATCCATCGATGCCCAACGACCTTGCGAGCTGGGTCTGGCTCAGACCGGGATTGTTGGCGACGATGATCAACAACCCGAACCAACCGGGGCGCATGTCCTCACCATCGAGGTTCGATGCAAAATGCTGGAAGGTCTGAATCTGCGCCCGGCGAAGCTGGTACCCGACCAGCTCGGGCAACAGGCCAAGACCGATTCCCCCGTTCTTGTTGTTCTCGTTCGCCACCGGACTGATCCTCTGGTTCCACGACGCCCTCCTTGTTAACGACCGCGCGCGCCATGTGCCACCGCAAACTGACGTGACGGGTCTATCCCGCGCGGCAAAGTATCGGCGCGCGACAATTTCGCTGGACGCATTGACCCACGGAAGGGCACCGCCGAAACTGCGACAAAGCAACAATCCCTATGATCCAGGGAACCACGCCCAGCATGCTGAAGAACACAATCCAGATCCCCGTCGAATGGGGACATTGCGACCCGGCGAAGATCGTCTTCTACCCGAACTATTTCGTCTGGTTCGACCATGGCACACGCCACCTATTCGAGAGTGTAGGCCTGAGTTACGAGGTGATGCTCGACGAGTACAAAACTGTCGGCCTGCCGCTTGTCGATGCCCATGCAAAGTTCCTCTCACCAAGCCAGTTCGGCGATACGATCGAACTGACAAGCCATGTCAGCGAGTGGCGCCGGCGAACGCTGGTGGTCACCCACGAGGTCTCAAACGCCGGCGTGCCTGCCGTCGAGGGGCACGAAATACGGGTCTGGGCCGCCACCGACCCGAACAACCCCGGAAAACTTCTGACCGCCGAAATCCCTGACGATTTTCGCGCCCGCTTCAACGCCGCTGCCACGCGTGAAAGCGAATGAGCGCAACACCCTGTCCGCCTGTGCAACTTTTGGCCGATGCATGTTGCGACGGATAGGCTAGACTGAGGCCAAGACGGTGTCGCACCCACGGTGGGGTCGCGGCAGCTTGCAAATGATGAAACCGTCCGTAGTAACCGCCGGGACAATTCAGGGAGAGAAAGATGATACGAAACATTCTCAAATCGACCGCGCTGGCGGGTGCCGCCGTTGCGGCGCTCGGGCTTGGCGCCACGAGCAGCAGCGCGCAGGAAGTCACTCTGCGCATGCACACCTTCATTCCGCCCGTCGCCAATCCGGGCAAGACATTCCTCACCCCGTGGGCCGAGAAGATCGAGAAGGATTCCGGCGGCCGCCTGAAGATTCAGCCGTTCTGGGCCATGCAGCTTGGCGGCAAGGCACCTCAACTCCTCGATCAGGCCAAGGACGGTGTCGTCGATATCGTCTGGACACTGCCGGGCTTCTCGCCGGGCCGCATGCCCGAGATCGAGCCCTTTGAGCTACCGTTCGTCCATCGCGATGCGCTGTCGACGGCGTTGGCCCTGCAGGACTTCCAGGACAAGTATCTCGGCAAGGCTCTGGCGAACTACCACCCGCTGCTGCTGCATTCCCATCAGGGCTTCCTGTTCCAGACCAAGAAACCGGTCCAGAAGATGGCTGACCTGAAAGGCATGAAACTGCGTGCCGCGTCACGTGGCGGTGTCTGGCTGCTCGAATCATTGGGTGCGACCGGCATCGGCCTGCCCCTGCCGCAGATTCCCCAGGCCCTGTCCAAGGGCGTGATCGACGGTGTGACTCTGCCTTACGAGATCGCGCCGGCGGTGAAGACCCCGGACCTGGTAAGCCACTTCTCGAGCCTGGCCGGTGCACAACCGCGCCTGGGCACCAACGTGTTCACCTTCCTCATGAACAAGGCCAGCTACGACAAGCTGCCACCGGATCTGCAGAAGGTGATCGACGACAATTCGGGCCGCGCAATTGCCAAATCTGCCGGCCAGAACTGGGTCAATATCGAAACGCCGGGCCGCAAGGTCATCGAGTCGAAGGCCAAGAACAAGTTCTACGTCATCCCCGAAGCCGAGGTGGCGAAGATGAAGGCCGCCGCCGAACCTGTCTTTGATCGCTGGTACAAGGAGGTCGGGAAGTCCGGCCTCGACGGACCCGCGATGGTCAAGGACGCGCGCGAGATGATCGCCAAGTATGCCGGCAATTCCTGAGGATGACTCGCGCCCGGTCGCTCGGACCGGGACGAACTTCTCGTGAGTGAATCCGCCGCAGAACACTCCCGGCCCACCGATCCGGTGGGCCGGGTGCTCTACCGAATTTCCAAATGGCTCGCGATTGCCGGCGGTGTCGTGCTGAGTGCGATGGCCGTCCTCACGACGATCAGCGTGACGGGCCGGTCGGTCATCCTGCAACCGATCCCCGGAGACTTCGAGATCGTGGCCATCGGCACCGGCCTTGCGGTCTTTGCCTTTCTGCCCTGGTGCCAGATGATGCGCGGCAATGTCCTGGTGGACTTCTTCATGTCCCCGGCACCGATCCGCGCGCGCATCTTCTCCGACATCATCGGCGGCATCATCTACCTCGCCATTGCCATCGTCCTGACATGGCGCATGGTCTTCGGCGGCATCGACATGTACCAGTACAACGAACTGTCGATGACCATCAATTTCCCGCGCTGGACGACCTTCCCCATCTCCGTCGTGATGCTGGCATTTCTGGTCGTGGTGATCGTCTACACAATCGGCCGCAGCATCGTGGAAATCCGCGCGGGCCGGTATTTCAGTGAACCGGGCAGCATCGCATGACCGGCCTGGAGATCGGACTTACCGGCTTTGGCGTCCTCCTGGTCCTTCTGGCACTGCGCATTCCCATCGGCGTCGCCATGCTTGCCGTCGGCATGGTGGGCTATGTCACCATCGCCGGTGAGGCCGCACTCTTCAGTTACCTGAAGACCGAAACCTATTGGCGGTTCACAACCGAAAGCCTGTCCGTCGTCCCGCTGTTCTTGCTGATGGGCCAGTTCGCGGCCAAGGCCGGTCTGAGCCAGGCCCTGTTCGCCGCGGCCTATACCTGGCTCGGCCATCACCGCGGCGGGGTTGCCATGGCGGCCGTGGGCGGTTGTGCCGGCTTCGGCGCGATCAGCGGCTCCTCGCTCGCAACCTCCGCCACCATGGGGCAGGTCGCCCTGCCCGAGCTGCGGCGCTTCAACTATTCGGGATCGCTGGCCACCGGCGCGCTGGCGGCCGGCGGAACGCTCGGAATCCTGATCCCGCCATCCGTGGTGCTGATCATTTATGCGGTCATGGTCGAGGCGAACGTCGCCACCCTGTTCCAGGCGGCATTCATTCCCGGCATTTTCGCGGCAATCGGCTACATTCTCGTCATCGCTATTATCGTGCGGGTCGACCCCGCCGCAGGTCCCGCCGGCCCAAAGGCCACCCGGGCAGAGAAATGGGCCGCCCTGCTCGAGATCTGGCCGGTCCTGATCATCTTCCTGCTGGTCATGGGCGGCATCTATCTTGGCTTCTTCACCCCCACGGAAGGCGCCAGCGTCGGTGCGTTCGGCACCTTCCTGGTCGCCGTGACCCGGGGCGGTATGCGCCTGCAGGGGTTCATCGATGCGCTTCTGGGCACCGCCCAGACGACCGCCATGATCTTCCTGATCCTCCTGGGGGCGGCGATCTTCAACGCGTTTCTCGGTTTCTCGCAGCTGCCGATATCCGCAGCCGACTTCTTCGGAAACTCCGGCCTCGCACCCCTGACAATCCTGGTCGGGATGATCGTGCTCTACATCCTGCTGGGTTTCGTCATGGATTCCCTGTCCATGATCTTCCTGACCGTGCCCATCTTCTGGCCAATTATCGCCGGTCTGGACTTCGGTCTGGGCGTGGAAGAGACGAAACTCTGGTTCGGCATCATCTCGCTGATCGTCGTGGAAATGGGCCTGATCACGCCCCCGGTCGGCCTCAACGTCTTCATCATCAACTCCATGGCGCGCGACGTGCCGATGATCGAGACCTTCAAGGGCGTCATCCCGTTCTTCCTGTCGGACATCTTACGGGTCGTCATTTTGATCTTCGTGCCCGCGATCACCCTGATCCTGCCGCAGCTTTTAAATTGAACCGGCTAAATAGTTTGGTTTGACAATAGTTCGCATTACGAACTAAATGGCCGCCACTGAATTCGGGACCGCGATGAGCTTTAACGTCAAAATTCGCCAGGTCGACGCCCCGCTGAGAGTCGAAATGGGAGATACCGTCCTCAAGGCCGCGCTGGACGCGGATATCGCCTATCCCCATGGCTGCCAGTCAGGCAATTGCGGTGCCTGCAAATCGCGTCTGCACGATGGTGAAGTGGAGATGTCGCCCTACTCCGAATACGCGCTGACCGATGCAGAAAAGGATTCGGGTCTGATCCTGGCGTGCCGGGCGGTGCCGTGGAGCGATTGCGAGCTCGCCTGGCTGGAGCAGGACGAGGTCGTGGCCCATCCGCTGCGCAAACTAGACTGCACGGTTAGGGAACTCGATCGGATGACCCATGACATTATGCGCGTCCGGCTGGTGATCGAGGCCGGCGGGCCGTTCGATTTCACCGCCGGTCAGTACGCCCGCGTCATCTTTCAAAATCAGCCGCCGCGTGACTATTCGATGGCCAATCTGCCGGATGCGGACCTGATCGAGTTTCACATCCGCATGGTGCCCGACGGTGGTGTCAGCACTTTCGTGAACACCGCGTTGAAGGTGGGCGATCCCGTTCGCATCGAAGGCCCCTACGGCATTTCCTACCTCCGCCAGAACCATACGGGACCGATCCTGGCACTCGCCGGCGGCTCCGGTCTTGCGCCGGTGAAGGCGATCGTCGAGCAGGCCCTGGCCGACGGGGCCGAGCAGCCCATGCATATGTATTTCGGCGTCCGCGATGAACAGGACGTCTATCTCGAGGATCATTTCCAGGCACTGGCAGACAAGCACGCGAACTTCACCTTCGAGGTCGTGCTGTCGGAACCGGAAAACGACACCGACCGGCGCACCGGCTTCGTCGTTGAAATCTTCGACAATGATTTCGACGACCTGGACGGCGCCAAGGCGTATCTGGCCGGCCCGCCCATCATGGTGGAAACCTGCGTCACGAAACTGAAAGCCAAACGCGTCCGCGACGAGGACTGCCATGCCGACGCGTTCTATACCGAAGCCGAGAAGGCAGCGCTTGAGGAGGCATCATGAGCGACGACAATCTTGACGGCCGGGTGGCACTGGTCACCGGAGCGGGCCGCGGGATCGGGCGTGCCATCGCCGCGGGTCTTGCCGCGCAGGGTGCAAATGTGGTCGTCGCCGACAATGGAGGCGATGTCGACGGCGCGGACCCGGATCCTTCCGTCGCGGAAACCGTCGCGGCCGAACTCGGCGACGGCGCCGTCGCGTTCACCGAATCCATTGCCACACCGTTGGGCGCACAGGCCGCCGTCGCCTGCGCCAACGACACGTTTGGCGGCATCGACATACTGGTCAACAACGCGGCCATCCTGCGCGACGGATTCATCTTCAAGTCCGACCCCACCGATTTCCGCGAGGTCATCGAGACCAATCTGTGCGGTGCCTGGTACCTGGCCAACGCGGCCACCCCCCTGATGCGCGATCAGGCCAAGTCGGGGCGCGGGGGTGAGCCCTATGACTGGGGCCGCATCGTCAACATCACCTCTTCGGCCGGCCTCTACGGGAATTTCGGACAATCCTCCTACGCCTCGGCCAAGGCGGGCATGCTCGGCCTGACGCGCGTCGCGGCCATGGATCTCGGGCGCGCCGGGATCACCTGCAATGCCATTGCACCGTTCGCGGCCACCCGGGTGACCGACATGATCGTGCCGGCGAATGACGAACAGGCAACCTACAAGGAACGGGCCCTGAAGCTGTCGCCCGATCATGTCGCCACCGTCGTGGCCTGGTTGTGCCAGTCGGCAAGCCAGCAAATCACCGGGCAATTGTTCGGCGTGCGCGGCCGGGAAGTCTTTCTGTTCTCGCAGCCGCGGCCCGTCGCAACCCTGTCGCGCGACGACGCCGATTGGGACGTTGCCGCCCTGGGTGAAGCCGCCGCGACAGATTTCGAATCGCTTTACACCGACCTCAAGACCGATCTTGAGACATTCAACACCAACCCGAAGGTCTAACCAACAGGAGGCCGAGTCATGACCATCCAGCCCGGGGAAACCGTCGAAACCGCGCGCGAATTGCAGGACGCTCCCGCAGAGTATCGCGTCGCAGTGGAGAAAATCGTGATCAGTCACGCCGTCAACGAACTCTACGGCGCCCAGGTGTTCGACGAGCCTGCCATCGCGCTGGCGCCGACACCCTATTCGAAATGGCTGACCTGCCGCGTCGCTATGGAAGAATATGGCCACCATGTGCGGTTCCGCGAACTTGGCGAGGAAATCGGAATTCCTTCCGAGCGGATGCTGCCCGACGCTAAGAAGCCGCTCTCGATCTTCGAGTTCCCGCTGGAGACCTGGGAAGAGTTCTGCGTCATCAAGCTGCTGGCCGATCTGGCGGAAATCCTCCAGGTCGAGGATCTCGCACAGTGCACCTTCCTGCCGCTGCGCAATCTCGCTCGCATGACCATGCCCGAGGAACGCTTCCACGCCCAGTTCGGCGAAGATTTCAGCAAGGAGCTGATCCAGACCGAGGAAGGCCGCAAGGCGGTACAGGACGCCATCGACCGCTATTTCCCGATCCTGCCGAAATTCTTTGGCCGCCCGCAGTCGAAGAACAACGAAATTTATCGCAAATGGGGGATCAAGCAGCGCACCAATGAGGATATGCTGGCAGACTATGTCAATCGGGCGCGCGAACTGGTCGAAGATCAGCTCGGCCTGAAGCTGCCAGACGTTGCTGCCGCGGCCTGACCGCCGCGAGATCGAGGGAGTGAAAGCATGACCATTGTCTCGGAAGTACGCCCGGACCTGTTGCCCTATTACGAGGAAGACTGCGATCCGAAGAACCTGGCGCCCCTTTGGGAGGTGCTCCACACCTTTGCGCGCAAGGAACCGAAGAGCGATTGCCAGCCCTACATCTGGCACTACAACGAAATCCGCAACACGCTAATGAAGTCCGCCGACTTGATCACCGCGGAACAGGCCGAACGCCGGGTCTTGATCCTCGAGAACCCGGGCATGCGCGGGCGTTATCGGGTGACCACGTCCCTGTTCGCCGGGCTGCAGTTGATCATGCCCGGCGAGATCGCGCCGGCGCACCGGCACACACAGGCCGCGCTGCGCTTCATCGTCGAGGGATCGGGCGCCTACACCGCCGTGGATGGCGAGAAGACAATCATGGAAGAGGGTGACTTTGTCATCACCCCGTCCTGGACATGGCACGACCATGGCAACCCGTCGGATTCACCCATGGTCTGGCTCGACGGCCTCGATGTGCCGCTGGTCGAGACCCTGGACACCACGTTTGCAGAACCCTTTGGCGAGAAAAGCCAGGGCAAAACCCGCCCGAGCGGTGACTCCCTCGCGCGCTACGGCTCGGGATTGTTGCCCGTGGACCATGAACAGCGAAGCCCCTCTTCGCCGGTCTTCAACTATCCCTATGTTCGCACTCGCGAAGCGCTGGAGACGATGCGCAAGACCGAGGAATGGGATCCGTGCCACGGCCTCAAGCTGCGCTACGTCAATCCGGACAATGGCGATTCCCCCATGCCGACGATCGGCACCTTCATGCAATTGCTGCCCAAGGGCTTCGAGACCTCTGGCTACCGCTGCTCCGACGCGACCGTGTACAGCGTGGTTGAGGGAACCGGCAAATCGATCATCGGCGACCAGACGTTCGAGTGGGGACCGCGCGATCATTTCGTCGTGCCGTGCTGGGTGCCGCAAAAACACATCGCCAGCGAGGACTCGGTGCTGTTCAGCTTCTCGGACCGCCCAGCACAGCAAAAGCTGGGACTGTGGCGCGAGGATCGCGGGAACGCCTGAATGACGGAGCCGGTCCCGGCGCTTGCCGACTTCCCCCTGCGCCTGCGCATGGCATCTTGGTTCTCCGTCGTCGGGGCGCCTCTAACTCAGGCCGAACGTTCCGATATCGAGGAATACACCTCCTCGCTCGGGCTCGGCACGTTCGAGGTCGTAGAGATCGAAAACTGGCAAGATGCCGAAGCCTGCATCAAGAACACGGACTGGGACGCCAACTGGTGGCAGGCCGAGGAAGACCGCCGAAAACTGCTGCTCGAACAGGCCGAGCAGAAAATCGGGGATACCCCCCTGACGCACGCCCTCACCAACCTGTCCGACAAGGTCTCCGATATTGTGCACGGTGCCGCCGCCATCGCTGCCTCCCGCGGCGGCGTGGCCGACCAGGGCCTGACCCGGTCTGCGGCCGGGGCGGCCACCATGTCGGCCTACCAGGCGGCCGTCGAAATGGCAGCCGGTGATACGGTCGCCAATGACAATAGCGGCCACCCGTTTGCGGCCAAGTTCCGCCTGTTTGAGGCCGGCCACTGGCCGCTGTGCGTGCGCAGCGGCGCCATCCACGTTTTCTGAGCCACCACGAGCCCCGGAACGAAACGCCATGACCAGCCCGCGCGACTGCCGCCCCTTTTTCCAACCCGAAAGCGTTGCCGTCGTCGGCGCCGGCGAACGCCTGACCAGTTCCGGCGGTGCCGTCCTGAGGAACCTGATCGCATCGAAGTATTCGGGCCGGATCGTGCCCGTGAATCCCAAGGGTGGCGAGATTCTCGGGCTGCCGGCAGTCACCTCCCTGTCGGAGATGGATGCCCCAGTAGACCTGGTGGTCGTTGTCATCCGTCCCGACCTGATCCTCGATATTGTCGACCAGGCGGCTGCGACCGGTCACAAGAGCCTGATGATCCTGCCCGGTGGGTTCCGCGAGGCGGGTTCGGATGGTGAAGCGCGCGAAGCCGAACTTCAGCGCAAGGCGGCCGAGGCCGGAATCACCATATTCGGGCCCAACTGCGCCGGCATCATCCACCTGGCCGAGGGGGCGCCCTTCGCGGCCACCTTCCTGCGCGATCTGCCGCCGGGCGGCGGAATCGCGGCGATCTCCCAATCGGGCGCCATCACCGAGGAGGTCATTGCCAAGGCGAACCAGGACAATCTGCCCGTCAGCACCGTCGTGTCCGTCGGCAACGCCATCCATCTCGAGGTCACGGACTATCTGGAGTATCTGGGCGAGCAGGACTCCTGTACTTGCGTGCTTCTGTACATCGAATCCATTTCCGATCCCGACCGGTTTCGCGAGGTCGCCCGCCGCGTCGCGGCGCGCAAGCCAATCGTCGCCCTGATGGGCGGCAGCACGGGCCAGGGCGCGATGGCCGTGCGCAACCACACGGGCGGAATCGCCATGCCCGATGCCGAGACTGATTCGTTCCTCGCCGAATGCGGCGTCATCCGGGTGAACTCCCTGCGCCGCCTGCTGCTCGCCGCGAAGGGTTTCGGGCTGCACCCCCAGGGGATCGGCTCGCGCGTCCTGCTGTTCTCGAACTCCGGCGGCCCCGGCGTGATCACCTCCGACCAGCTGCAGGCCGAAGGTCTGGAGATGCCTGACCTCCCCGCCGCCTATGCGGCGGCGCTGACGGAACTGCTGCCCGGCGAGGCCGCAATCGCGAACCCGATCGACCTGTTGGCCGACGCGCGCGAGGACCGGTTCGGCCCGGCCTTCAAGGCGATGCTGGAACATGGCCGTGACGCGTTCGATGCCGTCCTGATGATCCACGTGGTGCCGTTCATGGTGGATGCGAGCCCAATCATCGAAACCCTGTCGGGCCTGGCCAGGACGGCCGGCCTGCCCTGCTTCCACTCGATGATGGGAACGCTCGAGCACCAGTCGGACTGGTTCGCGACCATGGAGGGGGCGGGCGTGCCGACCTTCAACGATTCGGAATCCATGGCGGAAACCGCCGGTCTTCTCGCCCAGTACCCCGCGCTGAAAGCGGCCGCGGACGGCTAAAGCTTCACCGTCCGAAGCCGGAGCGCATTGCCGATCACCGAGACCGAGCTGAGGCTCATCGCGGCGGCGGCCACCATCGGGCTGAGCAGCACCCCTATGACCGGGAACAGGATGCCGGCCGCCAGCGGTATACCCGCGGCGTTGTAAACGAAGGCAAAGAACAGGTTCTGGCGGATGTTGCGCAGAGTCGCCGCAGCCAGGTGACGCGCCCGCACCAGCGCCATGAGGTCTCCCGTCACTAACGTGATACCGGCGCTTTCCATGGCCACGTCGGTCCCGGTTCCCATGGCAATGCCCACATCCGCACTCGCCAGCGCCGGCGCATCGTTAACCCCGTCGCCGGCCATCGCAACCCGTCGCCCCACGTTGCGATAGCGCGCGACAATCGCGCCCTTTTCCTCGGGCAGTACATCGGCCTCGATGCGATCGATACCGAGTTTTGCAGCCACGGCGGCCGCCGTGGTCGGGTTGTCGCCCGTCATCATGACAATCTCGATCCCCTGCGCGCGCAATGCATCGAGCGCGTCCGGCGTCGTCTCCTTGACCGGATCGGAAATCGCCAGCATACCGGCCACCGACCCGTCGATCGACACGAATACCGCCGTGGCGCCATCGGCGCACGCGGCCTCCGCCTGATCCGCAAGCGCCGCGATCGAGACGTCGAGATGATCCATCAGGGCCGGGTTGCCCAGCGCAACCGCACGACCGTCCACACGGCCGCGAACACCCTGCCCAGCCGCCGATTCAAACTCTGCGGCAACCGGGACATCGATGCCGCGGTCGTCCGCGGCGTTCAGGATCGCTTCGGCCAGAGGGTGTTCGCTGCCCCGTTCCAGCGCTGCGGCGAGCCCCAACACTGCGTCGGTGTCGCTGCCGTCGGCCGGGAATATGTCCGTGACGGCCGGGCGACCGGCCGTCAGCGTGCCCGTTTTGTCGACGAGCAACAGATCCACCCGCGCCAGCGCCTCGAGAGCTGCCGCATCGCTAACCAGTACCCCGGCACCCGCCCCGCGGCCGGTTGCCACCATGACCGACATCGGTGTCGCCAGGCCAAGCGCGCACGGACAGGCGATAATCAGGACCGAGACCGCGGCCACGACGGCGAACCCCAATGCCGGCGGCGGCCCCCAGATTGCCCAGACCCCGAATGCAAGAACAGCGACGGCAACGACCAGGAATACAAACCACTCCGCCACCCAATCGGCTAGCCTCTGGATCGGCGCACGCGAGCGCTGGGCCCTCGAGACCAGCTGAACGATCTGCGATAGCATGGTCTCGGCGCCAACCCTCTCGGCCGCCATGATGAAACTGCCGGAACTGTTGATCGTGCCCCCGATCACCCCGTCACCGGGACGTTTCTCAACAGGCATTGGCTCACCCGTAACCATGCTTTCGTCGATCACGCCGTTGCCGTCCTCGATAGTGCCGTCAACCGGCACCCGTTCCCCCGGCCGTACGCGCAGCCGATCGCCGGCGACCACGGCCTCCAGCGGCACCTCACGGTCATCGCCACCGTCTTCAACGCGCAACGCTGTCTTGGGTGCCAGGTCGAGCAGCATGCGCAGCGCATCACCGGTGCGGTCACGGGCGCGCAATTCCAGGATCTGGCCGAGAAGGACGAGGACAATGATCACACCGGCGGATTCGAAATACAGGGCCGTCCGGCCGTCATGACCGTGAAACGCATCGGGAATCGCCTCCGGTACCAGAACAGCGGCGAGACTGAACATATAAGCCGCCCCGGTACCCAGCGCAATCAGGGTGAACATGTTGGGGCTGCGGTTTCCGATCGACTGCCAGCCGCGCACGAAGAACGGCCACCCGGACCAAAGCACAACCGGGGTTGCAAGCACGAGCTGGGCCCATCCGAAACCGGCCCCGAGAAGATGGGCGAAGGAAATCCCCGGCAGCATGTCGCCCATCGCCATCACCAGCAGCGGCGCCGCAAACACCAATCCGACGCGGAAACGGCGGCTAATGTCGATAAGTTCGATGTTGGGCTGCTTGTCCGCCGTGATCATCATGGGTTCCAGGGCCATGCCGCACAACGGGCAGGGTTCAGGTTCATCGCGAACGATCTCGGGATGCATCGGGCAGGTGTATTGCGTACCCGGCGGCGCGGTATCGGGCGCCGGGCGTTCACCCGGCGACGTCAAGTAATGTTCAGGATCACCGGCAAACTTTTGATGACACCGGGACGAACAGAAATAGTACAGGGCATCGCCTTGGCGATGGTGATGCTCTGTCGCGGCCGGATCGACATCCATGCCGCAAACCGGATCCTTGACCTGGGTTTGTGACGTCATGTTGCGGCCCATCCTAACGGCTCAGGCCTTCGGCCGGGTCGTCGATGATGGGACAGTCCGGGCGATCATCACCGTGACAATTCTCTGCAAGATCAACCAGGGTCGCCCGCATGGCCTGCAACTCCGCGACCGAGAAACCCAGCCCGCGAGCTCGGGACAGGAAACGAAGCATGTGCACGTCACGATCGGCATAGTCCCGGTAGCCATTGTCGCGACGGCGCGCCGGCTCAACCAGTCTGATATCCTCGTAGTACCGAATCGTCTTCGTGGGCAATCTGGCGCGTTCCGCTGCTTCGGAGATGTTCATGATATCAGTCCCGTTGTTGGGCATGCGCCCGATCTACGGGACATAGATAGACCTTCCAGTTACTGGAAGATCAAGCCGAACGGCCCGATTCGTGTGCCCGGACCGGAATCGACATCTCACCGACCCCCTCGATCCAGGCGTGCATGGTGTCGCCAGCCTCCACCGGGCCCACCCCTTCGGGCGTCCCCGTCATGATGATGTCGCCGGGATACAAGGTCATGAACGACGAGGCATAAGCGATCAGGCGCGGGATATCGAAAATCAGAAACTCGGTGTTGGATTTCTGCCGCACCTCGTCGTTGACCCGGATCTCAAAGTCCAGATGTCCGGGATCATCGACCTCGTCGGCGGTGACCAGCCAGGGCCCGAGCACCGAATAGCTGTCGATCCCCTTGCGCAGGCTGCGGTCTTCGGTCCCGCGGACGGTCATGTCGAGCCCGATGGCATATCCATTGATATGGCGCATCGCATCGGCTTCGGATATGTCAGACCCGCCTTCTCCGATGATCAATGCCAACTCAACCTCATGGTCGTTGCGCCGGTCGGTAAATCTCAGCGCCACGCCCTCGCCGGGGCCGACAAGAGAACTGTTGGCCTTCATGAACAGGCCGTAATGGTCGATGGTCTTGATGTCCCGGTCGAAATTGATCTCGCGGTCGGCCTGAGCCTCTTCCTGGTGATTCATATAGTTCACCGGTGCCCCAATGATCTTGGTCGGGTTGGCAACCGGGCTCTTGAGTGTGACCGAACTGACAGGCACCGGCTGGGAATCATCCGCCGCCTGCTGGATCGCCGGCAACAAGGGCTCCAGGTTAGCAATCAGGTGATCGCCCAGTGGCGCCGGCCAGGTCAGCGGCGGCAGATGTTCCAACGCCGCCGTCGCATCGAACACCAGATCGTCCCGGACCAGTCCCAGCTGATCATCGTCATAGCGGCAAATGCGCATGGAAAAACCTCCGGTTAGACAAAAGCTGCGCCGCCATCAACGCAAATCGATTGACCGGTCATAAAGCCGGATGCTGGTGACGCCAGGAACATTAGCGTGCCGACTATGTCCATCGGCTCCTGTTGACGCTGGATCGACTGATGACCAATCACCGCCGCCCGTCCGGCATCCGTGCGCCCGGCGTTCTCGATCTCGGTTTCGATCATCCCGGGCATCACGGCGTTGACCGTGATATTGGCATCACCCAGTTCGCGGGCCATGCATCGGGTCATGCCGATGAGGGCCGATTTCGATGTCACATAGTGGGTAAATCCGGGAATGCCCTGGGGCACTGTCGAAGAGGATATATTGATGATGCGTCCGCCCCCGGCGTCGTGCATCGGGCCGGAAACGGCGCGGGCGCATAAGAAACAGCCCGTGATGTTCACATCCATCACCGCGCGCCATTCGTCAACGTCGATCTCCCAGAACGGCTGCCGCCCGAGTGTCACGAAGATGGCTGCGTTGTTGATCAGCACATCGATCCGTCCGAAACGGCCGAGCGTCTGATCCACGGCAGCCTGCACCGATTCCAGCGAAGTGACATCGGTGTGCACCGACAGGGCCTGGCCGCCCGCGGCCTCGACCTCTGCGGCGACCGCGTCAGATTTCTCCCCATCGATCTCGGCTATAACCGGGATGGCACCATGTTCGGCAAAGTGCAGAGCGTAGGCCCGGCCGATTCCCTGGCCGCCACCCGTTATCATCACCACGCGCCCTTCAACGGACGTCGACGTATCGGCCATGTTCGGCACTCCCCAGTAACGTTCCCGTATCGGGGAAGTGTAGCGTCTTACGTGGCGAAAATAATCAACTGCTCGCCAGGTTCAGCGGCGCCGTCGCTAACAAGACGCCTCAGGCGTTGCACCAGGCGACAACGTTCTGGAACCCGGCGACATCCGTTCCGGCCGGCACGGTTTGGTCTGGTTGCCGATATTGCCCTTGAGCGCACCCAGGTCGATCTAGTTCCCCCCCGGTCACGTCCGATGATTCGGCCGGGCCCGGGTGACGCACCATGAGCATGAAGGTCGGGACCATTGTCGACCTTCAAATCTAAAAGCCGCAGAACATGGCTGCCGTCTGCCAGACGATACACACTCGCTGATCCGCTGCCCTTCTGAATGGCTTCGGCATCGAGAAACATCTCGCTACTCAGAACGACCGGTGCGTCCGGCTCTGTCATAGCATTCCGGCCTTCTCCCATCGGCATGCCACACGCTGCCTCCAGCACCTAATCTGCCATTTCTGCCTTCTTGTCGTCGGGCATCGCGGCAAGTGTCTCGAGTGTCGGTACGCCAGGGAATTGCTCGCCCACAACCTAGTCGATGAACAGGGGTGAAATCAGAATCCAGGCCACGACAGCGCCGCATACGAGCGCCGAGGCCCCAAAACCGTATAGGAATGCTCGTCTCATTCTAGATCGCCTTTCGATCAATCGTGTCCTTTGGCCGCAAGGCGACGGCCGTTTGCGCTATATACCCCGACATTGCCGAAACGTGTCAGGAAAACACCGGCCGTTGGCGGACTATCCCGAGATATCCCCTAGCTCCCTGCCGGCTGCAGGCGGATCAGCGGACAACGCCAATTCCGTACTCCAAAGAAACTTTTCCACGCGCCCGATACTCGGCTCCTTATACTCTAGTATGTTAATGGTTAACGGTCCGTGAAGGGCGGCGGAAACGTGCGACCGCGGTCGTCAGCAGGTGCGGATTTCGCTAATCTGTCGTGACCAATCAAGGAGATACGCCATGATCAATGTGGTGGGCTTTCGATATTGTCGGCTGGGCACGGCTGATCTCGAGGAAGCCGTCAAGTTTGCAACCGACATGATCGGACTGGAACTGGTCGGCCGGGAGAACGGGTATGTCTATGCCCGCGGCGACGATCGTGATCACAACATCTGCTATTTCCAGGGTGACCCCGAAGATCACACGCTGGGCCTCGAACTGGCCGATTTCGATGACCTCGACGCCGCCGAAAGTAGCCTCAAGAGCGCCGGGCTGGAGGTTCACCGCGGCTCCGACGAAGACGCCGCTGCCCGCCGGTGCATGGGCTATATCAACTTCAAGGATCCCAGCGGCAACTCGATCGACCTGACGGTACGGCCCTTCGCATCGGGACGGCGCTATTTCCCCGGCCGGGATGCGGGCATCGACGAGTTCAGCCACGTCGGGTTGCGCGTGACCGACCCGCGCGAGGCCGAGAAGTTCTGGTCGGAAATGTTCAATTTTCGCACCAGCGACTGGATCGGCTGGTCTGCACTGATGACCTTCGATGCCGTGCATCACCGTTTCGCGCTCTTCCCGTCTGATCGCCCCGGCATCCAGCACATCAATTTCCAGGTGCGCGAAAATGACGATGTAATGCGCTCAAACTATTTCTTCCGCGATCACCAAGTGCGCATCCAGGCCGGCCCCGGCCGCCATTCGCTGTCCGGAGCCCGATTCCTCTACTTCTACGGGCCGGACAACATGATCTACGAATATTCCTGCGGCGTTCGCATGATCGACGACAGCTGGCGGGCCCGGCAGTTCCCGGTCAACGACGCCTCCTTCTGTGCCTGGGGGTCGCGGCCCGATCTGAGCATTCTGGAAAGCCCGGAAGAAACGGCCTGAGCACCGGCGAGGTGCCCCCATGATCGAGATCGTCGACATCCGCTACTGCCGGCTTGGGACCGCCGATCTTGAGTCCAGGGCGGCATTTGCCAAGCCCATGATCAGGCTGTATCCGCCCCCCGGACATGCGCTAAGTCAATCGCGGTCCATATCAGTTGCGAACCCCAGATAGCGAGGCGGCCCGCATGTCCTTCCGAATCGAATATTGCAAAATTTGAAACTACGAGCCGCGTGCGCTCCGTGCGAGGGACCTGCTCGAACAATTGGGAGAAACCGTCGAGATTTCGCCGGGCCGAACCGGCTCGTTCGAGATCACGGCCGGCGACGCGCTGCTGTTCTCGAAATTGAGCAGCGGGCGTTTTCCCGACGACGACGAGGTTCGCGCCCTGGCTGCGGACAGCTGAGGCCGGCAAACGTCCGGACCGGAACACCATGACCCAGGACCCCTACTTTCCCCCCGGCGAACCGCGACGCTTGATTGTCGGCATATCCGGCGCAACCGGCATCGTGTACGGCGTCCGGCTGCTCGAAGTGCTGCACGACACCGACGTCGAGAGCCATCTCGTCGTCACCCGGCCAGGCCTGATGACCCTGGGTTACGAAACCGACATGAGGCGCGACGAACTCTTCGCCCTGGCCGACAAGGTCTATGCGGCCAATGATATCGGTGCCGCGATTTCATCGGGTTCGATGATCACCCTAGGCATGATCGTGGCGCCGTGCGCTGTCAAATCGGCGGCGGAAATCGCCTCCGGCGCCACGCAGACACTGCTGACACGGGCTGCGGACGTGACCTTGAAGGAACGACGGCGCCTGGTCCTGATGGTCCGGGAAAGCCCGCTGCACACGGGCCATCTTCAAACGCTGACCCGCGCATCGGAAATCGGCGCCATCGTGATGCCCCCCATGCCGGCCTTCTACCCCCGGCCCGAAACCATTGAGGATATGGTCGATCACACCGTAGGGCGCGCGCTCGACCTGTTCGGGATCGAGCACAATTTGCTCGAACGCTGGACCGGCGCAACGCAATAGGGGCCGCCAGGCCCCTTGACCACGTGACCCGAGTATCCCGACGGCATCCGCGACGTCGGCGCCGGGCGCGCACGCCGGTCTAGTTCAGGAGGGAGAGCAGGTCCCGATTCGCCGCACCGCGATACCATTCCACGATCAGCCGCCGTTCGCGGTCTTCCATGTCCGACACATTGGCCGGTGGCATGGCACGCGTGTGACCCGATTGCAGGAAAATCTCGCGCGCCTGGGACGCAATCTGCCGGTCGGTTTCGAGAAACACACCCTTTGGCGCCTTGATGATGCCGTCCCACGCCGTCTCGGGGGCATGGCACATGGCGCATCGCCCGTGGACGATGTCGCGGACGGCCTCGAAGTTCTCGGCCTCGACAAAATGCGCCTGCGCCGGCGTCAACTGGCTGACCTCCTCCGCCTCGTCCTCGAACAGAGGTGAGAATGCCGACAGCCACATGATCACGATGAAGATCATCGCGGTGGCGCCCCAGGTCCACATCGGGTTGCCCTTGCGCGCGTGTACCGAGTTGAAATAGTGCCGGATCGTGACACCCATCAGGAATACCAGGCTGGCGATGATCCAGTTGAACTCCGTGGCGAAGGCCTGCGGGTAATGGTTCGACAACATGAGGAACACGACCGGCAGGGTCAGGTAGTTGTTGTGGGTCGAGCGCTGCTTGGCGACGATCCCATACTTGGCCTCCGGTGTGCGGCCGGCCTGCAGGTCGGCGGTCACGATCTTCTGGTTCGGAATGATGATCAGGAAGACGTTGGCCGACATGACCGTCGCCGTGAAGGCGCCCAGATGCAGGAACGCCGCACGGCCGGTGAACACTTGGGTGTAGCCCCAGGCCACGACCACCAGCAGCACATACAACATCAGCATCAGCGCGGTGTCGTTCTCGCCCAGCTTGCTCTTGCAGATGAAGTCGTAGGCGATCCAGCCGAAGACCAGTGAGCCGATCGAGATCAGGATGGCGACCCAGCCCGGAATGTCGAGGACAGCGGGATCGACCAGGAACAGGTCCGCGCCGGCGTAATAGACAAGCGCAAGCAGGACGAAGCCGGACATCCAGGCCCAGTAGGACTCCCATTTGAACCAGGTCAGGTGCTCGGGAAGCTTGGCCGGGGCAACCAGGTATTTCTGGATGTGATAGAAGCCGCCGCCATGCACCTGCCACTCCTCGCCATAGGCGCCTTCGGGCAGGTCGGGCGCTTTCCGCAGGCCGAGGTCGAGCGCGATGAAATAGAAGGACGACCCGATCCAGGTGATCCCGGCAATGACGTGGAACCAGCGAGCCGCGAAGGACGCCCATTCCATCACCAACGCTGTTTCCATCACTCTCCCCTTGTGGCCGGCGGCCGCGACAAATCCGATGAACGGTGATTCGAGATACAAAACTGTACAGATTTTTCGAAATAATCCGATAGATTGCTTCGCCCATGCCCCATGTCGACAACATCCGAATGTTCGTCCGCGTGTTCGAACTCGGCAGCATGTCCGAAGCCGCGCGCGATCAGCGGGTCTCTCCCGCCGTGGCGTCGAGCCGCATTTCCAAGCTGGAAAAGCATCTCGGGGTGCGCCTGTTCAACCGCACGACCCGCCGGCTGCACCCGACCGAGCACGGCACCACGTACTATGATGGGGCGATCAAGATTCTCCAGGCCATCGATGAGGCCGAGGCCGCGGTCGCCGACATTGCCCGCAACCCGCGCGGCTCCATCTTCGTCGCCGCCCCGCTGGGGGTTGGAAAGCGGCTGATCGCGCCGCACGTGCCGACGTTCAAGGACAACTACCCCGACATCAATGTGCGCTTGCGGATGTCCGACCGGAACGTCGACCTGACTCGTGAAGGTGTCGATATTGCGTTTCATCTCGGCAACCTGGCGGATTCGGCCCTGCGCATGAGCACCATCGCGGAATGTCCGCGCGTGCTGTGTGCCGCACCCGAGTACATCGCCGAACACGGCATGCCCGCCCACGGCCGCGACCTGGTCGCGGATGGCCATGATTGTCTGCTGTTGCGGTTCCCGGGCATCGACGAGATGCAATGGACCCTGGTGACGGACAAGGGGCCGGAGCGGTTCGATGTGTCCGGGCCGTTCGAATCCGACGATGGCGACGTGCTCACAGCCTGGGCCTTGGACGGGCGCGGCATTGCGAACAAGCCGGTGTTCGAGGTCGCTGAACACCTGCACACCGGTGCGCTGGTTCCTGTTGCGGTCCAATCACCGCCCACATCCGCCCGGCTTTCCTGCCTGTATCCGCACAAGCGTTTGCAGGACCCCAAGATCCAGCTGTTCATCGATTTCATGGTGCAGCGCTGCAAGGATCAACTGAAGGAAAGCGAAACCCGGTTTCAATTGCCGCGATAGGTCGAATAGCCGTAGGCCGAGACCAGCAGCGGGACATGATAGTGCGCCGACGGATCCGAGATCGTGAACCGTATCGGAATCTGATCGAGGAACACGCCCTCGGGCCGGGGGGCGGCCACCTGATCGAGATAGGCGCCGGCATGGAATACCAGTTCATACTCACCGGTCGCAAAACCATCGGCAGGCAACACCGGCCGATCGGTCCGGCCGTCGCTGTTGGTGGTGAAGACCCCGATCGAATCGCGTTCCTCGCCGGACAGGCGGAACAGTTCGATGCGCATGTTCGCAGCCGGCGCACCGCGCGCCGTATCCAGGACATGCGTCGTTAAATACCCAGCCTCATCCGCCATTCGACTTCCTTCCCCCTACGGAATTGCGCTCCGGCCCAATCATCGGTGTATTACATCGAAACTGAACCTCTGATTCGATATATGTCTTTCATCATTTTTTTGAAAATCGAACACATTCTTTTCGATTATACGTAAATACGCGTTCGCCGAGGGGGACCAAGTTGAATCGTTATCCGCGTGACCTGCATGGCTATGGTGCCGTGCCGCCGGACCCGCAATGGCCCGATGGCGCCCGGATCGCCGTCCAGTTCGTCATCAATTACGAAGAAGGTGGCGAAAACAATATCCTGCATGGCGACGAGGCCTCCGAAGCGTTTCTGTCGGAGGTCGTCGGCGCACAGCCATGGCCAGGCCAGCGCCACTGGAACATCGAGACCATGTACGAATACGGTGCGCGCGCCGGATTCTGGCGCCTCCACCGGCTGTTCACCGGGGCCGACATACCCGTCACCGTCTACGCCATCGGCACCGCGCTTGAACGTTCTCCCGGACAGCTTGCCGCGATGCAGGACGCCGGCTGGGAGATCGCGAGCCACGGCCACAAATGGATCGAATGGAAGGATTTCCCGGTCGACGAGGAACGCCGTCTGATCGAGGAGGGTATCCGCATCCACACCGAGGTAACCGGCGAACGCCCCTATGGCTGGTACACCGGCCGCGGCACCGCCGACACGCTCGACCTGATCGCCGATATCGGCCGGTTCGAATACATCGCCGACAGCTATGCCGACGACCTGCCCTACTGGCACATGTCGGGCAACAATCCGTTGCTGGTGGTGCCCTACACGCTCGAGGCGAACGACATGCGTTTCGCAACCGCCCAGGGCTTCAACTCCGGCGACCAGTTCTTCGCATACCTCAAGGACAGTTTCGACGCGCTCTATGAGGAAGGCCTGGCCGGCCAGCCGAAGATGCTGTCGATCGGCCTGCACTGCCGCCTGGTCGGCCGCCCGGGCCGCATCCAGGCGCTCAAGCGTTTCGTAGATTACCTCCAGACCCATGACAAGGTCTGGTTCGCCCGGCGTGTCGACATTGCGCGCCATTGGCTCCGCGTCCACCCGGCACCCGCACCCGCCGAGCGCCCGTCCAGCCTTTCCGCAGCCGACTTCGTCGCCCGCTATGGCGGCATCTTCGAACACTCGCCCTGGGTTGCCGAGCGCGCCCATGCGCTTGAGCTGGGCCCAGCCCACGACACCGCGACGGGGCTCCACAACGCCATGGCCAGGGTGTTTCGCGCCGCCAGCCCTGCCGATCGCCTCGGGGTCCTGACCGCGCATCCAGACCTGGCCGGCAAACTCGCCCAGGCCAAACGCCTGACCGAGGAATCCACCTCCGAGCAGGCCTCGGCCGGGCTCGATGCTCTGACCGACGACGAACGCAACACCTTTGAACGCCTCAACACCACCTACCGCGAGACGTTCGGCTTCCCCTTCATCATCGCCGTGAAGGGCTTGAACAAGTCCGACATCCTGGCGGCATTCGAGACGCGTGTCGGCAACGACGCCGACACCGAGTTCGCGGAAGCCTGCCGACAGGTCGAACGCATCGCGCTTTTGCGCCTGAAGGATTTACTCGATGACTGATGCGACGCTGCTCAAGGAGCAGAAACCGGTATTGCGGCCCGAGGAACTGCCGCTCTTCGCCCGCAACGCGATCAACCTGGGCTCCGCCGGGCTCGGCGCGCGCGGCGTGTCGGCGACCGACGAGTTTTTCGCACCTCTCATGCGCATGTTGCAGGACGCACCGCCGGTGTTCATCGCCGACAAGTATGACAATCACGGAAAATGGATGGACGGCTGGGAGACCCGGCGTCGGCGTGGCGGCGGGCACGACGAAGCCGTGATCGCACTCGCGGTACCCGGCACCATCGACGGGTTTGACGTGGACACATCCTTCTTCACGGGCAACCACCCGCCCGAATGCCGGATCGAGGCCTGCCGCGCGGCCGGCGACCCCCGGGAAGAGACGGAATGGACAGAGCTGGTGCCGATGCAGAAGCTCGACCCAGATTCCCACCACTTCCTCGCCTGCGCAAGCGACGGCGTGTGGAGCCATCTACGCCTGCACATCCATCCCGATGGGGGCATCGCCCGCCTGCGGGTCTTCGGTGCGCCCTATCATGATCCGGCGACCTATCAGGACCGAGATGTCGACCTGGCCGCGACGCTCAACGGCGGCCGAATCTTGGATTTCTCCGATTCCCATTACGGCACCTATCACCGGCTCCTGGCGCCGGGACGCGGCCAGAATATGGGGGATGGCTGGGAGACCCGGCGGCGCCGGGGACCCGGTCACGACTGGATCATTGTCGCGCTGGGCATGCGCGGGCACATCTCGCGCACCATCGTCGACACGGCCTACTTCAAGGGCAATTATCCCGACAGCTGCTCGATCCAGGCTGCGGATCTGGGCGATATCGGAGACCATCTCGACGAGGCGGCGATCGCGGCCTCGGCGGATTGGGACACGCTGCTTAGCCAGCAGAAGCTGTCCGCAGACGCGGTCCACGAGTTCGCCGAAAAACCCATCGCCGATCTCGGGCCCGTGACCCATGTTCGGCTCAACATCTTCCCCGATGGCGGTGTCAGCCGCCTGCGTCTGTTTGGCCGGGTCACATGAGTCGCCAGATCGTCACAGAACCTCTGAGTGCCTGGGCCTTCGCGCCCTTCGGCGACGTCATCGAGGCGGATGGCGAACCCGATATGATGATCAATCGGGGTATGTGCGGGCGTTATCACGACCGCGCCGGCATCGACCTCGAGCACGAATCCGGCCGGGCCGGAATCAGCGTGTTCAAGGCCACAGCGCGGACGCTACCCTATGAACTCGATATGATGGAACGGCACCCGCTGGGCAGCCAGGCATTCCTGCCGCTGTCAGCGGATCCGTTCCTTGTAATCGTCGCGGGTGATCTTGATGGGCGCCCGCACGGGCCGAGAGCGTTTCTGACCACAACAGGTCAGGGCGTGAACTATCACCGCGGGACGTGGCACGGCGCTCTGACGCCGCTCCACGCACCCGGCCTATTTGCCGTGATCGACCGGATCGGTCCCGGCGAGAACCTCGAGGAGCATTGGTTCGAAGAACCTTTCACAATAATCAGAACCGAACGCTGACAGCCGTCAGTCGTCGGCAGGCTTTTCATCAACAAACCGGAGGCACACTTCAAGATGGCACTTTCCTCAGACCTCGGAACCGCGGAACAGCTCCGCGATCCAAACTATATGCCGCCGATCGCGAAAGCGGTTCCGCTCGGTATCCAGCATGTGCTGGCAATGTTTATCTCCAACGTGACGCCCGCGATCATCGTCGCAGGCGCCGCTGGATTCGGGTTCGGATCGAACTCGCCGGATTTCCCGGTCCTGCTCTACATGATCCAGATGTCGATGCTGTTCGCCGGCGTCGCAACCCTGATTCAGACGATCGGCCTCGGCCCGGTCGGCGCGAAATTGCCGGTCGTCCAGGGCACGAGCTTCGCGTTCCTGCCGATCATGATCCCGCTGGTCGCCGGCAAGGGTGTTGAGGCACTGCCCGCTCTCTTCGGCGGCGTGCTCATCGGCGGCCTGTTCCATGCGCTGCTCGGCACGTTTATAGGCCGGATCCGCTTCGCGCTGCCGCCGCTGATCACCGGCATCGTCGTGCTGCTGATCGGATTGATCCTCGTGAAGGTCGGTATTCAGTATGCGGCGGGCGGGGTTCCCGCCATCGGCAAGCCCGAATATGGCAGCCTGCTGAACTGGTCCGTCGCCGGCAGTGTCATCGTTGTGACCCTCGGGCTGAAATTCTTCGTCCGCGGCATATGGTCGGTAGCGGCCGTGTTGATCGGCCTGATCGTCGGCTACCTCTTCGCCCTGGCTCTCGGCATGGTGAGCTTCGCCAATGTGGGCCGTGCCGCGGTGTTCGAGGTGCCGGAACTCTTCCCGTTCGGAGTCGAGTTCACGACCGCCGCAATCGTCGGTTTCTGTCTGATGGCCTTCGTCTCGGCCGTGGAAACCGTCGGCGACGTGTCCGGCATCGCCAAGGGTGGAGCCGGCCGCGAGGCCACGGACAAGGAGATCGTCGGCGCAACCTACGCCGATGGCCTCGGTTCCGCCGTTGCTGGCCTGTTCGGCGCGTTGCCGAACACCTCGTTCAGCCAGAATGTCGGCCTGGTGGCCATGACCGGTGTAATGAGCCGTCACGTGGTGACCATCGGCGCCATTTTCCTGGTGCTTGCCGGCCTGATCCCCAAGGTTGGCGCACTGGTCACGACAATCCCCATTGAGGTGCTCGGCGGCGGCGTCATCGTGATGTTTGGCATGGTGGCCTCCGCGGGCCTGTCGATGCTCGCTGAAGTTACCTGGAACCGGCGGAACATGATTATCTTCGCGGTCTCTATGGCCTTCGGACTCGGACTATATCTTGAGCCCGGCGCGCTCCAGCATGTCCCGGATTCGATTCGCGTGCTGTTGGCCTCGGGCCTCCTGCCCGCGGCATTCATCGCAATCATCCTCAACCTCGTCCTGCCGGAAGAACTAGCAGACGATGTGGCCCAGGGTGCCGGCGACGACTGACCGGACAAACAAGCGTAAACTGGAGAAGCCCCGGCCTGTCGCCGGGGCTTTTTCTTTAGGGTAGTCTGTATCCCTGACGTGTTGATCAATCGAACAGCGGGGCGGCTCTGATAGTTGCAAACATTGCCGAGGTCTGCCGCACCGGGGAGAATGGTGATTTATTGTCCGTAAATCAAAACCGAGGCGAAATCGTAAAGAAAATGGCGCTAAAAATAGCGCCGAAGTTCCATATAAAATATTGATATATATAATGAAATAAGTGGCGCGCCCGGCAGGAATCGAACCTGCGACCTCGGGATTAGGAATCCCGCGCTCTATCCGACTGAGCTACGAGCGCATATTAAGCCGACCCTACTTAGCCGGCCGGACCGACTTGTACCAGTCGAGGATCTCCTCACCCGTCCAAACGAACGTATCGTCCCGATTGCAAACATGCTCCAGGATACGCCGGATTTCACGCGCCCTGTGGGGCACACCCATGATGTAGGGGTGCAGGGTGAAGCACATGATGCGGGTCGAGCCCGGCTCAGCTGTCGCGTCCTCGATCAGCTGATCAAACTCCCGGATCGCCCGGTCGCCATATTCCTGTGCCCGGTGCCCCTGGATCAGCTGCATCGCCAGGTCGTTGAGTTCCTGGGTGTAGGGCAGACCCACGATCGAGCCGTTTTTGGTACGCAAGTCAACGGGCTGATCGTCGAGCACCCAATCAGCGACATACTCGAAACCGGCATCGTAGAGCCAGTCGACGGTGTCGTGGGTCTCGGCGAGCGCCGGCCCCAGCCAGCCCTTGGGATCTTTACCCGAATATTCCCTCAGACGCTTGAAAACCCGATGAATCATGTCCTCCTGGTCCTCGACGGCGGGCAGGGCGCGCTGGATCCAGCCATGGCCACATAGATCCCAGCCAGCCTCGAGCGAGGCATCGACGATCTGGGGGTAGACGTCCGGGATCGTCCCATTCAGCACGAGGGTCGCCTTTGCACCGAAGTCGTCGAAGATGCGCTTGAGTCGCCAGAAACCTACCCGCTGGCCATATTCGTGCCAGGTCCAGTTGGGAATGTCGGGCACAGACTTCGCAACCCCGCCCGGCGGGTTTACAACCGTGCGCGGCATCGGTGCATCGATGACCCAGTTCTCGACATTGATGCAGGGCCACACCACCACCTTGCGCCCCTCGGGCAGCGGCAACGGCGCACGGCCGTGAATCGGTGAATAATCGATGCGGTCGGTCGGCCAGTCGAGGTTCATGGTTCCCACTAATCTTGCCGCGCGGTCGTGCCGCGCGTTCTTTCTCCCATCGCGCACTCAATCAGCGCGGATACGCACCAGTTCGTACCCGACGCCATCGACATCGGTATAGATATCGGTCTTCTCCGTCGAGACCCGGACGGCAAGCACCTCGTCGAATGTCAGGCACATGCTCGCGATCTCGCCGACCAGGGTTTCCTGCAGGTTGATATGCCGGCCCTCCAGCAGGGCCAGGACGCCTTCGTACACCCTGTCGTAGTTGAACACTTCCTGGATTGAATCCGTCTGCGGCACTATGTCAGCGTGCAGATAGAGGACCAGGTTGATCTGGACCGGCTGGGTACGGCCCTTCTCGTACTCGTGGACACCCATATGAATATCGACCGCCAGGTTGCGAAAGAAGATTTTCCGCACTTCCGGCCACCGGTCGAGCAGTCGGGCCTCCACCGGGTCGGTCACCGCCATATCGGTTGCGGGCACATTCATTCGTTGTCGTCCTTGGCCGGGTCCAGATCGAGGAACATAACGTCGTGAGCGCTGGGAACCAAATGCTGGCCGCCATCGACAAGGATGGTCTCGCCGGTGACCGCCCGCGCACCCAGAAGATAGACCACGGCGCCCGCGACGTCCTCGGGTGTCGAGCCCCGCGCCAGCGGCGTGCGGCCATGCACGGATTCGAACTGCGCCACCGGTTGATCGCCGCTCGGCAAGGTCAACCCCGGGGCAACGGCGCACACGCGCACGCGCGGGCCGAGCGACATGGCCAACATCTCGGTCAGCCCGGCGAGGCCGTATTTCGACACGGTGTAGGACAGGAAGTCCGGGTTCGGATTGGCGAGCTTCTGGTCGAGGATGTTCACGATCACGCCCTCACCTCCGTCGGGCACCTGCGCGGCGAAGGCCTGCGACAGCAACAGCGGCGCGCGCAGGTTGACCGCCATGGTCCGGTCGAATGTCTCAACCTCGAAATTGTCCAGCCCATCCTCGACAAACAGCGAGGCGCTGTTGATCAGGCAGCCGAGGCCGCCGGTCGCCGCCGCCGCGTCCGCGACCAGCTGCCCACACGATGCTGGATCCGACAGGTCCGCCTGCAACGCCGTCGCGGTTCCGCGCGCCGCCGATATCGCCTCGACTGTCTCTGCCGCGGCGGCCGAAGATGTGTTGTGGTGTACGACCACATGCCAGCCCTGGGATGCCAGGGATTCGGCAATGCAGCGTCCTATGCGCTGCGCTGCGCCCGTGATCAGCGCGCCTTTCGCGTCAGACATGGCCCGGCGGTTCCGTCGCGCCTAGTCGAAAACGTCCCGGAACGGGATGTGATAGTAGATCGACGCGATCTCGGTCCCGGGGTTGCTGTCTCCCAGGCTCGCATTCGAGATATGGCTGACGGCCATGGACAGGCGGGACCGGTCGTCAAAGCGATAGCCAAACTCCAGCTGCGAGCGGAACTCGATGGTGTGCCCCAGATCCTTGCCATTGCCGTCGGCGTAAAGGCCCGCGCCAAAGCTGGGGGTAAAGACCCAACGGCGGCCGAAGAACAGATCGACGAGAATCCCGCCCAGACCGTAGACCGCCTCGTCGGAGGTGGCCTCGACACCGAACCACGGCTTGAAAACGCCGAGCGCCTTGTAGTCCGACCGGTACTCCACCCGGACGTCGACCGCGTCCACGTCATCGTTCCAGTCGTACCAGCCGCCGCCAATCACGAGGAAATCAGGATCGTCCGCCGCAGCCGGCGCCACCACCATCGCCGCGCCGAGCACTGCCGCTGCGGCCAAAGTCTTGAGATTTCCCAACATTCCCCCTCTCAGGCGTTCTTCGCCCAATCCGCACTTGTGCCGGCATCATACGAAATGAACGCGCCGGGGAAAACTATCGATGCACATCCTGTCGGGATGGTTACTGCACCTCTTTGAGCCCTTCGACCGCCCGCATTAACGCGGCCCGGGTGCCCGGTTCCAGCGCCGAATGTCCGGCATCTAATACGATCGTGTACTCGGCTTCGGGCCAGGCACGCGCCAGGCGATCGGCCGTCACGATCGGGCAGACCATGTCGTAGCGGCCCTGGACGATGGTGGCCGGCAAATGGCGGATGCGTTCAACACCATCCAGCAGCTGATCGGGCTCCAGAAACGCACCATTTGAAAGGTAGTGGGCCTCAATACGCGCCAGCGCCAACATCCCGTTCGCATCCGACATCGCCGCCACCGCATCCGGATTCGGCCGCAGTGTCGAGCATTTCGCTTCATAGGACGCCCAGGCGCGGGCCGCAGGCAAATGAACCTCCGGGTCCGGATCGTTGAGCCGCCGGGTATAGGCAGAGAGCAGGTCGCCCCGCTCGGCCTCGGGCATGGCATCTGAAAACTCGCGCCAGGCTTCGGGGAAAAACCGGCCCATGCCATGCAGGAACCACTCGACCTCTTGCGCCGAACAGGTGAACACGCCGCGCAGGACCAGCCCCAGGCAACGATTCGGATCAGCCTGCGCATAGGCCAGCGCAAGTGTTGAGCCCCAGGAGCCGCCGAACAGATGCCACTGCAGAATCTCGCGGTGGTCCCGCAGGATCTCAAGATCGGCGATCAGATGCGCGGTCGTATTGTTCTCGATGCTCGCATAGGGTGTCGACCGGCCGGCACCGCGCTGATCGAACAGGATAATGCGGAAGTAGCCGGGATCGAAGAAGCGCCGATGGACGGGCATGATTCCAGCCCCCGGGCCGCCATGCAGGAAAACAATCGGCACCCCTTCGGGGTTGCCGCTTTCCTCCCAGGACATGACGTGCCCGTTGTCCAGCTCCAGCGTTCCGCTTTCATGCGGCTCGATCTGGGGAAACAGGTCGGTACGCAACGATTGAACTCCTCTGGCGACACGCCGGCATGAGGGCTCGCCCCGGCGCGGATGTCAACCGAGGCGAATGTGACGATTCCGCCCGATTGTCCTGCCAGCGTCGGGCCTATCAGCCGCTATAATTCGCCCATGACAAGCGTCCGTACATTCTTTGTCCTGTTCCTTCTGACCGCCGTAGCAAGCCCGGCGCTGGCACAAGGCGGAGATGTTTCGCGCGCAGAACTCGAAGATGGCGGTACGGCAACGGTCGTCGAAGTCGTGGACGGCGACACCATCGTTCTTGATACCGGCCGCCAGGTCCTGCTGGTCGGTATCCAGGCGCCCAAACTGCCCCTCGGCCGGCACGGTTTCGAGAAATGGCCGCTCGCCGACGAAGCGAAGGCGGCGCTCGAAGACCTTGTTCTGGGCCGTGCGGTGACCCTGAAGTACGGCGGCCAGAAGGTCGGCCGGCACAACCGTCTTCTGGCGCACCTGTTCACGCTCGACGGACGCTGGATCCAGGGCACCCTTTTGCGAAACGGACACGCGCGCGTCTACAGCTTTGCCGACAACAGATCACTGGTCGCCGAGATGCTGTCCCGCGAAGCGGTCTCACGGCAGCGGCAGAATGGTATCTGGTCGCACCCTTACTATGTGGTGCTCGACCTGGTTACCAGCGCCGACCACCTCGATCGCTAAGCCCTGGTCGAAGGCCGCATCCTGGATGTGGCTGTCGTCCGGGGACGGGCGCTTCTGAACTTCGGGGAAAATTGGAAGACCGATTTCACCGTGTCGATCGCGCCACGCGACTGGCGACGCTTTATCGACGCCGGAATCTCAGCGGCCGATTACCGTGGCCTTCGCATCCGGGTGCGTGATTGGCTAAAATCGCGCAACGGTCCGATGATCGATGTGACACACCCGGAACAGATTGAGATTCTCGCACCATGACAAGCAAGCTGCCGAACCAGAAACACTTTGTGCACACCACTATGGTCGGTGCGTTGTTGCTGCTGACAGCCTGTTCGGTGAACCCGGCGACGGGCGAGCGCAATTTCACGGCGTTCATGTCTCTGGAACAGGAGCTGCGGGTCGGGCGCGAGCAGCACCCGAAAATCATTGCCCAGTTCGGCGGGGTCTATGAGGACCCGAAGGTCACCGCCTATGTCGACCGCATCGGCCAGGAACTCGCGAAAGTGTCGGATCTGCCCGATCTCAAGTTCACCTTCACAGTTCTCGATGACGACATCGTCAATGCCTTCGCACTGCCCGGTGGTTTCATCTACATCTCCCGCGGCCTGCTGGGGCTCGCCAACACCGAAGCAGAACTGGCCGGTGTGCTGGGACATGAGATCGGACATGTGACCGGACGTCATTCGGCCCAACGCTACAGCCAGTCGGTCCTGGCCGGCCTGGGCACGGCCGGGGCGAGTATCCTGGGTTCTATTTTCTTGGGCACCTCGCAGGTCGGCGATATCGTCGGGCAGACCAGCGCCGTCTATCTGCAATCCTTCTCACGCGAGCATGAGTTCGAGGCGGACACGCTGGGCGTGCGCTATCTCGCTCGCAGCGGCTATACGACAGAAGCGATGGCGTCCTTCCTGACCTCTCTCAATGCGTTCAGCACCCTGGAAGCAAAGGTCAGCGGATTGCCCGACCCGGCCTCGCGCTACAACATCATGTCGACACATCCGCGTACCCAGGCGCGCGTCGTGGCCGCGACGCGTGCGGCCGAGGTACAGCCCGTTGCCAATCCGCGGGTCGGCAACCGCGATTACCTGCAGGCGATCGACGGCGTGATCTTCGGCGGCTCGCCGAACCAGGGCTATGTCCGCGGCCAGATTTTCGTGCACGAACCGCTCAATTTCCGGTTCGAGGTCCCCGGCGGTTTCACCCTGTTCAACGGTGCCCAGCAGGTGGTCGCGCGCGGACCCGACAATGCCCTGATCCTGTTCAACGGCGGCAAGATCCCACATCGCGGCAGCATGGCCAGCTATCTTACCCGCGTCTGGGCCAAAAACACCCCTTTGTCGGGTGTCCAGGCGATCAAGATAAACGGCATGGATGGCGCGGTCGGCGACACGAGACTGCGCAACCGGAACGGTGTCTTCGATGCGCGCCTGGTCGCGATCCGGCATGACAGCGATCACATCTACCGGTTCATGTTCCTGACACCGCCTTCGCGGACACCCGCCCTCGACAAGAGTATTGAGGACACAATCTTGAGCTTCCGCCGGCTGAGCCGGGCGGACCGGGCCAAGTATGGACCGTGGCGAATCCGGACCCGGACCGTGGGCTCGATCGATACGGTCGCGCGGCTGTCCCGGATAATGCCCATGCAGGGCCCCAAGGAAGAATGGTTCCGTGTGCTGAACGGCCTGCAACCCAGTGAGGAACCCGTGCCCGGCCAGATCGTGAAAATCGTTGTGGAGTAACGCGCCGAAGCGCGTGTCCTAGCCCTCGATCACCTCGATCAGCGCGCCGCCGGCGGCAAAGCAACCCGCGGCCAGCGCGCCCCCACGACCGGCCCCGCCATCCAGCTTGACCACGAACGGGGTCTCGACGACGCCGATGTTCTGCCGATCGTAGCCGCACACGATGCGGGCAAAGGATTCGTAAGGTTCGGGCAGATCGTCAATATCGGCCGGCGGCCACCAGAAACTGTCCTTCTGGGTCTCCAGGGGCCGCGAGGCATCGATGCCGGCGTTGACGAACAGCATGTGCGCCTGGTCATCCTTGCCCATGCTCACCGCCGCGCGGCGGAGCGCCGACATCATCTGCATATGTCCGGCATGGCCGTGCACGCGGTCGCGGAGATCCGCTGTCCAGCGGGCGCATGCGGCCGCGCCGGAGCGCGCCGCATCGACCCCTTCACCGACATGGCCGCCATAGGCCTCAATGGTGGCACCCACGCCCTGATCCAACATCCAGGCAAGGACTTCACCGGGATTGAGGGCCAGCTGCAACTGGAGGAGTTTCTGCCACATTTCTTCCTGGGCACCGCGCAGGATCGAAACATCGGCGGCAAACATGCCGTGGGCGCCGATAACGGCGCGACGGAACGAAAGAATCTCATCAATCGCCTCGGCACCGGCCGGGTCATGGCCGAGGACATTGCCCAGATAGACGAGCCGGTCGCCCGGCTCGAACCGTTCGGCCACCGCCTTATGGACCACGCGCAAACGCTCGGCTTCGCCGTGGACCGAGCCGATGGCCCAGATCCGGCAGGCGCCGCGCAAAACGGCAATCTTGTCCGTGTTGACGACCAGCTGTGACATGTCGCAACTCCTTGGAGTTGCAACTTGAATCAGCCCTTCGCGTCGCCGCAAGGAGAGATTGGAACCCATCCAAGAAAAAGGGCCGGACGCAGCAGCGCCCGGCCCTCGTGATACGTTCGGTCGTGCCATTTACGCGGCGAGCAGTCGTTCCAGTTTCTCGACCGCATCATCATGCTCGGTGCTCTCGACCGCCGCGAGTTCACGCGCCAGCCGATCCAACGCCGCCTGATACATCTGGCGTTCTGAATAGGACTGGTCGGGCTGGTCCTCGTTGCGATGCAGGTCACGCACGACCTCGGCGATGGACACCGGATCGCCGGAGTTGATCTTGGCCTCGTATTCCTGGGCCCGGCGGCTCCACATGGTGCGTTTGACCCGGACCTTGCCCTTCAGGGTCTTGAGCGCCGTATCGATCACCTTGCGGTTCGACAGTTTGCGCAGGCCCGATTCCTTGACCTTCTCGATCGGCACTTTCAGGGTCATGCGCTCGCGCTCGAAGCTGACGATGAACAGTTTCAGCTTCTGCCCCGCAATCTCGTGGGTCTCGACGCCCGTCACCTGGCCAACACCGTGGGTCGGATAGACAACGAAATCGTCCGGCGCGAATTCCAGCTTTTCTTTCTTTGCGGGCGCCTTCTTCGGCGACGCCTTGGCCGTGGAGGTGCTTTTTGCCGCCGGCTTCGCCGCCGCTTTCGCGGAGGCCTTCGCGGCAGACTTTGCCGGAGCCTTCTTGGGCGCTGCCTTCTTGGGCGCTGCCTTCTTGGGCGCTGCCTTCTTGGCGGCGGGTTTCTTGGCGGCGGGTTTCTTGGCGGCGGGTTTCTTGGCGGCGGGTTTCTTGGC
>MDTE01147684.1_pt1 | contig 51580 bp, 62 predicted proteins | sample 811231 | NCBI WGS metagenome assembly MDTE01 (sample SAMN05326651, study PRJNA326480) | marine metagenome | isolation source: seawater | place: Indian Ocean: Red Sea | collected 2010 | reverse complement strand
GAAATAAAAAATCAACCAGTATATGTAAGTAAAAAAGTAACAAAAGACAATTATTGGAATAATTTGTCTAGTTTTGACTACGAAAACATCATATTTACGACAAGTGCAAAGCCGTTTAAAGAAGATTATTCGGATAGGTTAATGTGTAAGATATTGCAAGATTTACCCAAAAGTTGCAAAACAGTAACATTAGTAAGTGCGCATGGAGTAGGGGATAGTTTAAGTAGTAAAGAAGTAGGTATAAAAGTAATGAATGATTGGTATCTAAAGGATGTTTACCGGGTAAAAAATGAACAAGAAAAAATGCTAAATTTCAACATGTTTAGTGTAAAATATCCAAAACTGAAACGATATATAATAAGACCCAAGGCGTTATCATATGGAAAAACGGTATTAAATTCAGTAACTAGAAAAGATTTAGCAAATAAAATACTAGATAATTTATTTACAGAAGAAGGGTTAATAGATATGATATAATACTAATAATATTAATAATTAATGCAAAGAAGCATAACAATAGACATCCATAACGGGTTAGATTTTTTCCGCTTATTTGCTTCGCCTTTGTCTCCTTCATCTGGTCCATAAAATCCGTTACCGTAATAATATCCTTGTTTTGTACCGTCAGGATTAGTTTTTTTGGTAGGTTGTTTTAATCCAACATACATATCATTTCCATAATAATATGCAGTTTTATATTTTTTTTTAGTCATTTGTAAACAAACAAAATAAAAAAAAATATAACAACATTTTAAAGTTTTGTAAAAATAGAATCTAATACATTGCTGTTTGTTTCGGCATCTTTGTATCCGTCGTCAAAAAATATTTTTGGGTCGAAATTTTTAAATTTACGCAATCCAGGCATTTTTATATATTTTTCGTTATTCCATAATTTCGATGAAACATGTAAAATAGAAGAGCTAGGTTGTTTATACGATATTTCCTTTAATCCTCCATCAAAGGTAAGTTTTTTTTTATATTTTTTCAAAATCCCTCCTCCAATAAGAAAAGGTACATGTGAACTAGCTATACAACAATCGAGTGCATCTTCAAGATCAATAAAATTATCATAAATGGTATATTGTAGATTTAGTTTGTTATATTTACCCAATTGTGTTACACCTATACTAAGTTTATTTAAATCAAAATCTTGAGGATCATAGTTAGTTAAAAAATTATCTTTAATCATGTTAGCTGCTTTTGCTAAAGATTGTTTGTAATTTAAGTTAAATATGTCATTAATAATTTTATCATCATCGCCTTTATAGCACATAAACAAAGAATTCCATGATCCAGCGGATGCTCCTAGATAGTTATAATGTTGTATATCATAATGTTTTTTGATATAATAGAGTGTACCTAAATAGTAAAATCCTTTTACACCACCGGGGCTGATAGATATAGTATCTTGAAATTGGTTTTTTTGAATAGATAAATTGTTTCTATATAAAGGTAAACTATAATTATAGGGAAGATGTAGGTTTAAGATAGTAAATAAAATAATAACTCTGTTTAAAATAGAAAATCTCATAGTTATTATTACTAGTTAATAAAAACTTCTAAAAAAAAATTATCTATCTAATGAATATAATGCAAATTTGTTCTACAAGTTGTTTAATATCGGTAGTTTTTTTTGTATCGGCTGTATACAAATTATTAGTGATGGACAAAGATATGTATGACAAGGGTTTTTCTGATACTTTATCTCAAGATCAACTAAATAAATATAAAAAAATAGTGGAGGAGCGTAAAAAACTTTCTATGCAAGGATATGCGTTAGGATTTGGTTTAGCCGTGGTTTTGATTGTTTTAAATATGACAATGAAAAAACAAAAGTTATCTAAAGGTTCTATGGCGTGTACCACTGCTGCAACAATGTTTATCGTGCAATATCTTTACTATATTTTATCACCAAAGTCTGATTGGATATTATTACATTTAAATACCCAAGAGCAGAAAGAGAAATGGTTAGATGTATATAGAACAATGCAGTATAATTGTCACGTTAGTGTTGCGTTGGGTGTAGTGGCGGCGGCCGCATTATCACACGGATTTTGTTAAAATAAATATACTTAGAAAAACTAATACTAATATTAGTAATACATCATGGAAATGTCGCGACCGATAATGGAATTGTCCGAATTAAGTTTTGATAATTATTTTAAGGTATCAAAATATCGCATTTTTTCTTCATTATTGATTATCGTATATATATGGTGTTTGCCGCTTTTATCAAGGATAGGTTTTGCTGAAAAAAATGAAACAACAATATCCGGTTTTATTGCTAACTCTCATGCCACGGGAGCGCTAGCGGCTCTTTCATTTACACCATTAACGTTAATGTGGGAGTACCAGCGTTATTTGCTAAGAAAAATCGAGTATAAAAAATATAAAAATAACTTGTCAGTTAGTTTAAGTGCGTATCAATTTTTTTACGGTGGGTTTCTGGTATGTACGGTTAATTATGTTCCAGACTGGTTACATACAACAACGGTGGTATTGTTTTCGGTTACATTTGTAGGTCATTCGTGTATAACAATGTATTGTATACAACCAACTTTATTGGGAAAAGTGGATTTAGTATTAGGTATAGTGGGATGTACTTGTTTATTATTTGTAAAAGGTTTATGGTTTTGGTTTTTTGAATGTATAGGTTTTACATCTATGATGTTGTTTACTCCTATAGAATTATTAAATACATAGATGTCATTTAACACTATTTTCTACACATTTTGTATATTTATAAAATAATTGTTTGCATTTTTCTTCTTTTTGTGTTGTAGTTAACGTGTTGTTAATTTTTTCTTTCATACAATTGTAAAAATCCATTCTTTCTTGATGGCAAGTAAATAAATCATACGGGCATTCAAAAAAGGTATTTTTATCTATATAGGTATAATTTTTATCCATATATTAATTTATTTTATCAAATATTTATATTATATTTATTTAATAAATATAAAGAAATAGCAATAAGATTATACGGAGGAGAGGAGGAGGAGGAAGATGAGGAGGAGAAGTCTAAGAAAGACGAATTGCATCGCTACAGCATAAATAAAATAGTATAATCAGACCCCTTTTTGTCGATGCAGCATGATAAATTTTCAGCATACAGCAAAATAATCCGATTAAATTAAATCAAAAAATTTAGATAAGATAATGTCGCAAATAGCGCGTTATTTTATTTATTCCACCCGCTGAAAGCAACCTTGACCAGAATAAGTAAGGAGAGCTATATAATGAAGATTATATGGTAAGTAGTGTGTATTTATTGCATTTTTGACTTGTACTTGTATTTTCAATTATAGTATTGATGTTTACTAGTATTTTAAACGGCCAATTATTATAAAATTTATTTTTACAAAATTTTATAATAACCAAAAATTTAAAAACTTATTTTTTCCCTGGAACATATAAATGTGGTAAAATAAGGGTATTTTTAACTGGAACTAGATAAAATATAAATGCGGATCCCATTCCCATAAAAATTCCGTAACCGCTTGTATATAAAATTTTCAAAGAGAAATTTCGTATTGAACTCATTAATTAGTAAAAGTTAAATGTATTTATATAATTATAATATATTGAATTACATTTAGTGAAAATTAAAAATTTAATTTTTTAATATTATACTAAAATATAATGGGTAAAGAAGATGATTTGAGTGAGATAGCAATGGATCATGTTGTTGAACTGCTAGAAAAAAAAGATTTTAAAAACAAATTTGTTAAAAAACTTAATGACGCGGTAGATATTCCAATGATAAACGAAAAGACTGAAAAAAAGGTACTAAACAAAATTTACGAGTTGCTTGTAAAAACAGTTAAAGAATTATAATAAATTATTTAAAAGATAAATTATTATAAATATAAATGCAATCCTTGAGTAATATCATTATTCCAAAGTTTTATTATACTACAAATTACATAACACAGTATCCTTTTAAAAAACAATCATTTACATACAAAGAATATATTAACTGGAATACACCTTCACCGCAATTTACTATGAAAGAATACACTATGTATAAAAAAGCATTAAAAAATGATATAATTAGATTAGATTAAACAAATTATTATATGTTATTATTATTATTATGTCTTGTGAGATAATATTTGTAAATCTTAAAAATCATCAGCATTATATTATGGATAATATTAAAAACTTATTGTTATTCAATAATAAAAATATAACAGTAATAACGGAAAAAAGGTTATTTCCCGAGTTTAAAGATTTACAAGATAAAGTAAAATTAGTCGACGAAACAGAGTTAGATTTAAGTTATTTTGATAATTCTAATAAACAAAATGATAAATTTAGAAATGGTTTTTGGCCTTTAACGTCTCGCCGTCTTTTTTGTGTATACGAGTATATAAAAAAATATAATATAGAAAATAGTTTTCATTTAGAAAACGATACTATGGTTTATACTAATTTAAGTTCTATTTTAGATAACTTAAATAAAGATAAGATTTATTTAACAATGGATGCCCCTAATCGTTGTATAGCTGGGATAATGTTTATACCAAAGTTTTTTAACATGGCACCGTTAATAGAAAATTACATGTATAATAAAAACGATATGTTAAATTTAGTAAATTTTTATATTAAAAATCAAGGATTTTGCGAAGCATTTCCAATAATGAAAGCTAATCAGCATTTTAAAGGCACATCAAATGAGCTTTTTACAAAAAATTACGAGAAATTTCAAGGAATATTTGATGCAGCGGCCATAGGACAGTATTTGGGCGGAGTTGATCCAAGAAATAAACGCGGAGATAGTCGCGGGTTTGTAAACGAAACTTGTAAGGTAGACTATTCAAAATACAAGTTTATTTGGAAGCGAAATGAAAATGCACTTTATGTTCCACATATAGAAATAGATAATAAATTTGTACCGGTTTTTAATTTGCATATTCATAGCAAAAGATTAGAGAACTTCATGGCAGATCAACCAAAAGAAACTAAGTTAATTACACAATCTCTTTAAAAATATATAGCGATATAGCGAAAAATTCAATTATAATTATAGAATTATATTTATAATAGAATGGATATAATAAGTGGTGAAAAAATACAATTGCGATGTGATTATATTATAGGGACAAAAAGAGATTTAGATTTTAATCCAAAATTAAAAAAAATAGAAGCTTCTCGTAAATTAGTGATAGATCATATAAACAAACCTTTAAAAATAAATTCACTAGCAAAAATATTTTGTTATTCTCATTTATTATCGCGAAATGATTTTATAGAAAAAATGAAATTTCTCCAAGGACCTTTTGAATTATATTTACATAATTCCGATTTTAATTTTACTGAAAAAAATCTAAATTTGTTTAACGAATTAAAAAATCTTACTTGCATTTACACTCAAAATATGGATACGATTCATCCTCATGTGCATCCTTTACCTATTGGTATAGCAAATGAAATGTGGCCTCATGGTAATTTGTCTATTTTCAATAAATACGTAGATCTTGTAAATATAAAAGATTTTGAAAAAACAAATGAAATATTTTTTAATTTCAGCGTATCTACCAATAGACCAAAGCGTGATTTATGTAAAAAAGTAATTGAAAGTAAAGAAATACCGTGGGTATCAAATACAAAAAACCAAGAAAATTATTTGAAAAATCTCTCCAGTTATAAATTTGCAATCTGTCCGGAAGGAAATGGTATCGATACTCATAGGTTTTGGGAGTGTTTATACTTAAAGGTTATACCTATTTGTAAAAAAAACAAATTAACTACATATTTTGAAAGATATTTTCCAATAGTAATATTAAACGATTGGAATGAACTAGATGTTTCCACGTTAAACTACGATAATTATAATTGGAACCAATATTTAAAATTAAATTTGCATACAATTATTCAAGATAGTTATACAAATGATCATATAATTGATGAAAACAGCACTAATTATAATGATCCCGAACATGAAAGTATATTTGATATAGTTATACCAATTGGACCTAATGATAATGAAAAAGTAATAAATCAAATACCTTATACTAAAAAAAATGTCATAGGTTATCGAAATATATATTTAATTTGTTTTGATCCTAGTGTAAACATAGATGGTTGTATTACAATAAATGAAAATATATTTCCTTTTAGTATTGATACCGTTGCACGCCTACATGGAAAATCTTGGAGAAATGGATGGTATTTACAGCAATTATTGAAATTATATGCGGGGTTTGTTATTCCAGATATTTTAAATACTTACCTCGTGATAGATAGTGATACTTTTTTCATGAAACCAGTAACATTTATACAAGACAATAAATGTTGCTATAACTATGGAAAGGAAAATCACCGCCCATATTTTCAACACATGACTCGAGTAGAACCTTCGTTGAAACGCGTGGAACCCGATAAATCAGGTATATGTCACCACATGATTTTTGAAACGGAAAAATTAGATAAGCTTTTCAAACTGGTAGAACAACGATATGAAAATAAAAAATTTTATGAAATATTTTTAGAAAAAGTAGAAAAAAAATTTCACACAAATGGTTCTGGAGCGTCAGAATACGAAATGTATTTTAATTATCTTTTAACTTATCATCGCAATGAAATAACAATTAGAAAGTTAAATTGGAAAAATGCAAAAGGATTGGATCATAAAGTGGATTATGTTTCGATACATTGGCACTTGGGATTTTCTAATTTAGATGAGCGACAAAAAATGATAGATGACTCTGAAAAAAAAAGACAGAACGTCGGTCGTTTATTATAAACTACCATATTTTTCTTTAACACCTCCTCTTTGTGTATTCCATCCTAACTTAAATCTAGGACATATAAATACGGTATCCTTAGGTATTTTGGTTTTATGTCTAATATTATAAATAGATTCCACATAATTAATATGTCTTTTTTCTTCACTAGCTATTTCTAAATCGAATAGTATATTAAAATATTCTTTTCTACATCCTACTAGTTCACATCTATTCCAACCACAAATAATTTGTCGCATACTATTGTATTTTTTAAAGTTTGTTGTTTGTAAAAACTTTGAAAAAGTTGGAATATAAAATCTACCGGTTATTTTTATAATAAAATTAAAGTTGTGTTTTTTTACGAGTTGCGAATGAATGTAAGCATAATTAATAGAAAACATTTCTAACATGCCTTTACTTTTCTTTCCACACGTTATGTGTTTTGTAAGTAGACCTGTATGAGATAAATTTTTTGTGATATCAAAGCTAATAATTTCAAATCTATTTGAATATTTCTCTTTATATTCTTTAAGTTCTGGGAAATTGTAGTTAGAATTTTCAACAACTATGATATATAAATCCGTTTCATCTAGCCAGGCTTTTATGGCGCGAAGATAGCAGTCTTTTCTTGAATCTGAATTTTTTTGAAATAGCGGAGCCGCCCCCGGTTGACATTTAACGGTACATGTTAATATAATTATTTTATCAGGATTACTAGTAGACATTATATAATATATATATATATATATATGTATTTTATATTAATAACGAAGAAACGAATGAGATTAAAAATATTTTAAATCTTCTCTTCATTCAATATGAATATTAAATCAATTTAATTTGTATTTAATTTCACCTCCCCTGTAAAAATTATTAATCATTTCAATATGTTGGATATAATTTTTGTATTGAGTTAAATGTTTAGTTTCGTTTGAATTATCGTCGTATAAATTTACTTCTCGCTTTGTTTCATTAGCCTTTGCAAAACCATAAAAGTTTATATCACAAATTGATTTCAAAAAAGAGGCAATGAATTCAAATCCTGTATGTATTGAAGTTAAATAAGAATTAAGAGATATTATATAATCATGCTGCCTTGAATATAATATATTATAAATAATAAGATTTCCATTAAAATAAGGTTGAATTTTGTTTTTTACGTCCAAATATGTAACTGCTTGTGAAGACCGTCCATTTTTGTGAATATAAAACGGGATGAGTATATTTTTACAGTTAATTAAATGATTTACTTCTATGTTATCGAAAGTTTCAATATCATTGCACACTAATAAGTCACATTTTTTAATATGATTAATTGAGTTATTTATACAAACAAAGAAAACATCTTTATGTTCATCTTTGTTTTTATATACAAGAGTAGGTCCTTTACCAAAAATAATTGCTTTTTTAAAATTATTTAAATCAAATAATATATTTTGAATGTTATTTTTTTGTATGATTTTTATGTTAGATCCATAAAATCTTGTTCGGGTATATTTATTACGAATAAAAATAGTTTCTTTTTTAATCAAAGAATTATTAATATCTTTATTAGTAACTTGATTTTCATGATGAACGTTTACCATGTAGGGTTTTGAATTATGTAAAAAAATAGGTGGACCGTGCTCAGCATTGATTCGAAAGTAAAGTTCACCGTCCATAAACCATTTTATGTTTACATCAAATCTTTCTGAAACAGACTTGTGTATAGTAAGGCAACTAGGGCAACCAATTCTGTTAGAGAATGTAATATCATGACTGAAACGTGGATGATGTAAATAATAAAAATCTCTGTGGTTTTTTGTGTGAATGTAACTATGAACCAACCATTTCTTTTCGCTTTGTTTTTTAAATTCATTTACAATTTCTTGAATAACGTTATCATGAAATAAATAATCATCCATAAATAAAATTTTTATGTATACACCATTACAATATTTAATAGCATTATTAATATTCTGTGAAATATTTCCTTTGTGATGTGGATTATGCACATATTTTATAGGATATTTTTGCGATGAAAACTTTTTGCATACCTCTTTAATGCTATTGTCAGAGGAATGATCTGATATAACAACTTCTATATTTTGATATGTTTGTTTAATGATATTTTTTAAGTTTCTAGTTAAAAATTCAGGTCCATTGCCATTTGCTTCATATGTTGATATTGCTATGGATACTAAATCAGTCATATGTTTTATAAATATATATATATATATTTATATGTATTATTATATTTTTATCCAATTTTCCATAAATAAATCATGTGTTTGTTTATTTGCAAGTGCTGGTCCAAACCACGTACTTGGGTAATACACTCTATTATCGTTATCGTTCATATAAGCGCCCCACCAACTAAAAGTACTATTTGCAATTATGTTATGTTGACATAAACTCATCGCGACCATTTGAACCCAATCTTCAAAATCATGGTTTATTTCAATAAATGTTAAATTGGTAAAATGTTTTTGGAGTTTTTCAATATTATTTTTTACCTCTTTTGTATCATGGCGTTCAAAAAAACACAATACCTTCCAGTCGTTTTTTTGTGTATCTTTTATTAATGTACGTATTGCATTAATATAATATTCTATAGTCATAACAAGATGACAATGTTGAATATGTTTATAATCACCGATACGAAAATGCAAAGAAACACTAGATAAAAATATATCATTATCAAATTTATTCAATACATGTTGCTTGTGTTTTTTTAAATCAATCATTTTAAAAATCGTATTCTTATTTTCATGAAAATATTTATAAGATTGAAAATATCCAACTAATTTTATAGTTTTATTTGTTGGAAATTCTGGTATATGGTTATAGTGAAAATTGGGCTCTTTATAGACAATTTTTGCGCTATTTTTATTTGTTATAAATATATTTAATCGTTGCAGAAAGGTATTCCAATAAAATGGTCGATTTTCTCGAGACGATTTTGTTTTTAATTCAAAATAAAACGGTTTTTTTATTTTAATTGATGTACTAATTAAAGTAAATATTTGAAATAGTTGATTACCGAGACCACCCATTATTTCTATCGTTATCATTTTAATTATATAGTAACACTTTTTAAATATATTTAAAAATTAATTGAACTATATTAAATAATAATATGTATATATTAATAATTTATACTTGCTTAAAAAATTTAAATAAATCTAAACAAATTAGGGATGCTATTTCAAAAATTAATTGTAAAATTATAATTTTATATGGAAATCCAGATTTAAATGAAAATTTTGTATACGACGGTGAAAATCAAATATTAATTGTAAAATGTAAAGATGATTATGATAATTTAACAAATAAAACATTATGTTTAATAAAATTTATTCAAGATATAGAACAATGTTTCAAAGGATTAATTAAATGTGATGATGATATAGATATTGATATTGATAAATTTAACAATTTCTTAAACGACTTGGATGAATATAAAAATATACATTATCTAGGTAAAATCACTTACACAAAAGAAATCTATAGTAAACATCATAAAGAATTACAAAAAAAAAATAAAGATTTATACTATACGTTTAATACGTATTATTGCGGTGGACCATTATATTATTTATCATTTGATTGTATATCTAAAATAAAGAATAAAAATCTAGATAAAAATTATTATGAAGATAACACGTTAGGATTTAATATATTAAATAATGGATTTGATATATATAATTATCCGATTTATGCGGATTTTTTTGATTTATATGATAATAATACAAAAATAACAGCACGTCATAAGTTTAAAACTTCAAAATCCCATAACTATTATATAACTTCAAGTAATATTTCTACTTTATCTTTTGTAGATAAATGTATAATGATATCTCAACTATTTTTTCTAGCGAATAAGCACAATCTTTCAATAAATTTAAATAATGATAATGATATTCAAAAATTATTTAATTTAACTTTTAAACCCATTAACAATAATTTATCTTACATAGACCTTAATTTTGATAACCGTTATCAAAATTTAGTTAATAAAAATATAAATGTAACTAAAATTAAAATTGTATTTTTTAACTTGGTTAGGCAAATATTTATATTTAATCTAAATATTCAGCAATCTATTTTTGATATTTTAAATAAACCTGAAATTAATTATAAAAAAAATAAGTTATTTGGAATAAATCTAACTTCATTAGATCCTAAAATAATGCAAACCGAGAATTTTGCATACATAATAAAAATAATAATGAAAATTAGTTCCTTTATATTTTTAATATTTTCAAATAAAGAACAAGATGTAGATGTAAGAAATATATTTAATAAATATAACAACGTTGTTTACCTGATTGATTATCCTGAATATAATAATAACTTACATATACCCATCTATAGTAAATTAGATAATTGTTTAGTTACAAATGAAAATGATTTACTAGGTATAATATTGAATTATAAAATTGAGAAATATTATTGCGTAAAAAAAATATTTGAAAAATTTAATATATTATTAGATAAACAGCATAGTATTATAAAAGTTAACATGTTAATCTAACATTACATGATTGTAATTGACTGTTTTTTTTTCAATATCACTATAATCTGGTAACTGAGATATTGTTCTAGGATATAAAATATACCAATTATCTTTTCTCTGTAATTGCATCCAATGGACATCAATTGCATACATTCCGTTATGAACATTGTTTAAGTTTTTTAATAGTAGGTTAATACCTTGTTTTATATTATTAATCAATATGTCGTAGTAATGTTGTTTAACTATATATCCAGTGGTTGTAAAGCTTTTACTTATTTTTAAAATATGGGGTGAAATTTTTTCGACCGGTTCTCTTAAATTTCCACCCAATAATAATACGTCATAATGTATATTTTTATCTATAAAATGTTTGTATTGTCTTTTAAACATTGGAATATCAGTAAAATGGATATCGTCTTCTAAAATGACAATATGTGGAAGATTATTTTCTTTTGCCGTTTGTAATAGTTTTAAATGGCTCATAGAACAACCGAGGCGACCATTTTTTGTTTCAACTGCCTTAAAACGTTTATAATTCCAACCCAATGCATTTAATTGTTTTTCAACATTTTTTTTTCTATCAGTTCGTTTTTCTAGATTTATATAATAAACGTGTTCCATTTTATACTATATAACTATAAATCGCTTTAAATTTTATTATATATTCGTATTACATTAAATATATTAGATAAAGTATGAATAATCATATTAAAAATATAATTGAATAACTATATAAAATGGGAAATAAAACAAAGGAACGGTTGCAAAAAAAGCTAGCAAAACGTCAGTTAACAAATTTGCCGCTAGTAAGTGTTTGTACTCCAACTTTTAATCGCCGTCCATTTATTCCTATGATGCTTGAAATATTCAGGCAACAAGATTATCCCAAAGACAAATTAGAATGGATTATTATAGATGACGGAACGGATCCAATTAAAGATTTAATAGAAACCGCAAATATTCCTCAGATAAAATATTTTTACGTAAGTGAAAAAATGTCGTTAGGGAAAAAAAGAAATATGTTGCATGAAAAATCCAGCGGAGAGATTTTAGTTTATATGGACGATGACGATTATTATCCAAGAGACCGGGTATCACACGCGGTAGAAACGCTTATTAAAAATCCTACTGCGTTGTGTTCTGGTTCTAGTGAACTATTTATTTATTTTAATCACAATAAAAAACTCTATAAATTTGGTCCTTATGGTCCAAATCATGCCACCGCAGGAACCTTTGCATTTAAACGAAAGTTATTAAATGACACAAGATACGAAGATCATGCTGCATTGGCGGAAGAAAAAGCATTTTTAAAAAATTATACAGTACCGTTCGTCCAGTTAGACCCCTACAAAACGATCGTATGTTTTTCACACTCCCATAATACTTTTGATAAAAGACGATTATTAGAAAATCCAAACCCAAAATTCGTTCACGAAACAAATATTAAACCATCTGTGGTTGTTAAAGATGCAAATATATTAAAATTTTTTACAGAAGATATTGAGCGACTACTGGTTCAATACGATCCGGGAAAACCAGAAAATAAACCAGATGTATTAAAGCAAATTAAAGAAAAAGACGCTCACCGAAATGCGAAAAACGTCCACGCTTACATAGAATCACTCCAAAAAAGAAATAGTGAACTTGGTAATTTATTAGAAACCCGAGATAAACAAATATCTGAGTTGTTAAATAAATGTAATGAATATAAAAGAAAAAGCGAAACAAGCGAAGAGATGTTAAAAAAAATCCAGGAACAATTAGCAAATGATGCAGAAATGAGCCAACATATGTAAATAAACAACTATAAATTTTATAAAACCGGTTTAAAAAATTATTAATAATTCTTTATAATAGTAATGGTTTTTCGCGAAAATGGTATAGATGATACACTTCATGATATTCTTTTATTTAATAATTATAAACAAACTATAGAAAACAATGAAATTATTTATAAAAAAAGTGAATATGACTATGATGAATTTAAATTAGTAATTGGTTCATCAAGTTATAAGTGTAGTGTTCCTTTAAAAAATGGATGTCAATATACGACCACATTTCAATGTTTAAATCAGGCAAATGATTATTTATTTAAACATTTTGAATATTTTAATGAAAACGTTTAGGTAACACGTTATATTAGAGATATTAAAATTATAACTTTAATATAACATTAAATGTTTAAACTAGAAGAAAGAATAGAAATAACTAATAAAATATTAACAATAACAAGAGACCTATTGAAAAATGTATCGTCAAATCCTAGATTAAATGGATTATATGTTTTTATATTTCATTGGTTGATATTAGGGGTTCCTTTAATTAAAATAATGCTTGGAAGCTTGGATGAATGGTTTTTTGTTTCCTGTATTATTTGGATGATGATTTTTATTTTTCATGTTTATTTCAATGGTTGTATCTTAACCCGTTTAGAAAGAAAATTATGGGATACAAAAGATTGGTATGGTCCGTGGTGTTTACCGTTTAAATTTATAGAAATGTATACAAATAAAAAAATAACAAGAAATTTTGCCAACACTACCTTTTATGGCTGGGGATTATTTCTTATATTTTACGTAATAATGAAAATAAGTTTTTTAAAAGTATTGAATAAAAAAAATTGAACTTACAATCATTGAGAATTTTACAATATTCAAAACATGGTTATGTCAGCAGCATTAAACGCGCTTAGTTTCCCTCAAGGTATGGGAGTATCATTGATAAACAGTGATCTAGCAAAATTCATGGGGATTTATCTTTTCTGGAGTTTCGCTCATGTAGCGGCATCTAATTTCTACACAAAATATTGTGCCGAGTGGTCTGTGTGGGGATGGATTTCGGGTGGGTTTAAGTCTATTACGCCTCATTGCAAAGCGGCGCTTTGGTTTCAGAATTCAACGTCAACATGTTTCGGGGCTTGGTGGATAACTACTGGTACCTGGTTTGCTACCAAGTTTAACTGGATCAGCGGTATTCCTAAGACCAAAACCCATTAATTCAAATGCATTCAAGGATGTATTATTATTATTATTAAATTTTTGCTTTTCATGTAATTGTTCATAAAATTTTTTTACTTTTTTGTTTACAAGGATATTTTTTGGATTAAATGATTTTAAAAACAAACCATTTAATTCTTTTACTCTGGAAAGAGCAACATAGGTTTGTCCTGCTTCAAAAATATTAGAACCTACATCGATTTCAGCGAGATCAAGTGTAGCACCTTGAGATTTGTGTATAGTGATCGCCCATGCTAAAACAAGGGGGATTTGTTTTACACCGACGCCCGGTATATTTTCACTTTTCCATATGTGTTTATTTACAGGTCTTTCTGCACCATTATTAAATTTAACTACGGGTATACCATCTTGTGTAAATCTAGTAATAATACCTAAACTTCCATTACATATTGGTAGGTCACTATTTAAATCTAAATTAACATTGCACATTACCTGTGAACCTTGTTTAAATTTTAGTGTGGTATCACAACTAACATTTTTTAATAGTATTTCCTTTTCTTTTGATATAACACTGGCTGGAGTAGATCGTAATTTATATTGTTCTTTTTCTGAAAGCGATATTTCTTCTTCTTTACAAGTTTCCAAGTGGAATTCTATTTCATCCCCGGTTAATTTACTTAATTCATCATTATTAATTCGTTCAACCATTGATTTTACAGGTAATAGTATAGTTGGTTTTAATTGTAGTTCTTCAGAAACATGACACCCCACTCTTTCATTTAGAATTTTTAAAGAATTCGTAGAAATGGTACCTTTTCTAATTTGATTTAATATTTTTGCATAAGTTTTGTCTTTTTGTCTAAATATTTCAGTAAATTCGATTTGACAATTACTTTCAAAGGTTTTATCCCAAAGATCCGTTTCAAAACAGAAAGCTTGTGTATCAATATCTTCTTCGTGGCGTGATTTTACGGGAGGTAGTTGAAAGAAATCGCCGGAAAATATTACTTGAATACCGCCAAACGGTAGTTGATTTCGTCGTACTTTTTTGGCTATCATATCAAATAATTCAAATAATTTTTTAGACATCATGCTAACTTCATCCACAATTAATACGTCTACCTTTTTCCAATTTCTTTTTTTACGACTATTTAAATCTATCGCTGTGGCAATAATAATATTTTCGTCTTTAGCCAATCCTATACCACCCCACGAGTGAATGGTTTTTGCACCACAGTTTAATAATAGTGCGGCGCACCCAGTCATAGCACATACCTGAACATTTTGTTGCTTTTGTTTTGCGATTTCAACCATTGTTTTAATAAGAAACGATTTGCCTGAACCTCCGGGTCCTGTCATAAATATATTTTTTCCTAGTTTAAATAAATCAGTTGCTTTTTTTTGCATTTCTGATAAATTACTTAAATCTATTTTTGGTGGTTCCGGTTCTGTCTCTGGACGACTTAGTTCAACAACATCTTTATATTCTATAAAATACTTATTAGCTTCATGTTGGGTAGTAAAACTCTTATATTTAGCTCCACTAAAACCATCTACCTGTTGTTTAGTCGTATTCCAATCGGTGTAAATTCCCGGAACTTTTCCTTTAATTACTGCGTACCATTTTGGGTCTGAATTCTTTTTATTTGGCATGTTAATATATTTTATTGCGTTATATCTATTTCAATTTAAAAATTGATTTATAAAAAGAAATGTTAATAGATATAAATAACAATCATGGATTGCGCGATTTGTTGCGAGACATTCAATCAAAGCACTCGAAAAACGATTACATGTAATAATCCTGACTGTGAAATAGAAGTTTGTAAAACATGTGTTAGAACTTATTTACTAGGAAATTCAAACGATCCGCATTGCATGAAATGTAAAACAGCGTGGGATCAAGAGTTTTTAATATCCAATTTAAACCGCTCTTTTTGTAAAAAAGATTATAAAGATCATAGAATGGGTATGTTGTTAGAGCGAGAACTAAGTAAAATGCCAGAATCAATGGTTGCCGCGGAAAAGCAAAAAACAATCGATGGGATGCATGTAGAAATTCAAGACATAGATAGAGATCTTAATCATTTTATAAAAGCGGTTTCTGCTTTAAAAGAAAAAAAAGCAAAAAAGCAACGAGATATCTGGAGGTTACAATCAGGAAATGTTAGTATGACAAAAAAGAAATTTATAATGCCTTGTTCTGTTACAAATTGTCGGGGATTTTTATCTAGTGCTTATAAATGTGAAATATGTGAAATCTATACATGTCCGGATTGTTTAGTTCCTATTGGTGAAAATCGCATTAATAATCAACATGTATGCGATGAAAAAACAAAGGAAAACGCGCAATTTATTAAGGAAACGTGTAAAGCGTGTCCTGGAATGTGTGGTGAATTTATATTTAAGATCGATGGCTGTGATCAGATGTGGTGTACTACATGTCACACAGCGTTTAGCTGGAGAACCGGTGAGATAGAGCGAGGTGTAGTGCATAATCCACATTATTACGCGGCGCTTCAAAATGGAGGTGGTATGGTACCTCGAGCTCCTGGAGATGTGGTTTGCGGGGGGTTACCTGATTTCTATCATGAAATAGACCGACCTTACAAAAAGGCAGTTCGCAAACTTCTTGACAATAAAAATATAGATGTTTTGATACCTAGAGAATGTTATTCAGAGTTAAAATGTCTTGATAATATATTTGAATATTGTTGCGATTTCACCGGTGCTCTGAGAGAAATCGAAAAAGATCAAGTTTTCAAAAGTTGTCTTGAAAAAAATAATCGAGAAATGAATATTTATTTGAAAACATATGTATTAGCAGAAGTTCTCTACAAAGAGCTAAGCAGTTTTCACCGACAGGCTAATCACATATCCATTATAACATTGGCCGATGAAAGAACAAAAATAGAAAACTATCGAGACAACGAGGCCCTACGTGTAGACTATTTGCTAAGTAAAATTTCAAAGGAAAAGTTAGCAGACATTGTTTACAGGTCAGATATTAAACGTCAAAAAGCTCAAGAAGAGTTATACATTTGGGAACTTATTAGTAATTGTTCAATAGATATGTTCCGTGACATAGCATCAAAATTGGCTGTATTTGAAGCGGAAAATCATGAAAATGTCATTACAAAGTTGTATGAATTACTATGTGAACTAAATGAAAAAACATTGGAATTTAAAAAGCTATTGCTATATTGCAACAACGAGTTTAAAAAAGTATCAATAACATATGGGCTTGTAACACCGTTTATTAGACTAATAGAAGTATCTTTGGATAATATAAAGGATCGCGGTATATTGAGGCACCGTGGTTCAACGCAAGCCGTTGCGACCTTAGATATTAAAAAAAATTATTTGAATATGCTTGATTATATTAATGGTGTAGTCAATAAACAAGCCGGTAGTTACTACAAGACTTACAATAGAATGATATTATCTACTGAAAAATGGACTAATAAGCAACGAGAAGTTCTGATAGAAGAAAGTGAATTATTTAACATTAGACAAAACCAAGCAGTTATTTAGATGATTTAAATATTAATATCTTGAAATCTATCTAGGAACATCTTTATTAGAAATTCTGAAACAGGTTTATCATGTATTTTATATTTCGCAATTTTTTTTTCTGGTATTTTCGTGATACCTTTGCCACGTTTAATATGGTCTGCACCTTTAAAGCATAGTGTATCGAATGCTTGCATAATAATTTCTTCTGTTTCGTTCATTGTAGTACGGTCTATTCTATATTTACTTTTGTATAAGTAGCGATTATAGTTATCTGTTTCATAAATTTTCAAATGCTTATGTGTTAAACAATTTCTAATAAGCCCAATTCCCATAATAGATCCTCCTGAGCCTAGTGCTTTTCTTTCAGCGATAATTGTAGGTAATGGTTTATTGAGCATTTCAAATACAATAATATAACTATCATTAGTAATATTATTGCTAATTTTTTTAGGACTTCCGTAAATACATCCTTTTAAATCGCGTGATTTTCTATAATTATCATTTTCTCTCCAAGTTTCTTCATTGAATCTTGTTGCACAAAGATGAATAATCATTTATAATTTTATTTCTGGAGAGATTATTCATTCAATTTTTCTAAATAAATATTAACGTCTTTTTGATTTACCTTTTCCGCGTTTCTTATTTTTTCTGCGTTTTTTACTTTTTCTGCGTCTTCTAGTTTTTCTAGATTTTCGTTTTTTGCGAGATTTTCCAGCAGTATTAGAAATGATCTTTGTAAGAAGTTTTATTTTTCCCATATGTGATGTCTTGGTTCTACCTGGTTTTAAGTCTAAAATTTTTAATTTGCTATCAGCTAAGCTTTTTTTTATATTCTTTTAATAATAATAAAGTATTTTTTCCAGTTTTGCCAATGTAACCAAACGTTCCTTTTTTACGCGGTTTAAATAAATAGTTGTTTTTTGCTTCCATATATAATATTTAATAGGAAAAAAAACGATATTGTTTTTTATGAAAATGATTAATATAAAATCTCTCCAGCTTTGTTAAATGAAAGTATTCAGCCATGGTTTCATCATTGATTTCTAAAGGTAGATCAGGTAAATTACATATGTTTGGAATAAGTTGAAATGCATATTTTTCCAAATATTTCATTCGATATCTTGTAGCTTCAAATAAGTAACGTGCTAATTTTGTATTTAAAAAATCGAAAAGTATTTTAAATTCCTTTTCCGTTTTATCAAAGATAACAAATTTATCTCGATTAGAGATACCGTACATACCCGTTTTATCATAGAAAGGAAATCCATACATCCCGTGAGCCATAACAATTTTAGGTAATATATAATGAGAACATGGAATATTGCTATATTTAATAACTAATTCAGGTTTTAATCCATTTAATCGGCAAGTATGAATACATGGGTTCATAAAATCTTGTGATTTTGTATCACTTAAAAAACATTTCTTAGAAATATCGTTTGTTTTCGATACTTTTAAATGTCCGTATTTCACTACATATTTTTTAAGTTTCTCGACTATCGCCGCCCCGTAAACCGGAATTGGAAAATTCGGCAAAAAATGATATGAAATAAAACTTTTGTCGTTTTCATCGTAAATAGGAATAATTCCATCTGTTAGTTGTTTTTGCAATAAAAAATAAGAACACGGAGTTTGAGCTTCTTTTTTAAAAAGCTTATTTGCTTTATTTCCTGATAGTGCGACTAAACTATGTATTTTATATTGGGTAATCGTTTCATACATCGCAGCTTTATCGGGCTTCATCCAGATACATGGAATAATTGTTAAAAGATATCCACCAGAATTTAAAATAGTTAACGCCTTTTTAATAATCCCCGTCCATACTGTTGTTCCGTCGTTTTCCTTGCTTTTTTCTTTATTTGTAGGTACTTTTTTTATAGAATTGTTATTAAACGGAGGATTTCCTATAATAATATCTATATCTGGTAATTCAAATCGTGTTAGAAAATCTCGAATATAAATATTTGCTTTACTTCCAAAATGATATCTAAGATCTTCCTTGTAAATAGGATTGATTTCTACCATGTAAAGCATGTTTTCAATGATGTGACTGCGCCTTGACTCTGGATTTTCTATTATATTCTCGAGAGATGTATATAATATTTCATACAAATATATTGAAAAAATACCGCTACCAGACCCAATATCCAGCCATTTTAAGTGGGGATTTTTAAAAAGATTTTTAGGAAACATTTTAAACATTTCTTCAACTAAATAAAGTGGAGTTTCAACTTCTCCGTATAATTCCTTAAAAATAGATGTCATAATATTAAAAGTTCATTAAATATTATGATATAAACTAAATTTCTTCCGGGTCGTTTGTATACAAACATCCTCCCGGATCCATATGTGCAAGTTGATTTGGTTGTCCTTCTCGGCAACCGTTACATGAAATAGGTTTTTTTTCATCTTTTTCTAGATGTTCTGATATACCATTGGTATAATGGTACCTTGAATGTATCGGACAATCGTTCAATGGATGTAGTAATGGTTCAGGTTCCATTCTATAATATATGGTTATTTTTTTAAATCAATACGATGAAACTTCAATTTTTTACATTGTTTTCATTCTAAAAAGTAAAAAGCTAAATAAGAAACCAGTGTAGTTCTAAAAAAATTGAAAGCAATCTTTTGAAAAAGAGAAAAGACATCAACATACCTACTTTGCGACAAATCGCAAAACTTCTCAACGTCCATCATGCCTAAGACTAACAATAACAAGAGCCCGTGCAAGCGCACCAACTCGCTAATTCGCAAGGGAGGCATCGCCGTTGTGAATAATTTGGACGACGCAATCTATAATCGCGTCGGAAAAGTGCTGGAAATCGTCGAGCGAGAGGCAAGCGGTTATCCTTTAGAAGTTCGGTTCTACGAAAAAATAGCAGTTTTCAAGCTTCATTACAACGGTCAGCTCTACATGGTTCCCTTGGCTCATCTTCGCAAAGCAACTAACGAAGAAAAGCGTGCCGATCCCCGAGAAAGCAACTACTGGAGAAATAGCGAACAAAGTATCAATTTGAGCAAGGTGTTCTGGGTCGAAAGACCGACAACCTACTCATTTTACTAACAGAGAAAAGGTGTGGGGTGGGTGAGGGTAAACAGAGATATATCTAGTATTTTTTAATTGATTTAAATAGATAAATAAAAATAGTTAATAATGCTACCTTTGCTTTACGTTGGTATAATATCATTTATAAGTTCTTTTACCGTTTCATATTTTTCAACTAGGGAAATATTAACATATAACTACAATAAAGATATATATCCATCAAAGACTAATTCAAAAGTTAAATTTAATTGTGAAATACTCGTAAGATACATACCTACCAGAGAAAGTATATCTAATGGAACTCTTAGTAATTTATGGTATACAAAAAATGATTATGAGGTTTTCAAAAAAAATCTTTAGAAAATTCTTTATCAGATAAAAAAATTGATTTTATATCATAGCAATTGTTAAGCTAGTAAAACCAATCAACATTATAATGAAAGATCTTTACATGAACAGCTTGAAAATCGATCGAGCTCATCACACAACTACAGAGGAAAAAGTGAGAGCCGCATTTCAGCTGGTACTAGGAGGCGATTATATTAAAGATTTACACCAATGGCCTAAAACTGATCGTAGCACCGGAAAGAAATATTTTACCATTGTTATTGTTTTTAATAAACAAAACTTTTCGGGACATCCTGCAGAGAAAAATGTTGTAAACATGAAATATCAACTAGAAAATGGGGACTTTATTCGTGTCTTTTATAGCGACCAAGTTAATCCTTATGGATATTTCATGAAATGTTATCAACACAAATTTATCGTTCGGAGAGATGGAACACTTGTTCCAGAGCTATTTCGAGGCCAAGTATCAGAATGCAGTGACAAAGTCGACGATAAACAGTTGCTAGTTAAAAAAATAAGCCAAAATGATTTGACATTACCTTTGGGTTGGATATTTTGGTAAAAATATAGCATTTGAATTTATGTTGTTTCAAAAAATCTTTAAATACTTAAGTGATAAATGAGTGTAAAATAGAAAAAATTGATCGTATAACATTTTTTTATAAAGTTTATAAAAAGATATCGAGATAAAGTTCTAACAAGAATGACCGAACTCGTTTTGCTAATTCAAGCACTTCCTGCGGAAGTTATGGAACAAGTCAGGTTGTATGCATGGGTGGATCCCGTGAAAGCCGATCTGCAAGAGTATATAGATAAAAAAGAAACAGGGTGGAACTGGTGGAAAGTGAGCCACGAGTGGTTGTGCTACTGTCAAGAAATCGAGGATTGGTCTTTGGTTTGGGGACGCGGCTTTTCGATTGACGGAAGCGGTATTGCCGCTGTGTATCGCGACGAACAAGACGTGCGTCTTTCAAACCAAGAACATTGGCGCCGAGAAAATCCTATCCGTTTTGCAAAGGGGGCGGCGGAAAAACAGACCGTCGCCACATTGAATATCGATTGGGAGAGCGATTTTGTTGAGATTATGACTGGGGATGATTTTGATTGAACCTGCGCGCGCCGTATTTTGTATTTAGTTGTTTTTTTACGCCTTTTAACATTTCAAACGCCAATATTATAAAAAAAAAAAAATTGAAATATGATATTATAAAAACTGAAATACAATATATTATAATAAATATAATTCAAAAACTATCAAAATGACTGAACTAATCCGTATTCCAAATATTGAAAACTATACTCAGGAAATTATTAATGGAGAACTTATACTTAGAGTAAAAAAAAAATATATCACAGAAAATGAACTTAATATGACGCAGATTAAACACTCAACGATTGAAAAATGTATAATCAAAAAAAAAGAAGCAATTATATCAACAAAGACGGCTTGGCGGTCTCTTTTAGTTGATATATGGAAATCTATGCCAACCCAAAAAATATTTCAAAATACTACATTTAATTTAAAATTAAAAAATCAAAATGGCGAAAAAGGTTATAAATGGTGCGATGATATTAATATGTCATTTCAAAACAAGGATGCGACAGGAACACTCAAAGAAATACTTAAGATGGTTAAAGTAAATAAATTTACCATTGAGTTGTCAATTAAATTAGAAACAGGTAGAATCGTTCATTTTAAAATAGAATAATCAGCATTTAAGACGTTCAAAGGTCTAAAAGTAATTTGAAAAAAAAATTGAACCTTTTATAACTTTTTTTCAATGGAAAACAACAAAAAGCAAAAAAGCAATGCCACCAATCTTGAGATTATTCCGCATGAAAGTGCTGGCCGAAGAAAATTTACAAGCCTACTTTGCTGCAAACGCACCTGAGAATAACCCGGACAAATGGGCGGTTTACACTGCCGACATAACCTCTCGTAGAGGTATTCCCTCGGGTCACCAATTTGGGACCGTGTTCAAACATGAGCCTGGCAGCCGATCCCACGGTGCCATTGAACTGTTTAAAATAAGCAAGGATTTTGAATTCATTAAATTCTATTGGTATAACAATATAATGGGAAAACCATACAATGTAGTGGAAAAACGCTTCCCCAAATTACAGCTCGTTTCCGGAAAGGATGTCATTATCGTTCGCCTGATGATACCGGGGATTTTCCGCTGCATTATCCGCCTCATTTGTCTCTTGAAAAGAAAAAGATCTCACATAGCACGACGTAAGTTGTTTCTTTTGGCAACTCATCGCAATTCCACTAGTCCGCTCCAGAAAATCGGATCTACCCTCTTTAGCATCACAAAAAAGAAAATTTACGAGTTCATTTAAACATAAAAAACACAAAAACACAAAAACAGATAAAAAAGACACTTTTTTATCTGTTTCAGAAAAATTGAAATCTTATCGCACTATTTTTTCTATACACACAAAAACCATGGAAATTACGACTGAAACTACGCCCGAAATTCACGAGAATATCCTCGCCGCCTGGCGCGCCCACGAGGAAAAAACCCTCTATAGAACGGTGAAATTTGGATCTCAACAGATAGTTGTTAATTCGGATGGCAAAGTCACCGTGATCAATGAGTTGATGGAATCCACCTACGACCCCCATGGTTCCGAAGAAAGCTTGTGCAAATTTCTCTCTATGTATGTGAGGTAGGCAGACAGTCAGGTAACATGCCTCACACCTCACAAAAATCAATAAAATCACTCCAAAAGTTGAAACTTATTTACCTCATACAAAATTTTTTTATGGTCGCGCATAAAAAATACGTAACGCAGAAATGAGTGCATATTGGAAAAAATTGAACTATCTATCAAAAAAAAATCGTAATGTAATCAATCCAAACACTTGTCATGAATAAGCTACACCCTTCACTCAAGACCAACCACATTATCACGGGAACAACCTCAAAAAGAAAACAAATCAATCGCCATGGAATTAAAATGCTGGATGGCGGAAAATGTCCCTTTGAAAACTGCGGTTATGTCAACAGAAATATGTTGAAGTCGACATTTCAAGAACACGTCAAGCAACATCACGCCGTGGAGGCAGGTTACACACACCTTACCTACATGTGTGGATTTTGTAAAACGGGTTTTACAAATAGAAGCGCATTGAACCACCACAACAGAAATCACCATGAAGCACATCGTTTTTCGTGCGATCAATGCAGTTACACGGCGGCCCAAAAAATAACTGTCGCGTGTCATATTGCGACAAAGCATGAAAAATGGACCTTATCAGCCTGTACCAACGGGAATGGCGAATGCGTGGTATGTGCGAAGAAACTCGGGAGAACAGGGCACATGGCTCATATTGCTGGGTGCCTTGGTTACACAAAACGGGTACAAGAGAGAAAGACACTCGCAGAAAAGAAAGCGCGTCGCACCGGTGTTGTTTTGATTATTAGAAATTAAACCAACAGCTTTTTGATTTCGTTTACTCTAGAATGATATATAAAAACTTTTTCTATTTTTCTTGTCTCGCTAGGTGTTTCACTTTTTTCACAGTATCTTGTTTTGTTACTTTGTGCAGCACTTCGATATCTTTCCATATTCCAGACTTCTACAAAATCTTCAGGTGCATCCATTTCTGAAATTAGCACAATATTATTTTGAGACCATTTCCTCATGATTTCCCAAAATTCATCGGTGTCAAATACGTCATAGTATTTCACATCTCGTCTATATTTAATTGGATACTTTGCTTGCTTGTAAGGAGGGTCACAGTATATAAATTTGTTTTTTGGATCTAATGATTGATAGTTTTTATTGGTAAAATGTACGGCTTTTCTTTTTATAAGCGGTTGAGTTCTTTTTAGACTGTTTACCATTTCTTTACAAAAATCTTCTTTTTTATCACCTAAATATTTCTGTGAGTAGGCTCCAAAAAATCTACCACCGAAACTCATTCCAAATCCAACAAAGGCTTTATATGCGTTAGGAGAAGGTATTTTTTTAGCTTCTAAAAATTCATCTTCACTAATCGAGCTAGGAAATTCAAATTTTTCCTTTTGTACTTCCTTCCACATTTCAATGAGGTCAGGATGATAGTCATTTGCTATAATAGAATTGGCACCCATGTCTTCGAGATCTGTCATATGTTTAAATACGCCCAGAGAACCACAGAAAGGTTCTATATAACCATCTGGTTTTATCATCTTTTTACCTGTGTTGGAAACGTAATGGTTCCATACGCTATGTAAAAAAGGAGATAAATGTTTTCCTAAACGCTGTTTACCACCTAAATATTTCATATTTATAAATACTATTATATAACTATGAAAAATTATACGCTATTCTCCGTATCGGAAGGACGTATGTCGTCTTCATCAATGTTTACGTCTACAATGTTGTTATTATAGACATGTTGAACTGAAGTATTTTTATCTAAACCAAGGTTCCATGTTGCCCATGCTAATCTATATCTTAAATCGTGTTGATATAAATAGCTCATATCTAGTTCAGTGCAATTATTAATATCATTCATGTCTATCAATGCTAGTTTTAATTCATTACTTTCTATTTGTTCGGGACTCCAAGTAGGTGAGGGCACGAGCTGTTTAATTACAAATTTTTTGTTTTCTTTATCAATTTCGGCTACAATAATAAATAATACGCTTTGAATTCCCTGGTTTGATTTAGGTTTCCAGCACATGTAAATATCTTTTTCAGATCTGTGAGTATTGATGTATCCTTCTAATTGATTTATACTTGTTACAATGTGCGCATCTTCTAATTCAAATAAACCAGAGGAAATCATTTTATTTTCTCCTTTCTGTTTTTTATTTTTAATTTTTTTTTCTAAATTATCGCGTTGTTGTTGAAATATAGTAACTACGATGTTTTGAAGCCAGTTTTTGCTTATAAGAGAAGCTTGTGCCGAGCTTATTTTATACAAATCTTTTGAAGGTGGTATAGATGATCTATACGTTCTTAATTTACCATTCGGTAATCTTCCAGGTGATAATGCAAATAGAAAATATAAAGTACTACTGCTAAATAGCCAAAAAAGTACAGAACGGGTCCGCATTGGTTTATTTATATAAATATATTTATATCCGTTATATTGATATTTAATTTATCGATATATAAGTAATAAAATTGATTTAAAAATTCCAATGATAAAACATTTATCAACACGATGAAAGGAACTAAAATTCCCGCCTTTGAAATGCCCGGTGATACCGGAAATAAAAAAAAGATATTTATTTATGATTTTACAATTCTTCCTTCTAGCTTATCAAACGCGGTGAAAGAGGTGGAAAAATTTTATGCAGATCAAATAATCGATCTTAAAGAAGCAGTAGACTTGTACGATCAAGCATGTTATGAATTACAAGGAAATAATGATAGCTATATATCTCAACTCGAAACCATTGTATTTGAATTGGAAAAAATTCGTAAAAATCAAAAAAAAATAGTAAAAGATACTGGTATAGGAATTAATTTAGGTAAAAGCAAACGCAGTTTTATTTCTTGTTTAAAAAGTCTATCAGGTTGTCATGAGTTAAATGTTTCAAAATATCGCGAAATTTTAAATATGCAAGATGATATCACTATTGAACAAGACGTTATACTAATTAAAAAAGTCTGCTATGGTGTAAAGCAAGCTGCCAGATGCAATAAAGTATTGCGAAATGGAAAAAAATATTAGAATATTTTAAGTAAAAAAATCATTGTTCTAAATAACACCTAAACCCACCCTAACCCGCTAATCTCTATCTATTCTTCGTCGCTGTCCGAGTCGCATTCGTCCGCCCAGTTGAATACGCGACGGGGCGCATTTGTAGCGATACTCTGGTTATCTTCGTCGTCGCTGTCATCCCATGCGTCCATCGACTTCCGTGTAGTAGGCATGGGGCTCTGGAACGGTGTGCGAGTAGTCGCTGCTACGGTTACAAAATCACTAACCTTGGATACTGTTGGCACGCCGGTTCTGCTTGAACCAGGGATACGCTTCCACTTCTGCACGACATTGCCTTGTTCTTGAGAAATCTTCGCAACTGAAGACCATGTGCTCGCAACTGGTGCAACGCTGGTGGTGCGCGTAAGAGACATCGATGAGGTCGGCGGAGGAAGTGGTCTACTGATCTCGTCATCAGAATCGCTGTCAAAGTTGAGTGCGGCGAACCCGGACTTACTTGTTGCAGTGTTATTCTTGTTAGACGATCCAGTGGTAGATTGCTTGGCGCGACGGCGGCGGCGATGCTTCGCGGACGAAGCATCACATTTTACGCCGTTCACGATGCTAACCCAATTTCCACTTGCTTCCGCAGCCTTTGCGTCGGCGATGCGCTCTGCGTTCATTTCAGCCTTCACTTGAACCGAGAGAGTACCGCCGTTTCGCTTGATACTCTCACGCTTCAACCACGCAGCCTTCTTCTGTTGGCGTTCAAGATTTGCTGCTTGCAAGGCCTCTTGGTGAAGGATGTGTGCGATCTTAGAGGAAGACATGTTGTGATTATATCACAAAGTATAGTTGATGCTGAAACTTTTAGAAAACGCTGGAGATCAATTTTTTTTTATATACACTCATTTCTGACTTACAGTTTTAAAAAATTCATCATTTTAAAAAATTGAAATTAGATTGAGCTGTTTTTTTTTATTAAAAAACAATGAACTGTCTAGTAAGATTTTTCTGTGGGTCGTATTATGAAGCAAGAGATATGATAAGAAGAGGAAATTTACATGTACACTATGACGATAGCGATGACGATGACATTTAAATTTTAAAAAAGTATAAAGAGAAAAACATCTATTAAGTAAAAAAAATTGAAACGATAAGCTAAAAAAAAGATAACAACATATACATACAAGTCATACAATGGCATATCAGATGGAACGATTTTTGGAACACGAGGCGCCAGCAGTAAAGCATCAACACGGACATCGTCGAGTAGTAGAATGGAATTTGGGCTCATTAAACACCTGCAGACATCAATGTAAATTTATGCCGAATAAGAAATGGAAGCCGGGCATGAGCGCCGAGGATGCAGAGCAAGCAGGTGTTAACGCACTGAAGGCTATTTACGCATTCTCGTCGCAAACAAAACTGGCTTACGAACGAGACTACAGTACGAAGCGGCGACGCGCGCGCGGCCATGCTCGCAGGAGCAAGATGAATGAACGTTACCTTGTTCCCGGGCAAGAATAGAGAAAGAGAGAGAGAATGGGGTTGGGTATGTGTGATTGTTTAGTTGTTATATAGAAGATACTTTTGTCCTTGTGGCGCAATGGATAGCGCGTCTGACTTCTAATCAGAAGGTTGCGGGTTCGAATCCCGTCTAGGACTATGGCACTTGTGCTTTGCCAAATATAAGCGCCTTAAAAAAATTTGTCAAACATCATGTTTAGACCTACCATCGCACTGTAGCGCAGGGGAAGCGCGTTAGGCTCATAACCTAAAGGTCGTAGGATCGAAACCTACCGGTGCGTATTAGTTATAACTTTTTTATTTAAATATTATATTCCCATGTAGTCTAGGTGGTTAGGATAGTCGGCTTTCACCCGATTGACCCGGGTTCGAGTCCCGGCATGGGAATTATGCCTTTATAGCTCAGTGGTAGAGCACTTGCCTTGTAAGCAAGGGGTCCAGAGATCAATCCTCTGTGAAGGCTTTTTAATGACAGTTTGTCCGAGTGGTTAAGGAGGTGGACTTGAAATCCACTGGGCATTGCCCGCGTAGGTTCAAATCCTGCAGCTGTCGTTTAGTTATTCTGTTATCCAATTATCTTCATCAGGATAATCCTCATACGGACATCTTATAATTCTTTTTATTGTAAAAGTATGTTCTTTTATAATAGATGTACACAATCCTAAGGTATCAGTTTGGTTGTCAATTGTATGAACACTAAATTTCTTATGGAACCCGCATTTACTACAATACATAATCGAATATCCTGACATGACATTAAAATGAATATCGTGAAATGTATTGTATTTAACACATGTATCACTTATTTTTTCATTTTTTAGCTTAAAGTCTTCATCGTCAAAATTACCAACATATTCAAAACTTTCATCACATGTAATACAAGTATTTTTTTTTATTACAATTATTCCATCCACTCCATATTTTAAATAACAATAAGCTAGAAAATCATAATAGTAAATATCATTAAAATATGTAAGAGTTTCTTTTGTTTCACTCAATGTATCATTGATAATGTGAAAAACACCAAAAGATATTTTTTTTATTTCGCTAGGATAAAGACCTTTTATCATTTTTAAATCCGTTAAAATACTTTTCATTTTAACGGACTTTTCAGGATTTATTGCAAGGATGCTCCACAGATGGTAAAAATCATCAGGAATACATTTATTTTGTAATTCCTCAACTGGAAAAACCGCATTTTCGTTGTACTTCATTTTATATATATAATAAATTATATATATATATTCAATTTTAATACCATAAATATGTTTTTAATAAATTATTTGGATAACTATAAATATATTTTTTAATCATGATATAAAAAAAGGTATCATTATAAAAATTATTAATAGCATAAGCTTTCAATAAAAAATTAATAAGTATAAAACGTTTTTTTGAGTGCTTTTTTTTGAGATAATCAGTAAATAATATGGTTAATGGAGTAAAGTTATATTCATTTAAAATATGTAATACAATGGAATCTATTTTTACATCGGAAAATGTTGCTTGTAGGGTCATTGTCATAATTACATATATAATACAAAAAAATTGAAATAGAAATAAGTATTGTACGAGATGTAATCAGACAATGTTGCTTCCACGAAATATTACCCGCTTGACTAGTTCTTTGATAAAACAAAGTCCATACACATTTGATGTTGTTTGGAGTGAGAGTAATTATCTTCTTGTAAAACTTAATGCCAAATACCCCGAAGGTCCCGGTGAAATTCCGGACTACGATCTTAAGTCGATAGAGTGGCAACATGAAAAATCCGCACACTTATACGAAATTCGTGAAATAAAGCCACCGGTTTACAACGATCGGCGGGATTGGCGCTATCTTTAAAACTCTTGAAGGTTTTCTCTCCAGTCCGGATTCTGAGTTTCATCGAGATAGTTTGTCTAAATAAGAAATCTTTGAATTAGCCTTAGATAACCTTTTTTCTAATATTTATGTATTCGCACTTCAGTTTTTGAAATAAAAAAGTACTATATTCAAAACAATAACACCCCCCTAACCCACACTCACTTATCTTGTCACTCTATTACGAACTCTCACCCTTCATGTATTTGGCGAAGTTCATTTCATGAACTTCATTGAAATCTTCTTCACCGCGCTCGTCGGAACATTCGCAGAACATTTCCCACTCGCCACCAAGCTTATCGAAGAACATCTCGAGAAATATCTCGGTTTTGGTCTGTGGAACTGGGACGAAGCGGTCGGCGCGCAGGGTCGATGCTGCGGGATCGTAATCCTTGAACGCTGCGCGGATTTCTCGAATGTCGACTTTCTCGAATGACACGCCACTTTTAGCCAACTTGGAAATGTTCCAGAAAGTAGTGTTGCTCCATTCAACGTATTTTTCCATAACATTTTCAAATTCGCTATCCGGCGTTCCGTCGGCCAGGGTCGGTACCTCGGCGCCGTACGCCAGGCGGTGCTGCTGCTCGGCTTTCTGCTGCTGGAGTTTTTCCTGATGCGCGATGATCCGTTCAAATAGTTCGGCCTTTTTACCTGAAGCACTGAGGTTGTACGCTCGGCACATCTCCTTCAAGGCAGGTACCTTCAACTGTTCGAGAATTTCGCGCGAAAACATTGTGTTTGCTAAGAATCTAGTTCTTAAGGATGGTTTGATGCTTGTTGTACTCAAAAGGAAAGAGGTTTCAATTTTTTTTTTAACACACTCATTTCTGACTTAGCAAAATGAAAGAAAAAAGTGTCTATACTACAAAAATGCGCGCAATCTCTCTAACGTCCGTTGTTTTCACTCCATTTCTTCCAATCATCTATTTTTTTATGGATTGTTCCGTTGGATACCCATTGGCTAATTTGCTGTTGGGAATAAAGTAAATGCAATGGTGTGTATTTACTTAGATCAGGTAGTGGAGGCGGTTTAACGCCACGAGGGAAATTGCTGTCACCTGTTTCCATGTATGATCCATTTTCGTGTCGTGTATCTCCTGAATATTTGTTTTTAATAAATAGAGTAGTAGTGGGTATATAGTGTAAAGAGAGTTCCCAGTGCTCGTGGTCGGATGGCGCAATTCCGAAACATTCTTTAATCTCTCTGGACCGATCTCTTTCCGTAAGCATTTTGTCGACGACGTCTCTCCATAATGTAGGCCATTCATTTTGCGTATGACGAATGATGTTTCCGTGTTCTTGAAGTTCTTGTAAATTTGTATGTCCCCATTCATACGCAGACAAAGTAACCGCAGATGGTTCAAAAATACAGTTGCGATCTGGAAAACAGGAATTTGGTTGTTGTGACATGGTTGAGTGGTGATACATATATCACTATATGGCTTTATGTTTCAATTTTATTGTGGAGATAAAAAAAAGGATCTAAACAAATTCTAACAAAATTGCGCGCGCGCTCTCTCTATACTTGTGAGTCGCTGCCAAGGAGCTCGGACAGTTCATTGTACGCGCTTTCAAATGCCGCGAGATTGGCCCGAGCAGCGAGGACGACTTGTTTCATCGCTTCAAGTCGCTCTTGGATTTCCGCAGGCCCCACGACTTTGCAGTTGGGTTCCTCCTCAACCTCCTCTTCCTCCTGGAGCTCTTCCTCCCGCTGCTGCTGCTGCTTGGCGAGCTTCTGCTTTTCCGTGAGTGGTCCAAAAAACTCATCAGGAAGATAGGCGGCGGCTTTTTCTTTTTTGGCGGCGGCTTTCTCTGCCTCCTTCTCTTCTTGTTCTTCTAACGGGTGTTGTTCGGTAGCCTCTATTAGCGCATCGTGTTCTTTCGTCCACTCTGCCATCTCATTCTCCGCCTTCTGTTTTTCTGGTGTTGTTTCTCCCTCTTGATCGAGGGATGCGGTGGCAACTTCTGTTTCGCTCTCGAAAATTTCTTCTTGCTGGAGTTCTGCATTGACTTCGGTTATCTGCTCGGTAACTGATGACGGAAGATTGGTTTGTTTTTTCTGCTTTTTCTTTTCTTGTTTTTCGGCCTTTTTGGCTTCGGTCGCAGCCTTCTTCGCTGCACGTTCTTCTGCCTTGCGCTGCTTCTCGACTTCTTGAGCGGCCTTCTTGGCTTCAGTCTCCGCCTTCTTGGCCGCCTTGGCTGCATCCTTTTCAGCCTTGGCAGCCTCCTTTTCAGCCTTTGCAGCCTCCTTGGCGGCTTTCTTCGCCGCAGCTTCTTTTGCCTTGGCTGCCTTGGCTGCGTCCTTCTCAGCCTTGGCTGCGTCCTTGGCGGCTTTCTTCGCCGCCGCTTCTTCTGCCTTGGACAACTTAGGCTGCTTTACTATTTCTACCGCGCGGACTTCTTCAGCATGCGAAGTAGTAGTCTGAGACATCGTTACAAGAGAGTTTATGGTTTTACCACAAGAGTTGTTGTATGCTTAACCTTTCACGTTATCTTGAATGTCAATTTTTTTTTTATTGCACTCATTTCTTACTTACATTTTCAAAACTCTTTTAAAATTTTTGAAGAAAAATTTTTCAAAAATTTTTCAAAACTGTTTCAAAATTTTTAAAAAAAAAATTGACACGAGAACAATAGTTTTTATTTTTAGTTAAAACTAAAAGATATGGATCCAATTTCCAAAAAATTCGACATGATGTACGAGTATTTTATAAAAAATTCACCAGTATCTGAAAAACTGCATCAAAAACAAGGTATCCGTTGGATGTTTGAAACGGAAACAGTGGAGCCGTTATCTTTACATCGTGATGGCGAGGAAATTCGTTTACCGAGGGGAGGTTTACTTGCCGATGAAATGGGTCTTGGAAAAACGATACAGTTTATCGGATTGATGTCATTTCGTCCTGTAAAAACGCTTATTGTACTTCCTCTTGCGTTGTTATCTCAGTGGGAGACCGAGTTGAGACGAATTGCCGGTCACGCACCACTTGTCTATCACGGCGCAAAGAAAAAAACTACATCATATGAAATGATTTGTTCTGAGAAAACCCACATTGTTTTAACTACTTATGGAGAAATCGGTTCTAGAAAACGCAATGATGATGTTGAATACCCATCGATTTTGCATCTTGTGAAGTGGGGAAGAGTGATATTTGACGAAGCCCACCATCTTAGAAATGAAAATACGAGTGTTTATCGAGGAGGTATACATTTAGAGGCAGAACACAAGTGGTTGGCGAGTGGAACCCCTATTCAAAATCGTCCAAAAGACTTAAAAAATCTCTTTAAAATAATTGGATTTACGGGTTCTTACTGGGATGATCTACTGACTACACCTAAAAAGCTAGAATTTATTAAGCAACAGTATTATTTAAAACGTACAAAAGATGACATAGAAACCGGTTTACAACCTGTTATTGAACGAACCGTCAATGTAGCTTGGAGCAACAAGGATGAGTTTTACTTATCTCAGAATATTCATAGCGTGTTTAATTTTACTTCATTGCGTCAAGGACATGAACTGGACTCGGCGATAGCCCATTTAGCAGAAGAAAAAGGTGTTTTACCGCTTTTAATTCGCGCAAGGCAAAGTTGTATTATGGGTGACATGCTTGCAAATTGTTTAACAGAACTAGTAGAGAAAGAAGACAGTTCAAGTAAAATATCACTAGAAAATTTGATAGGTGTCTCTAGTAAACTTGATGCGGTTGAGAAACACATCATTTCCCGTAGAGAAACGGGTTCAAAGATAGTGTTTTGTCATTTTCGAAAAGAAATCGACTTTTTACAGAAAAAACTTGCAGAGAAAGGGTTCTCTGTTGAAAAGATAGATGGGCGAACTTCAAAAATAGAACGCTCTGAAATCATTGGTTCAACATACGATGTTCTCATTCTTCAGATACAAACGGGCTGTGAAGGTCTAAATCTTCAGCAATATTCAGAGGTTTATTTTGTGAGCCCTCACTGGAACCCCGCGATTGAAGACCAGGCGATTGCTAGGTGTCATCGGATAGGTCAAACGCAACAAATATACGTATTTCGTTTTGAAATGAATTGTTTTCACGAGGAACAAGAAGAAGAAGATTGCGATGATGAATTTGTTTCTCAGACGTTGGATTTCTATTGCAATATTATTCAAAAAAGAAAAAGAGCTTACTACTCCATCATATGAATTATTTATTTGGTAAAAAATTTTTTTTTACATAGTAGTATGAAGAATAAAATACTAATTTCTATTAATATTTATAGCGAAAAATATTATTTGAGACAATTGAATAATATAAAAAAATTTTGTTTATTTGATGATATTACAATAATTTACAATTGCAGCAAAAAATTTAATGATAAACTTCTTACTGCGTATAATTGCGATACTATTAAAATAATAGTTAATACGGAAAAAATAGATAAGAGAAGACATACTGGATTAATAACTAAGGGGATCTTTTCAAATTTTCTTCATGAAAAAAAAAACAGTTATTCACAAGTTTTAATATTATCTGAAAGGTCTATTTTTTGTAATTTTTTAAGTCAGGATATTTGCTGTAATAAGTTAACTAACTGTAATAATAATTTAAAATTTAAATATAATCATATAACAAATAAAACTTATTCAACAAATTGTGATAAAAAAGCCTGTAAAATATGGATAAATTGGAAACATTTAATAAATTATAATTTGAAAAATAAATTAAATAAATCTTTAAACTTATTGGAAACAAAATTTATATGTTCCGCACACGAAGGATTAATATTAGATGGTAATGCATTTAAAATACTTAATGAGTATATAATAAATTTAACGAGTGATAAATTAGATATTATTTATAATAGTAACTGGTGTATCGAAGAATATATAATTTCTAATTTGTGTTACAATCTTAATTGTAAATGTAATAGTTTATTAAGATCGGGAAATAAAATTATTTATAATATGAAAACAAATCCAATGTTTAATCATTATAAATGTATTACTAAAATAAAATTGTAAATATTTAATAAATAGTTAATATAATTAAACAATGATAGTTTTAAATCCAGTTAGAATAAGACCATTACCCATATTTAATAAGTATAATATTATAAAACTAAAGCAAATTAAACCTCTTTCTTTATACGACAAGGTATGTTTGTCATTAGTTATACCTCATGGATTAACAGATTTAATGATTTATCCTAGAGAGATTTGCATGTTTAATTACTTATATACATGTTTTTTTTATAGTATTTATTCTACAAATTTAAGATATATTTTTTTATGTTTATTTTCACTTTTACATATAAAAAATGATATACCAGGAAATTTTTGGATAAAAGCATCATATAGTATGGGGGTCCATTTATCATGGGTTTTTTTTCCAAAAATAGCACTAAGTTATTTGGCATGGTTCCATACATTGTTTCACTATTTAAAATTGGCAAAAGTATTAACTACTACAAATAAGATTATTTTATTAGCCTCTACAGTAATTACGTTTTATATAATAAATACTAAAAATATTAATGATATAAATAATAATGGATTATGGATACCTTTGGTAATAGGGCATGTTATAAATAATTCTTAGGTAATCCAAGATGTTTTTCTACAATCTGTTCCGCTATTAATTACTACATTCTCTGGTCTAGGTAAGTATTTTTCATTAAAATGCTCTTTTTCCTTATTTTCTAATTTATTGTTTAAAGTTTCTAATTCTTTAAAAAGTGAACCAACCATATTGCTTAAATGATCGTCGTCATTTTCTTTGCATTCCGTAAGATCTGCAACAATACAATTCATTTCTTTGCGTATAGCAGTTTTTTTTTTGCAAGATTTTTCCAATAACTCCTGCTGTTTTAACTTTTTTAATGTATTGAACTTCATTTTTTTTTTCTCGGTATCTTCAAACCATATAGACTCATCGTTATTTTTACTAATTTCATTTTGCTGATCTCTAAATGGATCTAGTAGATCAGCGATAAAAGGGTTCATTTTTTCTGGATCGATAATAGGTTTGCAGCATATACTTTGGTTGCATAAACAATTACTGTTTAGATTATCAATTTCCGCATAAGAAACAAGTTTAGGTTCGCAACACAGTGTAAAAATACCCCATTTCTTTTTAATAAGTTCTGCATTTTTAATTTCTTGTCTAAACATTTGGTCTATAATAGAAAATGCGGAACGTAATAGTAAAAATTGTTTGATTAATAATCTTTTTCTAGTAAATAGTTTAATTAAATATTGTTTTAATTCTATAGTTAGTTGCTTCATAAGATCATCTTTTTGAAGAATACTAAGATATCGTATTTCATTTTTTACATTTTTTAAACTGGTAAGTGTTTTTTTTTTCAGATCATTTATTTTTTTAATAATAGAAAAAACATTTGTATTGTATGTAACGGGATAGCGATAACGTATAGCTCTTGGTATTATAAAAGTATTTGCTTCTTTAATTTCAGATACTTTTTTTTCAACCTCGGCTATTTGTTTTTTACCTTTATCTTTTTCTTCATTTTCAAACAAAAGTATATTTCCAGATGTAAATTCTACGGAGGTTTGTATTTTATCGTATTGATGGGAAGAAATTTTATGTGCTTCTGAGGCAGCTTCTAGTTTTAAGTAATTTACTACTGCCAATAAAAAAGCAATAAGGGCATTAATGCAAGAAATAACTGTAGCTCCATATTTATAAGGTTCTAAAATTTCAGATAATACGGATGCAATCGCCGCAAGAAGAATGCATGGTAGCATTAAAAAATATAATTTTTTTTCAACATAGGCTTTTGATTCCATATATATAATTTTTTGTCCTTTTAGATATCCTGCTAATATATCTAATGCAGACGAGTCTTTTTCGCGTTCGGTCTCATAGTATTCTTTTAATTTTTTGTCTACTGCTTTATAACTAATTTTTTTTCCTAGTCCATGCGTTTCTCCATAATATTTTTTTTTAATAGTATCGTTAAATTCAATCATATTGTTACGTTTTTTTTCATGTATAATCATATCTATCTCATCGGTACTTTCCTGGGTTCTTACGCTATCAGTGTCACCATCATCACTGTCTTCTCCATAACTTTCATTGTCATCGTAGGTAATATCTTCACCGACTTCAAATGTAATATTGGATACATCGAGAACATCTATATTGGAAATATCTGTTAATTCACAGCCATTACTAGTTTCTTCCATACTTATTATATAAATATTTTTTTAAATACCTGTTGAACCGAAACCTCCTGTTCCTCTTGCCGTTTGACCCATAGTATCTATATCTTTCACAAGAATTACTTTAAATGGTGACAAATCATTAGCGCAAATTTGTACGACGCGCTGGTGTTTTTCCAAAATCCTAACATGATTAGTTGAGGTGATCCCCATGCTTATAATATCAAAGAAAGCGCCTATGTTTCCTCGGTATCCGGAATCGATGATACCTACATTATTTGCTAATCTCACCGGTGTTTTAGCAATACTAGAACGAGGGTAAAGATAAAATGGACTTGGACCATTTACAATAAAAGGAGATGGTATAGAATTTCTGTCTGAACTAAGAAAACCTTCTAAACTTGAAAACATTGCTGTTTTAATATTATAATCAACTTTTTCAGGTGTTTTTTCAGGGTAAAAATCCTTTGGTACATATAAGTCAAAGCCGGAATCTGCATATTTTTGGTCTACTTTAAGGTTATGTTCTAGAATAGCAGTTTTATATCTTTCTTCAAGATCATTATCATTAGCATTTAAACTAATAAATAATACTTTTCCTTTCCATAAACATTTTTGTTTCCAGGTCCATAGGTGGTGTTCATCTCCTAGCTGCAAATTAGCACGTTCTTGTTCATAAAGCATTTCACGTTCACCGAAATCGATTCCTTTTGGTAGCTCGGCGTTTTCCGTCATGCTAGCCATAATTGTATATTAAATATATGAGTTTTTCTATTTCAATTTTATAATTTAATTTTATAAAATTGAAATTTAAAAAATAACAAAAATACTTACTATATGATATCTAACACAGACGATCGTTTAATTGCTCGTGCGATAGAAGAGGCGCGATATTCTCCTTGTAAAGTTCGCCATGGTTGCGTGGCATCAATAAATGGAAAGTATATAGCAAGCGGACACAATCATTTTCGGTTACGTTCCAATAATAATTTAATGAGCCATCCTTGTAGTTGCCATGCTGAAATAGATGTTCTCCACAAATGTTTAAAGATAGTAAAAAGGCAAAATCTTAAAAAACTAACATTCTATATTGTAAGACTCTCCAGCCTTGAAGAAATAAAAGGTTCTGCGCCTTGTGTGGACTGTGGAACTAAACTATCAGAATACAACATAAAAAAGATTATATATTCCACAAATAATAGTTCATTTGTTTGCATTAAATGCAGAGATTATGAGACATCATTTACAACCCGAAGTAAGATAGATTATAATAATGGAGTTTATATGAAAAAGCGGTGACATTTACCAATTCCACTCATGTTGTGGTTTACTCTTATTAGTATAAGGTCCGGACCCATGTGTATAGATAACATCTGAGTACTCTTTAATTTTTTCTTTGCTGCTCCAGTTTTTAACACACACTGCCTGGATATTAGAATCACCCCATCGCTGATTTTTAATATTACCAGTTTCTTCAACTGCATTAAAAAAAGCTTTTATTTCCGGGTTATTCCAGAATTGTATTCTAGTGATGTGGAAATTATTGTAAAAATTTTGAACGGGATATAATTCTTTATTGAAATATTTTTTACAAAATGGTGTAAAGGTTTTTATAGTGGGTCTATGGATGTCTTTTTTTCTTCTTATGTAACCGTAATCATAGCCGTTTTTATGCATATCTTGAAAAATATCATATTTTATTTCTTCATCAATAAAACTATCATCGTCTAATCTCATAGCATAATCGTAGTCCCATAAGTATTTATATACAGGATAACTATAAAATCGGCACATTTTATTGAAACCCGCGCAATTTTTCCAGGGATCTTTCATGCCTCCTGTCATATCCATGGTCCAATCTTCTGAAATATCTATAAACTTTATGTTTTCCCCACCTAGAGATTTGTCAATAATATATTTTTGTTGTGATTCATCTATATTTCCTTCGTGAAAGATAACTAAAGGATAATTATATCTGCAATTGAAATTATTATGAATTAAAGTATTTCTTTTTATAACACTGTCATATTTTTTGACATCTTTGTGACCCCTTATTAATCCCATGATAACACTTTTTTTATAGTCTTTTGTTTCCGACATTTATAAATTAAATCATTATAAGTAATTTATAAATTAACCGCATTCTTCAGTACCGTCACAACCATTTTTATAATAGCTCTTAAATGCTTCGTTTGCTTGAGAATAGGTAGTACTACAATTAGCTGTGTCTGCTGCATTAACAATGAAAGGGAAAGGTTTTTGCCAAGGTGAACATATGGTGGCTCGGTTTTGAATTGCTACATTATTATAATCACTAGATGTCATAGTAGTTGTTGTATTATCTACATATCTAGCGTTTGGATGTAATTTACCACCTATTCGCGTATACGCGCACATATTTTGATTATCCGATTGTTTTTCAGAAGTATCGTTTTTAGTAGTAGCTAAAATTCTTTTATTTTTAATGTAGTCTCCCTGTGAGACATTTCCATGAGGTTCTATGCGCTGAACCCAGTTGTTACATATTTTCTGCATTGTTCCGGGACGTGGTAAATTATTGCAGCCATTTTCAAGAATAAATTGTGAAACCATATTATGACCTGTATTCGTACAAAAATAATATAACGGTGTATCTTTTGTCATGCTATCTGAAAATGTCAATGTTAAAGTATTCTCATCTATTATCCCTGCATTTACACTTGCGGTAGAGGAAATATCAATAATATCAGTAGATGGATTAAAGGCAAAAATATCATATGTCTCTTCATCTCTACTTGGCTCCACATCACTTATATAAAAAGGATGCTGATCTTTAGAATCATCTGGTAATCTATGAAAAATATACGTATTATTTAAATATAAAGTAAATTTTGGTGTTAATTCATTTAAACCATTTGCATCAGTATAAAACTTATAGTGATTTTCACTAACACAACTGTCAGTATAGGTTAATAGATTATTTCCGCCCATATACCCGTGGTATAGGCACTTAACAGATACTGTACCAAAATCTCCCATTACTTCTACACGTATTGATCCATAATAATACATTTTAGAATCATTTCCTTCTGAGCCCTGATCTGCATTCTGCTCCACGCCGTCATTGTCATAATAGGAGACTCCAGTATAAGATATTAAGTGTTTTTTTTCTTCGGGAATTATTATAGCCATTGGATGATCGATTGAAATTCCGGTAAATATATAAGTACCGTTATATAATCCATAACTTATATCTGAATCATATGTATCACTATTATTGAAAACATATTTATTTCCACTACTATTAACTACATTTACTTTAGTTATTGGAGTAAGACACTCTATATTGGTCGGATCATCTTCATCCGCGCCATTTGGAGTAACCCATAGATGTATTGTTTCTGCAAGTTCTTCTTCAACATCAATATCTTTTGCTTGTTGAACTCTGCTACAATTGTACGCTTTTTGTGACCCTACTGATTTTTTAATATTTTTAGAATTAGCATAACAATAAGGGTTTCGGGTCATTCCTGCATAATTTTTACCTACATAACTTAAGTTGCGTTTGGTTCCATTCAAAGAAAAGGTTCCCTGTTTTGTTTTATTAGTTTCTTTAGTTTTTCTTTTTAATACGGCCAAAGACATATATTATAGTATAACATTATAATAAATAATGTTTATTGTATAATATTTTTGTAATTCTTTCGGTATAGCTTGGATTAAACGATGTTTTAAAATTTTCTAAATGTTTTAAGTCTACAAAATATTCCATAACAGTTTTAACATCTATTTTAATATGTTTTCTACGATTTTTCATTTTTTTATAAGTAAGAAACATTTTTAAACATAATTCCTTTGGACTTTCTGTATGTGGTGAATGGCTAGCATTTTTTAAGATTACGCATGATTCGGGATATAATTTATCTAATAGTTGTTTTTGTTCTTTTGGTATAATTAAATCATTTTCTCCATAAAATACTGTAAATGGTATGGGTATATTTATTAATTTTTTCATAATACTATTATTCCAATAACCTCCAGTCCATTTATATGTAATGTGATCTCCAACTATGTCAGGCCCCCAATTGTTTTTGCTATTATTTAATATGTAACTATAAAGCGCGTAAGTATTATATTTAAACAAATGAAAAAAACTTTGGGCGCACATCAATCCTATTTTACCTAGATAGGATGGTAAATGAATTACTTTATATTTAAATACAAAAGCCCAGTATGCTCCATAGCTACCGAATGTAGGTAGTAAACCTGGTGGTTCTATTAACATTAGTTGTTTTACATGTTCTTTAAAATGAATACTATAATAAGCTGATATATAAGCTCCCCAGGAATGTCCTACTAATATGATATTTTTTAATTTTTTAGTTTTAAAAAATTCTTTCATTAAGGTAACATAGTATAAAACACCTATTTCTCCACGCAATGTTTCATTATTATCTGTATGGCTTCTACCAAACCCCGGTAAATCTAATGCATAAATATTAAAATACTTATTCAGATATTTAAATATAGGTGATAAACAAGTGGCTGATGAAGCGGTACCATGTATTATAACTATAGTAGGTGCACTTTTAGCTTGAGATGGTACGTATATCCAGTGCAATTCTGTATTATAAATTGAATTTTTATCAATAATAACTGTAAATTTTTCATTATGATGAGAATATAATAAATTATTGCTATGTCGGTTAATTATTTTGTCCTCTAGTTTTTCTATTTCATCATTATCTGGAAAGTCTTTATACGCTAGTTTATAATAGTAAAAATATAAAACTCCAAAAACTATTAGTAAGGGTAATATCATTAAAATTGTTATACCTGTAAAACCTATCATGGTCCAAAATAACACCGCATAAATAATAGTATACATAGCTTCAGTTTGATTGATATATGGATATAAATTCCCTAACAGTTCTTTAAACATATTAATAAATGCTTTTAAATATTAATATGATTTACAACATAATTAATTTTCGTTTTTCTGGCTCGATCTCTAACACTGATATTAAAAACCAGTATAATCTAGTTGGGTATAAAACTTCTTGTATTTTTTCATTAAAAACAATCATATCTTTTTTTTCTGGTAGTAATATTTTTAATACTAATAATCCTAAACTATAATAACTAGCTTTATAATTTACAATAATCGGTAATGTTTTTGCGGTTCTAATTTCAGGATAAATAAAGGGTTCCGTTTCTTTTATTGGAAAACTTATTGTTATTGTTTCATCATGATCTATATTTAATACTTTCATATCGTTTAAAAATAAAAAAACAGTGTCATTAACAACAACTATGTCGGAAAAATCATAATAGCATATACACATATCAGCTTTCTCTAACATTGTTTCTAAATAAACTAAATCCGTGGTTAATTTACAGGCATTATCATATTCAACTAGTTTGTTTTTATAAATTAAATATTCTGGTAAAGTTTTTAGGTTAGTGGTTGCAATAGTTAAAATCTCTCCAGCTATATGCGTTGAAACCTTTTCTTGTTGCAACAAATTATTCGCTGACTGCTTTATTACGTTATTAGAGATGTGTATTTCCCATTTTTCTTTTTTTTTTGTTATGGATGTTTTACCTAATTTATAGGTTTTACTCATATATATATATAATTCATTATCTATTTCGGTATTTATCTACTAATGAATTCTTGTAAGGATACTTAAGTAAATAGTATCCGCTGTAAAATGTCACGGCTAAACAAATTGTGGTAAAAAAATAATTATTAAATCTTAATTCAAAAAGATCTTTAAAAGTACTCATTTTGGTACCCGACATAGTATCTGGTTCATAAATATTAAATATGGTAAGTCCTTGTAAATACAGTAAACTAATATATATCATTCCTAATGTTAGTAAAAACATTATAGATTGTTTTGTTATTACTGCGGGTAAGGTTAATACAGGCAACCAATGACCTATAAATATAAGTAATAATCTAAAATGGTTCACTCTTCTTTGTTCTTGTGTTTCTATGGGTATTACGGTATCGCTATGAAATATTAATACATATAAATCCCATATTACAGTTAATATTCCTGCTATAAATGGTTCAACGGGACATAATTTTATAATATAAAAAAATATCCAAAACATTAACCACCACGAAAAAACATTATAAAAAATAAATACCTTTTCGTTCATATATATATATATATATTATCAAAGATTATTAGTCAACATATATAGCTGACAATGTGTTTTCTTATATCTAAAGGTATATTTCCAGGAAGTTTTTGATATTGTTGAATACAATATTCTCTATATTTTATACCAAAGTTATATACTGTTTTTTTTACCATAAAATAATATTTTCTTTGTGTGTTATCTTCTCTTACCATTTCATCATTCATTATAATATTATTCAAACTATCTAGTAACTCTATTACTTTAGTTCTAGAGATCATAAGTAATTTTGTACAAGTGCATGATTTAGATACTATCTGAAAATTTCGGTTCAATTCTAAGTAAACACTTCTTACTATTTTACATTGATCCATTACGGAGGGGTATCCCGTATCCAATTTATGTAATTTTCTTTGAATATTTTCTCTAAAAATGTCTAGTTTTAAATTATCGTTTTTTTGTTTGTTATATTTTGACATCTTTCTTGTAATCATGGTCATTGATATTGTTATTTATTATCTGTTATATTTAAATCTTTCAATTTTCTCAATTTTAAATATAATAATTTATTTATATGAATAAGTTATTAATTTTTAGTTATATCATTAGTTATTTTCTATACATTTTATTTGGACATCGATTTATAAGAAATATCATATATCAGCAAGAAAATAAAGAGTATTCTAAAAGTATCGGAGACATTATTTTTAGAGGATATTATTTATGTTATATAGCGCTTTTGTATAATGCCTATTATTTTTACAATCCCACTGTGGAAACTTTTTACAATGCTTTAATGATTAACTTAGTTTCTATAGTATCTTATGGATATAAATATGGAAATAAACAGATAGACGGCGTTATAGTTCATTTATTGTATAGTTTACCGGTGATTTTATTTAAACAAAAAAGATCTAATAATGGATTTGGTTGGTTGACTGTTTTTACATTTATTTTACTTTTAAATTACATGCCTTTTTGTAATGTATTATTGCATCATATATTTCCTTATATGAAAGAGTTAGATTACGCATCATCTAAAAACTATTGCAATTATACTTGAGCTTATAAAAAGCTTACATCATTTGTTACGTGTCCGTACAATTTATCTATTAAAATAAACGAGTTTTTTGAAGCTTTACCGTGTCCTACGGTAGCAGGTTTTAAAATAATTGGGTTTAAATCTTTCATAGCCGCGGATCTTGCGGTGGTTAAAACGCATGCTTCGGTCCACGAGCCACAAATAATGATATTTTTTCTATTTCCTATGAAGTTAATTAGTTCATTTCTTTTCATAGTTTTTTTTTCTTTATCCCATGTATTTGCAAAGGCGTCTGTATAAATAGTGTACATTATTCTTTTGTTTTGTGGTAGCTCTTTTAGAATAGTGGATTCGTTAGATATAAATTCGCTCCAATGGCCTATTTTATTTATTTGATCGTCCAACAAGTTTTTTGTTCGTATCCAATTTGTATATACGATAGGTACGCTATAAAGTTCCGCGTTTGAAATCAATGTATTTATGGATTGAATATTTGTATTATTAAAAAGATTTCTGTAACTTTCTATTGCGTCAAGCACCAAAACCAATGAATTCTCAGAATTTAAATGCATTTGAGGTTTAAAAAAAAAACCAAAATATTTAAACCAATCCATGAAATATTCTTTCCATTGATCAACATAGCTAGGTTTATAACTCATATACTATTTACTCATAATATTTTTTAAACATGTTTATAAAATATTATAAATACAAATAAAAAATGACGCTCCGTGCAGGTTTCGATCCTGCTGCCTCGCGATTAACAGTCGCACGCTCTCCCGATTGAGCTAACAGAGCATAGAGAATTCACCAGGTCCCACCGGGGATTGAACCCAGATTATAGGATTCAAAGTCCTATGTGATACCATTACACTATGGGACCAAGTCACCTACCCAACACCCGATGAGGGACTCGAACCCTCGACCACAGGATTAAAAGTCCTGCGCTCTACCGACTGAGCTAACCGGGTAGTGTTTTGGGGGTTGGGGGGTGATTTGGGGGTGGGCTGGGAATTTTTATTTTGTTTTTTTTGTTTAAGGGGGAGGATTTGTTTTCATTGTGTTACTTACCTTTTAATACGCAGTCAATCTAGTTCGCACTAGATGATTGCTGAACCGATGCTCCGCCCGAGTGATGATGCTTGGCTACTACACCGCCATTGTTGGCAGGTGCAGGGGCGGAAGCCTCATCGCTTTGGACGATGAAAGGTTCTGGACGCTGGATGCGTTCGCGGCGACCCTTGCTGTTCGAAGCGCGAAGCTTCCAAAACCAAGGGTCATCGTAAACCACCTTGACTTCGCCGTTTGGTTCAGCAAGACGAGCTCGGGTCTGCAGAGCATTCGCTGAAGTGCTCCACGCGATATGGACGAAGACGCGGTAGAATTCCTCGCCCATGTCATTCGCACGAGGTACCATGTCAATCCGGACGATTTCACCCAAGTCGAGCTTTGCGAAAATCGCCGCAATTCGCCGCTCGGTAATGTTGTTAAACACCCGAGGAATGCAAATAGCAGGAGACGTCGGCTTAGCCGACGAGTAAACGTTAGAGGAGTTGGAGTTGGAGTTGGAGTTTGACTTAGAAGCCATGATAAGAGTAGATGTCTTTCTATGTTTATTAAAATGAGGATCAATTTTTTTTTTGTTACACTCATTTATGACTTACACATTTAAAACCGCACGGTAGATTTGTTACACATCTATAATCATCGTTTTATTTTTAAGTTGTTTTTGTTACAAACTAGTAATTCGTATATAAAATCTTTATCGGGTACCAATACTTCTTGGTATCCGCATATGCTAGAAGTCCAAAGAATTTTTCGGAAAAATTCTTGCAATACTTTTTTCTGCAAATCACGGTGTTCTAGCCCGCCTTTTAATTCAAGAATAAATAAAATTACATCGTCGGGTAAACATTTCATTTTTATTTACTGATATAAAAAAAATTGAAATACTTATGTATAAAGAAATGGAAACAACCCATTTTAGCCACCAATATCACACAATGAATTTCAAGACATCTCATAAAAACAATCGCAATAGGAGGAACAGGAATAATTTTAAAAAAAGTCCGGTGAAACGTTTTGTCGAACAAGAGTCGTGGGTTAAGGTCCCTTCTGAAGAAAACTCGGCATTTAATAACAATACCCAAGATTTTCCTACATTAACCGGTTCGAGCGAATGTGCTGTCCATGAGCCAACTATAAAATACGGGGTGAAAGACCTCTTTGAGAAGCGGAAATTAAAAAAGAAAAGCAAGAAACAAAAGGTTTTGCCTGGATGGGTAAGAATATATTTTGATAAAACCGACAACTATAAAATTAAGACGGAATATGGACCCGACTTGCCACAAATACATGATTATGACAATGAATTACGTGATATTCGGATCCAAGAAATGATATTGCGACATGAAATGTATGAGGAATTGGATGATTTTGATACCTATGTTCCATACTGGAAGGTCGAAACGATGCCTATCGACGACGAGTATTACAGCGAATCCGAAAGTGAGGACTATTATGAGGAAGATGAGTATTCCGACGACTCTGATAGCTATGATTATTTAGTTTAATCTGTTTATACTTAATAGCTACATTGTATAATGGATATCCAAGAATCATGGCTTAAAAATTTCAAAGAGCAAAATTATATTAAAAACAGTGAAGAAACAATCAATATAAATTTTTTTTATATTTATGTCAACCGCCAAAACACTTTAGAAATTATACGACAAGGTCCTACTTATATTTTACAATCAAATACTTTTGATAAAAAAGATCTCATCCAAAATATTAAAGAAAATTCATATGTCAATAAACAAAAATATAAACTTTTGTCTATTATGAAATATAATATTGATGTGGACTCTAATAATTTAGAAGATTTTTTAAATAAGGATACTTATGAAAAATACACACAATTAATTAAAAATATTGATGGTATTGAATTTACAAAATCTACTAAAATGTTTAATGATTTAAACAGTATATTTATCATTTATCACGAAAATGCTTCACCTAGTTTAACTAAAAAAATAAAATTAAAACCTACTTCTAATAAAAAAACTAAAAATAAACGATATAAAGAAATAAAAAAATAATATTTATTATGTCAAGTGTAGTGGCAGCATTGGATAGCACAGCCGATCCTCAGCTTAATATTGGCGAGAATGGAAGAAGTCAGTATGAATGGTCAACTTCTATTAAGCAACAAATAGTTCAATTGCATTTTCAATTGGTAAGAAATAAAACTAATTCTAGTAATAAAACTACTTTATATACCACTACACAAGCTAATATCTTTGAAAAAATTTATAAAAGTATTATACTTAACACTGGATTGTATGATAGAGAAAGGTGTCAGTGTTTAACTATCATGTATAAACTTGTAGCATTTACAAGGGATATTATTTCAGGTAAGGGTGAATGTATGCTTTCTTATGATTTAATACATAGAATTTCAAAATACGATGAAAATATGGCGATGAAAATAGTTCATTACTTTGTTTATGATGTTAAATCTCAGAAAAATACTCATCCGTATGGTTCCTGGAAAGACATTAAATATATGTGGAAATATTTTCAATGGTCTAGAAAAATGGAAGATTTTTTCATTTACTTGATTAATCGTCAGCTTTGGACCGATTACTGCATATGTGCCAATTATCCAGATAAATTACTAGAAGTATCCCTTGTTGCAAAATGGATACCTAGAGAAAAAAGTGCTTTCAAGGAACTATTTTATGCTCTTGCGGAAAATTATTATCGGCAATATATTTCAAGTGCGAATAATAGTGCCTCTTTGATCTTAGCGAAGAAAAAGGCATACGGTCATTATAGAAGACTACTTTCGTTTATTAACAAAGTAATAGATACCGTACAAATTAAACAGTGCAGTCATAATTATTCTAGTATAGATTATAATAAAGTTACTAGTGTAACACATACTAAACAAAAAACGGCTTTTTTAAATCTTAAAAAAACCTCTTCCGGTAAAACCGAAATACGTTGTAATACGTTGGATCGAATTAAGGCGGCTGAAAATTACACAAAATACATTGATACTCTTTTGAAAAATAAAAAAAATGTCAAGGGTAAGCGAGTAGGTATCACTAATATTATCGCTAATGCACTCGAGAGAAATATTACTGATATGGAAAAAAAAATTATTGATAGCCAGTTTAATGATATTCTTGAAAATCTAGGTTCCCTCGATAATTTTATTGCCATGGTAGATACTTCTGGTTCTATGAGTGGGGACCCGTTGCTAGCGGCAATTGGTTTGGGTATTTGTGTGGCAGAAAAATCAAAGTTAGGTTCTCGGGTTCTTACCTTTAATCGTGATCCAACATGGGTTAATATAGAAAATAAACAAGGTCTTTGCGATAAAGTCATGACGATCGCGCAAGCCCCTTGGGGAATGAATACAAATTTTACTAAGGCTCTTACTAAAATCTTGGATGCTTGTGTAGAGCACAAGCTATCTAGTGATGAGGTTTCTGAATTAGTGCTTGTTGTTTTATCGGATATGCAAATTGATAGTCAAGGAAATGAGGCTTTAAATGAGCCTATGTGGCAGCATATTAAATCCTTGTATCGTTCAAAAGGTTACGCGGTTATTCCTCACATTTTATTTTGGAACCTTCGATTTACCGAAGGATTTCCTGTAACAAGCGAACAACCAGGAGCTACCATGTTCTCAGGATTTAGCCCATCTCTTCTTAGTGTTTTTTCAGAAAAAGGTATGGAAGCTATAAAAGACGCTACGCCATGGAATACTTTAATGGAACTTTTAGAAAATGATAGATACGACGCGATTACTATTTAGAATTATATTTATTTATTGATATATATATATATATAATGCAAGATACACAAAGTTTAACTGATGCTAAAAATAAGTTAACTGGAAATATAGAAGTAAAGTTAACTGATGATGAAAAAAAGTTAATAGAAGATAACTTAAAAAAAGGTCCACCAAAATTGTTCAAACTTGAAGTCAGTAGATCTAATGTACTTAAGACTTTACCAAAGCCTAATAAGGAAAAAATTAAAAATTTCCATTCCAAATTAGATGATTATATAGGACAATGGATGGGTAATGAACTAAAAAAACTAAAAATACCTGAAGGAAACTCCGATGATACGAACATTATACAACAATATAATGAAAAAAACGCAGACAAACCTATGGAGGATGTGCTGATTGAAGCGCAGACTAAAGAGGAGAATGAAACGGCTAAAAATACGAGTGTAATAAACCAATTAATATTTCATAATAAGGATATTTTTAAACTAGTTGTTCAACTATTAATAATAGAGGCAAAGTCGGGTGCGGATAAGATGAAGCTGCTTGTGAAAAATGCGGCGGACGCGGTGTATGAGGCGGATGCGGCGAAAGCGATTATGGTGAATGCGGAGGTGGAGGCGGTGAATGCGGTCGATAATTCAATGCCCAAGAAACAGGCGAATAATGATCCGACGAAACAAAAGGCGGCGCAAGATCATGCGGATAAGGCGAAGAGAGCGGTGCCGGTTGCGAAGAAAGCGGCTGAAAATGCGGCTGCACGAGCGGTGGAGGCGGTGGCGGCGGTGGAGAAGGCGGCGGTGGAGGCGGCGGCGGCGGAGGCGGCGGCGGCGGAGGCGGCGGCGGCGGATGCGGCGGCGGCGGCGGAGGCGGCGGCGGCGGAGGACTTACCGACGAGCCCGCATCCTCCACCGCCGCCGGTGGAGGAGGCGGCGGCTGGTGGTTCAGGCCCAGAGGATGTGATCGCTGATTTAAAGCAGAAAATAAATGAGCTTACACGTATAGTAAGACGTAATCAAGAGGTTGCTGGACGGAGTACTGTTTTTAAGTTAATTCAACGACTATCGCCCGGAGATAATGAGGGTATAGATTATATTGCTTTAGCAGCTATTATTACAACAGCGGAAGCTACATATTTTTCCGCATGTGGTATGACATCTCAAGCAATAACTTCTATTGCACTTGCTATACCAGTATGTAGTGTTTTTTTATTTAAAGAATTAAAGGAAAAACTGAAAATAGAAAGTGATGATGCCGATATAAAAAGTGAACTAGAAAGTCTTAGAATAGAGCTTTTTGAAACTATTCACGATCGAGAAGTACGCTTGTTAGCGCCTGAATCATTATTCGCAGTTCCTGAGTTTGATAGAAGTTTATCGGAGGGCACCCCGCCAACTAGTACACTTATAATAGTGAGACCAATGCCCACCACAATGCGTGTAATGAACGTTGCGCATCCAGAAGAAAGGGATCCAAACGGGGTATTGCCATTTGAAGAATTATTATTAGATGAAAATACACCTAATACGGTGGCAACTGAATTGATACAGTACCTTTGTAGAGTTAAAAGTCATCTTTGTAGGATCAAAGAGGGGTATATTCGAACCCGAGATCATACAGAAGAAGCAGTTGGAGAGGTTTACCAACCTAATATAGAAGACTTTATTTCGGAAAATCCTAAGAGTTCTTTTATTATTTTTCATGCAATTAGATTTTCTTTTTTCTGTGCGAAGAGCAGTGTCCCTGCTGTTATTAATACAGGTAGACTAATAATAATGCTTATTATACAACTACATAATTACCTAGGTACAAAAAACTTTGGAATTTTGATTGCCTCATCGGTTTTGTATTACAATTATAGCGAATTCATTCATGAAGCGATATACTATGGGGTGGGGCATTGGATAAAACAGTTTGTTATTGTTAGAATGCAAAATTTATTATGGGGTATGGCAACGAGAGTAGATGCATATGCAAGAGACTTTGCAGTAGACATTGTAAATAGAGCATTAGAATTTTTTATAAGAGAAAATCAGCATGTGTTAACAGAGGTTGTGATTGCTGCAGCAGAGCGGGGCGCTCTTGTAGGCGCGCAGCAGGCGTTGACCGAAGAAGCAAAAAATCAGGCAACAACTAAATTTATACAAAACTTCGCTGAATGGGCCTTTAGTAATCCAGCTGCGCTTCGGACTTTAACAGAGGGAGCGAAAGTATTTTTATTGGAGGGTGCTGGTGGTGGCAAAACAAGAAAAAGGAAAAAGCGTTCAAAAAAGAAGAAACAGAAAAGAAGATTAAAAACAAAAAAGAGG